>Ga0315314_1002557_pt1 | contig 14932 bp, 15 predicted proteins | sample TDP9_MG_FD_203631 | JGI IMG/M metagenome (GOLD analysis project Ga0315314, IMG submission 203631) | Freshwater sediment microbial communities from Lake Towuti, South Sulawesi, Indonesia - TDP9 | ecosystem: Environmental > Aquatic > Freshwater > Lake > Sediment | place: Indonesia: South Sulawesi...
CTTTACCAGTTTCGCAGACTGCGGGTTTGCTATGAGCGTCGGGATGAAATTCATGAAGCTTTCCTTTCTATAGGTTGTATAATGATATGTTGGAATCGGCTATCAAATTCATTTTGTTAGAGGCTCTAAGGATCAAGAGAGGTTAGAAAAATTCTTTAATATAAAATTGCTTAAAGTTCCTGTGGTTTTGGTTGTAGCCCCAAATGCTGCTATTACAGGGATTTTTGGTACGGATATAAACCAAGAGCAGGCTGAACAATCATTAGTTTCTTCTGTGGAGGCCGACCTGATTCGTTCCGTGCAAAAAGGTAATGTTGTTTTTCTCTGCCTTCACAATGGGAAATCTTCTAACCTGGAAAAAGTGAAAGCCGAATTGGGGGCCATCGAAACATTATTTAAAGGCGCTGGCGTCGCACTTTATCTAAATACCAAAGATACTTCAGTGTCGCCGTTTATAAAAAAGCTGCCTTCCTTTGCCACCGATTCAACAACTGTTTTTACGGTGGTGCCGCCCGGCAGAATAATCAGCAGATTCGAGGGCCAACAGGTTACTCGTGCTAATTTGCTGGCGGCGTTTCAATCGGCCTGTGGGTCCGGTTGTGGCCCCGGTGGTTGTGGCCCCAGATAGGTTTTTCGATTAAATATGAATCTTGTTTCTTACATTGGTAAGGGAAGTGCTATATTGAAAAATTAGTGATTGTTTGACTTGCTCTTTTTTTAAAATGCTGGACTTTAGCCTGTCGGTTTGATATTATTGTAGAATCAAAAGTGGAAAAGTATTTCAGAAAGTACCAAATAGGAAATGTCGTTGAAAGTCGTATTATTACTTAGCCAGGAGATGAGAATATGAGACTTAATCGTTTGATTTCAATTCCTGTCGTCATCAATTGCGTTTTGTTTTTGCAGATGGGTTGTCAAGAGCAGGCCAAAGTGCCGGCAGAGCCGCAAGTCGCGTTGACTGTGCCCGTGCAAATAACCGGTCCACAAAAAGCCGAGCCGGAAAAAGCTGAGGCTAAAGAGCAGCCTGTCCAAATGGGGCCAAAGATTGCCTTTGAAAATGTAGTTTATGACTTCGGCGAGGTTGGGCCGCAGATAAAATTCACCGGCGAGTTTAAATTTACAAACACCGGAGACAGCTTATTGGAAATCGACAAGGTCGAAGGCTGCTGCGGTGTCGCCACCAGGTTAGACAAGATGCAATATCAACCAGGTGAAAGCGGAACCCTAATGGTAGAGTATAGCTCGGGTCCACAAGCTGGCGTGATGAGGCGGCAATTGTATGTCGTCAGCAATGATAAGACAAATCCCAGAGCAGCACTAACCGTAAAAGCTAACATCGTACCCAAAGTCAGTTATGAGCCGCAGGGGGGACTGAACCTCCTGCTTAAGGGCGAAGATGTAAACTGCCCGAAGATTACCATCACCAGCCTGGACGGCAAGCCATTTTCAATAAGGGCCTTCACATCTACCGGCAACTGCATAACCGCTGATTACGACCCGAATATGGAGGCGACAAAATTCGTTCTCCAGCCGACGGTCGATACGGAGAAACTGCAAAGAAATTTGAACGGTCTGATCAAAATTAGCCTAACCCACCCGCAAAGCAGCAGCATTACTATCCCCTTTAATGCGCTGCCGAAATTCAAGATTACACCGCCGCAGATTATCGCTTTTGACGCCGAGCCGGGAACACCCATAACCAGGAAAATCTGGGTGTTCAACAACTATGGTGGCGACTTCGAGATTGAATCAGCGTCATCGCAGAACAATATCATAAAGGTTCTGAGCCAGGATAAGATTCAAAACGGCTACCAGTTCATGCTGGAAATAATGCCGCCGCCTGACGAAGGTAAATCAGGCTTCAGCGATGTATTTAATGTGAGCATCAAAGGGGGAGAGAAACTGTCAATTATCTGCCGCGGGTTCTATGTGAGAAAAAAATAATTCTCGATTCTCGACGGGTATCGAGTATCGAGTATCCAGTATCGAGTATGATGAGATTTGCGATTTGTATTTGTCTGCTGTTAGCAGCCTCATGTGTACCGGATAGACAGCCCAAACCTCCGGCAAAACCCGTGGAAAGGGCCGACGGATTTGTGGTTTTTCTAACCGGCAGCGAGCTTGGCGCACTAAAGCCCTGCGGATGCAGCGGCGGACAACTCGGCGGACTTGACAGACGCTGGGCAGTGCTCAATAGCACACCCAGGCAAAGAAAGTTGATTGTCGATACAGGCTCGCTCGTCGAAAGCGACAGTCCGCAGGACCTAATCAAATTCAACATTATAATTCGGGCGTTCGGCCTGCTCGACTACGATGTGGTCAATCTGACCGAAAAAGACATCGAAATAGCCCAAAATCTTGGACTGCTGCATAGTATTAGCTCGGTTTTTAATGTAATAAGCGCTCGCCAGCCGGCTGATTCGAATGTGCCGGTCAAGTTTACAAAACAGTTGACGCTAAAAGATAAGACCGTGACTATAACGATTGCAGCTTTTGATGCAAAGTCCAGCCGGATAGAGCAAATTGAAAAACTTTTCCCGCCGCAGGCTGACGTGCAAACTGTTAATATCCTTATCCTGAACCATTGTAACCCTGCTATTGTTGATTCTGTTGCCGAAAAGGCGCCCATTGTAGATTGCCTGGTTTGTCCATCTGACTCTGACGAGCCGAGGGTGATTGGCGAGCCGAATAAAAAGCCGCTGGTTTTCTCGGTAGGCCGCTTTGGCAGATATGTATGTGCATTGCAAATAACAGAAGCCACTAAGGGGAACAAGCTGAAATTAGACTTTGATGCCATTGCGGTTGAAGAAAAGTTGCCGCAGGGACCGTCACTTGTTCGGCTGTACAAAGACTATCAACAGCTTGTTAAAGAGGCCAATCTTCTGGAGAAATATCCACGTTTTGTTTTACCGAACGACTTAAAGTACGTCGGCTCAAAAAACTGTAAGCCTTGTCACGAGTACGAATATCAGGCCTGGAGTGAAAAGACCCACGCCAGCGCTTATGCAACGCTGGAGAAAGTTGGCTCGCAGTATGATCCGGAGTGTGTTCTCTGCCATGTGGTGGGAATGGAATACGATAGCGGCTTTATCTCAGAGCAAAAAACCAGCCATTTGAAGGACGTAGGCTGTGAAAACTGTCATGGTCCTGGCTCGGAACATGTAAAAACCCTGGGAAAAGCAAAGACCACCCAGCCGAAATCGAGTTGCCTTGATTGTCATACGCCCGAAACGAGCGGCGAATACGCAGCAAATGAGCAGCGCTACTTGGAAAAAATCCGTCATTGGAGGGAACCAAATACCACCGACAATGTCAAATAATATAGGTGCTCGATGCTCGTAAAAAAATCGAGAATCGAGGCTCGAGGAACGAGAATATGATAAAGACATTGCGGATAACAAGTATAATAGCGGCGATCTTGGCGGGCATTGTCTTTGTTTTTCCCGTGGTTTTTGGGGTCCGCGACAACAAACAGATTGAGCAGCTTCTAAATTCGCCTGGTGTGATAGAAAAGTTCAATAAGGCCCAAGCCGATAAATCCATCACCGACGACAGCTCCACCTCTGGCGGACCGCTGGTAAAACAGGCCCAGGCCTTTGCACTGCATCTTAATCCGTCTTCCGCCGGGGGCGGAAAAGCAGATCTATCAACGCAACGTGGTGCTATACCCTCACCCAGAGGTCCGGTTTCGGCCAAATTTACGCTTATTGGCACCAGTTTTTATGCGGCACGTCCTGAATTATCGCTGGCATTTATTGACGAGCCGGGCAAAGGCTGGCGCTGGGTAAGGCCATCCAGCCAGGTGGGCCATTTGATTATTGAGCAGATAAAAGACGGCCTTATTGTTGTTCGAGACGGCCAAAGGACTTTCGAGCTTGTAGCTGAAAAGAGGCCGGAAAAAAGCCCTCTGCTTGAAGGTTTGTTATCCGGAGTTCTCCCGCCCAGCGGCGGCCCCGAACCTGCTTCAACAACTGTAAGTAAAGCTGGCACGGACATTATTACAGGCAGGAGCCCCGACCAGGTCGGGGCCACACCTCAATTAGGTGACGAGCGAAGCGAAGCGTTGGAAAAGCTCATTGAAAAGCTAAAAAGTCTGCAAAAAGATATTAAATCCGACAAGGCTGATTCAGGAGCTCCTGAACAGCTCGGACAAGAAAAGGCTAATCTTATGGAAAAACTTGTTTCCGATTTTAAGGCTACACGCGTAAATGCTGAGGAAGCGGAGAAATTGGGTGATTTAGGCAAAAAGTTGGGGGATGTCGAGTCCATCTCTGGTGAAAGCCAAGTCCAAGACCAGAAAGCCGCCGAGCCAGTCCCGTAGGACCAGCCAAATCGACCATACCAAGGAAGAAGAGGTAATACCAAATATAGTTAGAAATTGCCGAAAGAACATACCGTGAGCAAAAGTGCCTAAAGTGAGCTAAAGTTATAATTTTAGGCACTTTAGTCACTCCAAACTTTAGACACTTTTCATGGGGGGCAGCATCCCCGCCCAGCGCTGGGCGGGGTTGACACCGTGCCATGCCTTGACCACAGCACTGGTGCGTGCTGGTCCAGGTTCAGAAGGCTTCTTTGCCCCAAACAACCATCTGGACAATACAATTCAGTGCCGTGGTCAGAGGTATCTGTGGACGTTTGCGGTGTTCCCTTATCCCGATTATAATAGACGATGTAAGGCTGAACTTCTGTAAAGATTACTGGTTATATGCAAAATGAAAGTGCACCACCTTGAGGTGTGCCTTCTTGGATTTTTTACTTGTTCTTTTCTCTGTTTTGCCCTCTGCCAAAACCAGAACTGCTCTCGCTTACTTTACCGCCTATTTGGGGAAAGTCTGCCCCATTTCCTTTTGACTTTACAATGGCATTTAGCTTTATTAAAATTTGTGAAAACAGTACGAGATAGACAATGGCTGGTAAAATAATTATTGACGCCGAACGGTGTAAAGGTTGTGGGCTGTGTGTGACAGCGTGCCCGAAGAACGACATTGTCATCTCCAATCGCTCAAACAAAGCCGGCTATTTTCCTGCCCAGCCGGTTAATAAAAACGATTGCACAGGCTGTGCCATGTGCGCAATTATCTGCCCTGATGCGGTAATCGAAGTCTTTTGCGAAAGCAAAGCCCGGCGAGGGGCGGAACAAAAAGGAAAGCCCAAACTCATTAAGGAAAAGGCGTAAGTCCCATAGATACCTGCTATCTAACAGGGTAAACGACGTAGTTCGGTTATTTTAAGTTATATGAAATGGCGACAAACATGAAAGAAGTGGCAGAAGTATATTCATGGATGTTTGTATACAATGAGTGGAATAAGTTGAAGAGGTTACCTATCCAAGACAGAGGCTTTGAAGAGAGTTTTCGAGAGTATATTAGTAGAAAGGTAAAGTTTGATAAAGTTTCTGACATAAGAGATACAGGTTTCGGATTATCCTATCCTACATTTTCGGGTTTGCCTCATGAGTTAGATGCGATCTGTGTGAAAGATAAAGAGCTATCTGCTTTTGAACTAAAACACTATGAAGTTAGCAATATTACTAAAGACATTGTTTTCACCTTTTGGGGAAAGATTATTGACTTCTATTTTAAAAATGCTGAAGTTCTGTCAAACTATAAAATTACCATGTTCCTTGTAACAATTAACAAGAGTGTAGATGAATCTATTCGGAAGTTATGCATTGGTTATGGCATCAAGTTAATAGAACCGTCTCTGATGACTATAGGAACACTGGATTATTTTGCGAGAGACATTTATCAAAAATTGCTAGACCATGATAATCTTAAACTATGTGATGAATTGATAGAAGATATTAGAATAGTGAAAGAACGCTATGACTACTCGTTTTCCGATATTTTTAGATACAAAGATGGTGAAATTAAGATTAATCTGCCATTAGACCAGATTAAGCCAGAGGAAGCACTAAATAAAATTCTGGAATGTTATAAGTTATTCAAAAAGTTGAAAGACATATGGAACTCACAAAAAAATTGAACATACCATCGGGCAATGTACAGGATATTAAGTATCTCTATACTGTAATAGCTTGTCTAAAAAGTAGAGGGGGACGTTCGGAAATCAATAATAAAACTTTTGAATACTTTAAAAAGATGCTTAACGATTATAATGAAGCCAAAGCTGCTAAGTATGGATTATCATTTAAGCCCAGAGATGTGAACGTTAAAGTCGTCAAGCATATTGTAGCAGAGCTTAATTATCTGAGACTTACGCGTAAAGAAAACGGATACTTAGAATTGACAGAAGAAGGTCAAAAGATAGCATCATTAATTGAAGACAAAGATTCCATAAAATTAAAACAAGTTTTTGTAAAACTGATGATAGAAAACTTCAAGGTCTTCGAGTATTTCCTAAAACACATAAAGGAAAAATCAAATGGCAACGGAGTTCCCATCCCCTTCATTACTGCTGAGATTTTCGATAAATATAGTGGAGATTTAGAAAAGCTCGGCTTGCATTATAGCAACATAGTAAATAAAAATCGTTTACTTATCACTATCAATTTTGATAAGTTATATGATTCGGTAAGGGTAGCACGTATTGAATCGTTAGGAAAAAGGACCGATAAGATAAAGAAACTCCAAGCAGTTATTGAACGTTTTGTAGTTTCAGAGGTTTTTGGTCCAAATATCCAAAGCCGGCGGGTTTATGACTTTGTTCGGTCCCGAACCACATTCTTAGAGCTTACTAACTATTCTATTTTTAACTTTGACGGTTTACCAGCAGAGGTTACTTATTTAATTTCATATTTTGAACCAATGTTTAAGGAAATGGAACGTATAGACTTCTCCAGAGGAACTATATATCTCAACAGTCCTACTTTTCAAGAAATTCAGGGCCTTTTTAAAGAGCATATCACCAAAATTTATAATACCTACAAGGATGATTTTGGGTACATGAAAATAGCAGATATGCGTGATAGAACATGTAAAGAATTGAAAATTTCTGATAGAATTTTTGATGACTATCTTAAAAAACTATCGCAAGAAGACCCAAACTGGCTATCTTTTACATATTCTGGTGCGGGAGACAAGATTACTGAAAAACGATTACCAATAATCTTTGAAAAACCTATAAGAGAATTTTACACATTGTTAAAAATAAACCCAAGGAGGTAAAATTATGGGATATGAAACATATGGATTAAAAGAAAATCCTTTCCCGAAAGGTGGGGCAATACTCAAACCAGAGTCTAAAGACCCAAGAGAAAACGGCTCGATTTTCTCCGTAAAGGCACGAGCAGAAGAAATAAAAGAATTTGAGGATAAATTCATAGGTACAAAAACATCTTTTGATGATAGACTAAGATGCGGTTTTCTATGGGCAGAAGGAGATAGAACCACAGGACGAGGCATGGGAAAAACTGCATTAGCTTTGTATATGAAACACAAAATAAATGATGGATATGGCAAGGATTACTTTGGCGGTAAGGAAAAATTTTTCTGCACCTATGTTTCATTTAAAGAACAACTTAAGTCAAAAGTTTCTTTTCTTTATAAGGAAGCTTTCAGGTCTTTTATAAATGACGAGCTTTTTTCATGCATATCAAGTTGTGTTGACAAAAACGGTCTTAGAGAGGCCAGTGTTCAAGAAGAATTTGCAGAAGCTGTATCAACAAATAACGTAAAAGGCTATTTAGAGAGGTTATCTAGGTATAAATTAGAAGAGATGTCAACTGCTTGGGATCAAAAGTTTTTAGTAAAACTTTCAGATTTATTCTTAAACCAAACAGTTAGGTGTCTAAAAGCCGCAGGTTTTAAGGGAGGAATGCTTCTCATAGATGATATCGAAAACTTAACCGATAGATCAACGAGGGCAGAGATAGAGAATTTCATAAAAGATTTTGGCATAGCTTTCTTTAGAGCAGGAAATGAGGCAAGTAATAGTAACTTTTTTACGGTAATACTCACAACACATCAGCAATCGGCACAAAAAATAAATCAAGCATGGACAGTAGCGGGGCTTTCTGTCTCGTTTCCAATTGTCCCAGGGGGATATTCTTCACTTCTTACGCGTAAGCCAGATATGCAGCAATCTATAGACATAATTACCCAGCATTTAAAGTATTATCGCGCTCCATCATTTACACCTATTGATGAAATTTTCCCATTTAAGAAAGAAGCGATTGAGACCATTATTCGTGAATGTGATTTTCATCCTCGGCGTTTCTTGTCTCGATTTAACAGAATAATCGCGGAGGCATTAAGCAAAGATATAAAAGAAATAAATTCAGATTTTGTGAGATCTGTTCCGGAAGTGGAAGAAGAGGAAGAAACACTAGGAATCGAGGAGATTTAGTAATTGTAAACTAGAAAACTGCCACCCTATATAACATAGCATAAAAAGTTCGTGACTTACAGCGATTACCCCCCCAATCCGCTTCTTGCGGGCTTTATTAGGTGAAGAAAAATGGATGAAAGAATAAAATCATTGATAAATCAAATAAAAGGACAACTGATGAAGATGTATGGGGGAAAAATCAAAAAGATTATATTATATGGTTCTTATGTAAGGGGTGAAGCAACGAAGGATTCAGATATTGATGTTCTTGTTCTGATAGATCAGTCCTTAAATCCTTTCCAAGTCAGAGATAGCTTGAGTGACCTTTTATTCGATATACTCCTTGAGCAGGGTGAGCTTATTTCAGTTATAGCAGTTCCCGAACAATTCTTTGAAAATTACAATTCCCCATTTATGTTGAATGTGAGGAAAGAAGGATTGATAGTGTGACAGAGATAAAGGATTTTATCGACAAAGCTGAAAAATTCATGATAACGGCCGAACAGGCTTTAAATATTGACGACTACGATTCTTGCGCATCAAGGTGTTATTATGCAATGTTCTTCATGGCTGAAGCGGCACTTCTAACCAAAAATTTAACTGCTTCATCACACAAGGGCGTCATAAGTTTGTTTGGAGAGCAGTTTGTAAAAACAAAAATTTTTGAAAGAAACTTAGGAAAAGCACTTAACGATGCCTATGATAAAAGGCTTGTTGGTGATTATGGTGTAGGTTTCTCGGTTACCAAAGAACAAGCACAAGATTTATTAGAAACAGCCCAGAATTTTGTCCAGAAGTTGAAAAATTACCTTAAAAAGTGGATAGAAAAAGAGTGAGGAACATAAGCGAACGCGTATTAATGTGTGGCAATGAGGCGCTTGCGGAATCGGCTATAATTGCCGGCTGCGATGCGTACTTCGGCTATCCAATTACGCCGCAAAACGAAATCACCGCTTATATGTCTCAAAGAATGCCGGAAGAAGGCCGAGTCTTCGTCCAAAGCGAAAGCGAATTAGCGGCTATCAATATGGTTTATGGGGCTTCGGCTACCGGCAAAAGGGCTATGACAAGCTCTTCAAGTCCCGGCATCAGCCTGATGCAAGAAGGCATAAGCTATCTGGCTGGAGCAGAGCTGCCGGCTGTGGTGGTCAACGTTATGCGAGGAGGCCCCGGCTTAGGTAACATCGCACCATCACAGGGCGATTACTTCCAGGCCACTCGCGGCGGCGGACACGGCGATTATCGAACTATCGTCTTAGGGCCGTCAAGCGTACAGGAATTGGTCGATTGTATGCCGTTGGCGTTTGATTTTGCTGACCAATATCGCACGCCCGTTATCGTTTTAGCTGACGGCATCCTCGGCCAGATGATGGAACCGATAATTTTCCAGAAAAAACCAGGCCGAAAGCTGCCACCAAAAGACTGGGTGCTAACCGGTGCACAAGGCCGAGCACAAAATATCATTCGCTCATTGTGGCTCGGTGAGGGAGTGCTGGAAGAGCTAAACTACAAGCTGCAGGCTAAATACGAACAAATCCAGAAAAACGAAGTGCTCTGCGAACAGTACGAGATCGATGATGCCGAGATTGTAGTGGTGGCTTATGGCGTCGCAGCGAGAATCGTTCGCGGAGCAGTGGATAAAGCAAGAGAACAAGGAATCAAGGTCGGCTGGATACGTCCTATCACCCTTTGGCCTTTTCCTACCGAGCAAATAAGCAGAGCCGCTAATGAATTTCGGATTTTTTTGACCGTGGAGATGAGTCTTGGCCAGATGGTCGAGGACGTAAAATTAGCTGTAGCTGGAAAGGCACCGGTATTATTTTATGGACGACCCGGCGGTGGAGTGCCAACAGTCGATGAGATTCTCGCCAAAATCAAACAATTGACAATAAGAAAATCAAAAATCAAAGTAAAATGCAAAATGTAATTGTCATTGCGAGGCCTGAAAGGCCGTGGCAATCTCAATCACCTACAAAGACGAGATTGCTTCGCTCCGCTCGCAATGACACTTTTTGGCATTTTTTATAGATATGAAAGTAGTATTTACTCGAACGCCTACTTTTAAGGATTGCCCAACGCATTATTGTCCCGGCTGTGGACACGGAATCGCTCATAGATTGATAGCTGAGACCATCGATGAGCTTGGCATACGCGGTCGTACTATCGGCATAGCGCCTGTCGGCTGCGCGGTGCTGGCGTACAATTACCTTGATGTCGATATGGTCGAGGTAGCGCACGGCAGAGCACCGGCAGTGGCAACGGGTATGAAAAGGACCAATCCAGATAAAATAATATTCTCATACCAGGGTGACGGCGACCTGGCCGCGATCGGCACAGCGGAAATTATTCACGCTGCCCACAGAGCGGAACAAATAACGGTTATCTTTATCAATAACGCTGTGTTCGGAATGACGGGCGGCCAGATGGCACCTACAACTATGCTTGGACAGGTGACAGCAACAACGCAGCATGGCAGAAACGCCCGCAGCGAGGGCTATCCACTGCAAATATCCGAGTTATTGGCGGTTTTGCCAGGTGCGATTTATGTCGAGCGATGCGCCTTAAGCGATCCTGCTCAAATCCGTAAAGCCAAGAAAGCCGTTAAACATGCTTTTGAGCTTCAGCTTTCTGGTGCCGAGGGCCTGTCACTGGTTGAGCTGCTTAGTCCATGCCCGACCTATTGGCGAATGAGTCCTACCAAGGCGATGGAATGGCTCGAAAAAGAAATGACAAAAGTTTTCCCACTGGGAAGATTAAAAGGATAAGTACAAAAACTCGAAGCACGAAAAATGTAAAGTGTCTAAAGTGAGCTAAAGTGCCTAAAGTGAACTAAAGTTATAGTCTTAATTTTAGGCACTTTAGGCATTCTAAACTTTAGTTCACTTATTTTATTTCTGGTTTCGATATTCGAATTTCGGATTTACGCAAGATGCAAGAACCAAGAAACGAATTATATGAGCAGATAATTATCGCTGGTTTCGGCGGGCAGGGGATTATTCTGGCCGGCAGACTCCTGGCCCAGACGGCAATGAAGGCTGGCAAAGAGGTAACCTTTATGCCCTCCTACGGGGCTGAGGTTCGAGGCGGAACCGCCAATTGCATGGTCATTATCGCAAATAACCCTATCGCCTGTCCCGTGGTCGGTAAACCTGATTCGCTGATTGTAATGAACAAGGCCTCGCTCGACAAATTTGCCCCACGTCTGAAAAACGGCGGATTGCTGATTATCAATAGTTCTCTGATTGATAGTTGCCCGCAGCTGGATGATTCAATCGAAATAATAGCGGTGCCAGCCGATGAATTGGCGGTTCAATTAGGAAGCCACAAGGTTGCTAATATGATAGTCCTGGGCGCATATTTGCAGAAGCGAGCCGCCGTAGACGGACTTAGTCCTGAGCAAGCAGCAGCATGTCTACCGCAGACCATTGCCAAATGGTATCATCATACATTGCCTGTAAATGCCCAAGCGCTACGCCGAGGTGGTGAATTCGTCCTCTAAATATCTCAATTGTATTTAGCCCCACAATTTATTGCGGGGTTGTGCTTCGATGCAGTTTTACCACATCTCTTGGCTAAGGAGAGCCAATAGTGACAGAGACAAAAAGCACTGGGGACAAGATTATCCGCAGGGGCCCTTATCCGGAACTTACCTTGACCGGCATTTTAGTAGGCTACGGCCTGGGCATTGTCATTACCATCAGCATCGGCTATGCCAGTTTGATCCTCGGCTTTTCCATCGAGGGTTCTGAATTAGCCGCCATTCTGGGCTTCGGAATCCTCCGCGGAATCTTGGGCCGCACCAGCATAATTGAAAACAACATCAACCAGACCATCGCCAGTTCTGTCAACGCCGCCTCAGCCGGCATGATGTTCACCGTGCCGGCCCTGTTTATTCTGGGCCAAACTGACTTCAACGCCGTTTTGATGGTCTTCGCCTGTATAGTCGGCGGCATCTTAGGCATCGCCTTTATCATCCCATTACGCAAGCAGATGATCGACTTTGAACGTCTGGCCTTTCCCGGCGGCGTGGCTGTCGCCACAATCCTGCGGTCGCCCAGCGCCGGTGTCCGCAAAGCTATGCTTTTGCTTTCCGGCATGGCCATAAGTGGCGTTATTCATTTTCTCAGCCAGTCTTTCGGCTTTGAGCAGTGGAACCTGGGCCGGTTAATTGGAATGCCCGACTATATGAACGGCATCTGGTACGTCTCGCTAATGACCGTCGGCGTCGGCTTTATCGCAGGAAAAGGCGGCGTATCCTTCATCATCGGCGGCTTTGCCTGCTACTGGATTCTGGCGCCACTTTTAGCTGCAGTTGACCTGCTGCCTTCGCACGCGACACTTGAAAGCCTCAAACTGACGATGCCGGATTATCTGCGGTTGAACCTGTTCCGCCCTGTCGGCATCGGCATGCTGATAGGCGGCGCACTGGCTGGCATTATCCTTGCCCTTCCCCTTATTATCAGCGCTATACGCAGTATGCACGCGGCAGCAAAATCCAAGACCGGCTTATCACAAGATGAAATGCCTATATACCTGCTTTACATCGGAATAGCCGGTGCGACAATCCTGCTTTTTGTTATTTCACTTATGTCTGTGAAGCAGATGAGCATTTTGCGGGGCAGCCTGATGGCATTATTGGGAACCACCTGGATTTGGGTCGCCGGCGTGATTTTATCCGAGTGTATCGGCAGGACAAACTGGTCGCCGTTAAGCGGCATGACCCTTATCGCGGTAACCATCCTGATTGTCATAAGCAGCGGCCTCGGCGACAAAGCGGCGATTGTCTCATCGGTGATGGTCGGTGCAGCAGCCTGCGTCGCAATGGCCAACGCCACAGACGTTATGCTCGACCTCAAGGCTGGTTTCCTGGTCGGAGCTTCACCGAGAAAACAGCAAATCGGCGAGTTCATTTCCACCTGGCTCGGACCAATCCTGATTATGGCCCAAATCTTTATTCTTCACAAGGCCTACCAGCTTGGCAGCGACCGGCTACCCGCTCCTCAGGGTAGAGCACTGGCGGAAACTATGCAGGCGATTCTCGGCGGTAACGTACCCATCCAGAAGTATATCGCCGGTGCCGGCTTAGGTGCGTTACTTAGCGCAAGCGGCATCGGTGGACTGGGTATTCTGGTCGGCCTGAGTTTTTATCTGCCGTTCAATGTCGTGCTGACTTATAGTATCGGTACTCTGCTGCGAGTTCTGGTCGATGCCCAATATGGGCCGCGTTTCAGCGAAGAGGTCGGCATCCCCATGGCGGCTGGCCTTATCGTGGGAGAGGCCCTTGTGGGGGTCGGCTTTGCCTTATATTACGTTATTGTAGGTACAATCGGCTTATGAAGAAGCTTGGATATTTAATGATAACTTTCGGCTTCTTAGGCGGTTCCCTCGCAGCCATTGTGGATAAAGAAAACGTCCAGTGGTTTTATTTTTCTGCCGCACTCGGTTTCGGTGCTGCAGGTGTTGTGCTCGTTCGCATTGGTGGCCATAAGATAAGCCGCTCCGAGGGGAAATTAGCTGCCAATATGCAATCTATCGAAGCCAGCCTCAGCCGAATTGTCCAAAACATTACCCAGCTTAATAGAGAAAAGCAATCCATTGACCCGTATGAGGTTCGCCACCACATTGATGAGCTTTTTGTTGAGGATATAAATATCTTTGTTCAGGCCAGAGATAGCATCGCAAAGGTGCATGGTTTGGCTGTTTACGGCGATGTGATGAGCTATTTTGCAGCCGGTGAGCGGTATCTCAACCGCGTCTGGTCAGCCTCAGCCGACGGCTATGTCGATGAGGTTAATACTTACCTTGATAAAGCGCAGGAGCAGTTTGTCGAAAGCCTGGGCAAGATAAAGAACCTAAAAAGGGCCTAAAGTGAACTAAAGTGTCTAAAATGAGCTTAATCTGCCTCTGGCGGATAAAAATCAAATTTCATAACTTTAGGCAATTTAGTCACTTCAAACTTTAGTCACTTTTGCAAAGGGTTAATTTGCATTCTGCCCGGCAGGTCAGTATAATTACGACTTTGGCGAGTTAAGCCGAGCCGAGCAGCAACAACCAAGCGGATTTTCAACTTATAGCGAAGCCGGAAGTGTTGGATATTATTATCTTGGATTTCAAATGAAATACGAGAAACCTCAAAAAGGAAATCCATATAGGGTGACAATAAAACAACATGTATTTCCTAAAGCAAGTATTTCACGCTTTGCACAAAGCGAAGGTTGTGTATCTGTTTATTTATTAAAAAAAGAAAAAGAAATTCGTATGAAGCCTGATAATCAAATATTTTGCACAAAAAGAACATGGGATCAAAGGGCAGAATGTTTCATGAAAAAAATTGAAGACAAATATCAAGAATTGGCCGAAAATGTTATAGTGGAGCAAATAAAAACAATTCAAGGAGAAGATAATAAAATTATTACTGATATGTTTGCTTTATGGAATATAAGAGCTTTTAGAAAAAAGATGAATAATATTTATGATAAAAAAATTGATGATGTATTGGATGTATCAAAACACTTAACGAGCATGTCCCGATTTCAGTTGAAGGTTCGATGGCTACTCTTGGCAACATCTTACGCGACCTTTCCTTTCTCAGCAAGATTTTGTTCCCCATCAGCATCCATCAATTTGGCTTCCAGAACCCACA
>Ga0315314_1002558_pt1 | contig 14932 bp, 13 predicted proteins | sample TDP9_MG_FD_203631 | JGI IMG/M metagenome (GOLD analysis project Ga0315314, IMG submission 203631) | Freshwater sediment microbial communities from Lake Towuti, South Sulawesi, Indonesia - TDP9 | ecosystem: Environmental > Aquatic > Freshwater > Lake > Sediment | place: Indonesia: South Sulawesi...
ACCTTGAAGACGCGTGCCCCGAGACACAGCAAGGATAGGTTCCTAAGGAGAGCAACCCAGCTGAGGGCTACACCACACTGAAGAGGACTACTTTGTTCGAGAACGAGGTGCGGCTCGAATCACTAGTCATCACAGTCATCCACGTAACTATCTGGGGAAGAGGAGAAGAGAACACTGAGAACCGGCGCAAAACCGTTCATTGTTGCCCCGGTAACTCATGTCTTCCTAGATTTGTCGGCCCACCATCTCTTTTGCGAAAAGCTTGAGGCCCTCCGTATTTGGCAAGTCTATCGGCCTAACCATGAAGTATGTGACGCCCAGATTCACATACCTGCGCAACTCCTCTGAGCATTGCTCTGGCGTTCCTGAGATCATCCTGTTCGAAACCTGCTTCAACCACTCCTCGTACGGCCTATCGGACCCTTCAGCACGATGAAACTCCATGAGGTTCCTGACCAGTTGTTCTTGACTCTCAGCTATGTTGACGAACGCTGTTGCAGATTTCTCTATCTTTGGACGCTTCCTGAGCTTGATGCAGTATTCGTCTAGGATTCTGGTCCTTCTTGAGAATAATCCTTCGGGGCAGACCCACCAGTTCGATCGATCTGCGTATTTGGCAACGAGCCTGAGCATGAGTTTCTCGCCTGTTCCCCCTACGGTTATGGGGATTCTTGGTTTCTGGACGGGCTTGGGCTCGCAGAATGCCTGAAGTATCTTGAAGTGCTTGCCTTCGAAGCTTGCTGGGCCCTCGTTCCACAACCTATCGATTATGATTAAAGCCTCCTCCAACTGACGGACGCGCCTGGCCGGGCTCGGGAAGTCGTATCCGTAGGCGACATATTCTTCTTGCTTCCATCCTGCGCCGATGCCCAGTTCAACTCTTCCTTCGGAAGCGTTGTCTAGGGTTGAGGCCATCTTTGCCAGCAGGGCTGGATTCCGGTAGGAGTTGCATAGAACCATTGTTCCGAGTCTGATTCTTGTGGTTAGGCTTGACAGAGCGGAGAGCGTGGTCCAACATTCAAGGATCGGCCGCTGGCCCATCAAGTGATCGGCCAACCACAAGGAGTCATAACCTAGCCCTTCAGCTTCCTCAGCAATGAGCCTTGTTGACTCCCAGCCAGCCCTGACATTTGGAAACACACCGTAATTTATCTCGACCATCTACAGACCTCTTCTCATTCGTAGACAGATATGAGCGAGCTTCTCATGTAGTGCAAAATGCCTCTTGGATCTGGCGTTCTAGCACTATACCTTGAACTATTGATGTATCCTCGCAGGTAAGATATATCTGCATGTACCTGTCAATGGTGCAAGTGACGAGTTCTTGTTGAAAGGAAAGACGAAATTGTGGTGGCAGGACCTTACGAGACCAGAAATTGTCGAACATGCAAAGAAATGCGATATCGCGTTTCTGCCTCTTGGATCCGTAGAACAGCATGGAGAGCATCTCCCGACTGGGGAGGATTCCTACCACGCTACGAAGATAGCCGAGATGGTTGCTGAGAATACAGGTGTGATGCTTCTGCCCTGCCCATGGTACGGCGCACATCCATACCAGCACTGGCATTATGCAGGCACGGTTCCGCTGAGAGAAGAAACTTTCGTGAACCTCCTTGTTGATGTTGTTCGCGGGGCCTCGAATGCGGGCTATGGGAAGTTCATATTGTTCAACTGCCACGGACAGGAATGGGCTGTTGCCAGTGCTGTCCAGAGGCTGGCTCATGAAGGTTTCTTCGTGGTGGCACCCACTATTTGGGAGATAGGGAAGGAAGAGTTTGGCATAATACTTGAAACGCCAATGATACATGCTGACGAGGCTGAAACATCTCTGGGGTTGTACCTGATACCTGATCAAGTTGACATGACTAAGGCTTACGATGAGCCTCCGGAATCGCTTATTGATAGAAAGTGGATAGCCGGACCGGGCACGTTGATCAGAAGCCACATCCGAACGTTCTACGCCACAGTTTCGCATCCAGAGTACAAGCATCTGAAGCATGGGGTAGTGGGATATCCAACTCGTGCCACAGCGGAAAAGGGTAGAAGAATGGTGACATTTGTTGTTAAGTGGCTTACCGAGCTAGTAGAGGAAATCAAGGCAAAGTATCCTCCGGGAGTCAAGCCTCCAGTCAAGTGAATAGTTCCAAAGTCGATTCATAACGGATAACGAGCATTCTTGTTTGAAGAGCTATCAGACGTGGCCTCACACCGTTACCTCAAGCGTCACCTCTGCAATGTCTGCACCGGCAACTTATCCGACGTGTAAGGCAGCAAGTATGTGTCTCTATTCGCCTGTTTATGTCGCTTACCTTTTTATTGATGTTGAGAGCTGATTTGATCTTGAGGGAGGGTTATGCCGGGGAAAAAGAGCTGGTGTGAAAAATTGCTGGACAGTAAGGATTTCCCAAGAGTAGTAAAAATCACCCGCAAGATGAGCAAGAGGTGGGGAACCGGCACGGTGGTCATTCCAGCACCGATGGAAGTCGACGAGATCATGAGGAGCGTGCCCGAAGGAAGACTCATCACAATTAATGAGATTCGTGTAGCTCTGGCGAGAAAGCACGGCGCAACCATTGGTTGTCCGATTACTACTGGCATCTTTGCCTATATTGCAGCCAACGCGGCTGAGGAGCAAAGGCAGAGAGGTGAAGTGAACCTTACGCCTTATTGGCGTACGCTGAAGACGGGTGGAGTGATGAATGAGAAGTATCCGGGCGGGATTGAGGGACAGAAAGATCTCCTAGAAAGAGAGGGACACGAGGTAGTCCGGAAAGGCAGCAGATACGTTGTAGCCAACTATGAGAAATCCTTGGTAAAGGCATGAATAGCTCGGTTCAGCGGTCTGTTGCTATGACGGAGGCTGGCATCAGTCTCCTTAGCCAGTTTCGGCGGAATAGTTCCACCATTCTTCTTCCAAGCTCAGCGGCACCAGCCATTTTGTCCTAGTGGTTATTGTGTGCGGAGGCACTTACTACACGGACAGACTTTCGGCTGATAGGCTTCTTCGATGTTATGAGGTCGCTCCCAAGAGGATTAGACAATACCTTGAGGCGGAAATACGATTCGTGATTTCTAGTCTTCGTGGGAGCCGTTTGGTATTGGAACTTGGTTGCGGCTATGGGAGAGTCATGAGAGAGGTTTCACAGCATGTCTCGTGGATTGTTGGAAGTGATATCTCAAAGGAAAGTCTGGATCTTGCAAGGTCCTACATGAAGGATTGTCATAACTATAGCCTATCTATGATGGACGCATCCCGGCTGGCGTTTCGTTCATCCACTTTCGACGCTGTCTTCTGCATTCAAAATGGCATATCTGCATTCGGAGCCAACAAGCCCCATCTCATCGCTGAGTCAGTAAGAGTGACAAAGGACAGTGGGATTGTTCTTTTTTCCAGCTATTCCCCGAAGATATGGTATGCGCGTCTAGAATGGTTTAGGAAACAATCTCAGCTTGGTCTGATAGGAGAAATCGACGAAGAGAAGACCATTGATGGAACCATTTCATGCAAGGATGGTTTTGAAGCCACTACTGTCAGCGGTGACCAGTTTGCCGAATTGTTCAATGAGCTCGGGTTGAATGCTGCTATCATTGAAGTTGACGAATCCAGCATTTTCTCCAAAGTCATCAAAACGTAGCTGCGGCTTTTTCTGCCATTTAGGAGAGTGCTTGCGGTCTCCTTCCTTCTTCGCACTCTCCACTGCTTTATGCGCGAGTATCTCGGTGTTTCCTCTGCTTCGTGGACTGTAGCTGATCCTTAGGATCTTCAATCAGGCACTAGTTGCTAATCGGCGGATCGGGTTCGAGTTCTCCGTTGGAGTGAAGCCAATATGATTAGGAAGAATGCGATGAATCCTAGGACTGCTCTGAGAATCCACGCAGGATTGAAGGAGCCATAGGTATCGATTAGAAACCCAGTGAGAGCAGTCCACATCGAACTGAGTCCGTGTGCAATAGTGAAGTATAGGCCGAACATGATGTCTCGTTGGCGTTGGGTGGAAATGGATGCAAGATGCGCTTGAAGTAAGCTGCTAAACGAGAATGAGGTGGCGCCTATGATGAAGAGGTGCACTACGAGTAAGACATTGAATGAGGCGTAAGCTGTGAGGAAGAGGATCAGCAGGGGGCCTGCACCCATGATTGGGATTGCCATCCTCAAATTGCCGAACCTATGCGCCAGATGACCGATGACCAAGGTTCCTACCACCCCTCCGATCACTGCGATGGAGTAGACTACGCTTGTCTCTAGGGCTTCTACGTTCAGTCCGCGCCTCAGGAAGAGTGGAGTGTAAGTGATTATCACTCCCATGCCTGTGCCGCCGACTGCGAAGGCTTCGCCGGCTATTATGAGCATTGCACTTCTTACGTGAATTACTGATTTCATGTCTTTCCAGAGGTTGCCTCTTTCTGTGTCCCGTATTGATCTTGAGGCGGACTCTTCGCGCCTGAGGTAGTGGAGGAGCGATAGACCTGCCATGAAGGGAACGATTGCGAGGATGTATGCGGCTTGGCGCCAGCCTAGGACTATCGCAATAGATGCTAGGACTATGGGACTGATGATGTTGCCGACATATCCCAAGCCGTAGTGGACGGACAATGCTCTTGATGTCCTCTCTGAAGGAAACTTCTCGGTTATTATTGATGTCCCGATAGGATGCTGCGCAGCTTGGCCGCTGCCTCTTAGGACACTTCCACCTATCAGTTGCACAAATCCCTTGGCCAGACCCATGGCAGAGATACCTATTGACATCATGATGTTCCCTAATCCAAGTAGGACTCCTCTAGAAGCGTGACGGCTCAGTAGGCTCCATAGCATCTGGAGGAAACCCGCTATCACACTAGTGAAGCCATCCATGATGCCTAGTTGAGTGTAGTTGAGACCAAGATCTAACATCATGTCTGGATATAGGACTGAGAAGCCGACACAGAAGTGCTGGGCAAGATGGGAGGACGTTACTGCAGTTAGAACGCCTTTCTCTGATCTTGCTCCGGGCCCTGATCCTTTCACTATCCTTGGCTCTCCGAGATGTGCGAATTCCTCCGGATCGACAGGACCTTCGATTTAAGCCCTTAGAGTGGGAAATCACCAGAAAGTCTAGGAACCGTCTCTGGAAAGTTGACCCGGAACAGGGACCTAGCTACCTCAATCCGAGTTCGCTCTACCAGTCAGACTTTCTGTTCAGCCAGTCTTCTGTCTCTGGGTGAATCTCTTTCCAAGCCTTCACGTGTTCCTTAACCTTGTCAGCGAGTTGAACGGTCTGGTCATATCCCTGTTTCTTAATGAACTCCTGAATTTCGCTCTGGGATTTTCTGCGTGGCCTCCAGTCCTCCGCGTCGGCGATCCTGAACAAGAGGCGGGTGTAGTTTGCCGCGGCGAGGCGAAGATAATCCAATTCCACCTTGTCTACCGTATCGAATTTGCTGTGTCCGAAGCCACGGCCGGCGCTGGTCCTTATCATTTCTGGATCTCCGCCGCTGCCACATGGAACACCCTTCAGGAAGAAGGGCCAGTGATCGCTGTAAGGTGTCACTCTCTGGAAGGTGGGCAGTTCAGCTCTCATCTCTGAGGCCGCTTTGGCAAAGAAGGATTCAAGCTCCGGAAAGTCGTGGAGGATCACTCCCTTCTTGCCTTTACTTCCGCCTGAGTCCAAGTTCAACATGAACCTTGCGTCATTCATCTCATCTTCGTGCATTGCGACGTAGTTGTAGCTTCCGTAGAGGCCTATCTCTTCTGCGCCGAAGCATATGCATCTGACACGCCTCTTCAATCTGTCCTTCACCATCTGGAGGCATCTTGCTATCTCCATCACCACAACGGCGCCAGAAGCAGGATCCTCGGCACCTTGGCTGATGTCGTGGCCGTCGTAGTGGCTCCCGACCACTGCATACTCCTTACTGTTGGCTATGCCTGGAATGTCGGCGATGACATTGTAAGTGGTCATATCGAAGTTCCTGTCCGTCGTTTCCATCTTCAGCCTGACATCGCCTTCTCTCTCCAGGCTACGCACAAGGAACATCCCATCCTCGTAGGAGACACTTATCGAAGGTATGATTGGACTGATCGCCCCTGTCTGCGGACCATAGGCCGGATACTGGCTCATGAATATCCAGCCCTTCGCTCCTGCAAGAACGCTGCGCATGAACTTCTCGCTCCTATGAAGCGGCCTGTTCATACCGATCGGGTTAGCGCTTGACACCATCACGATGTTGCCATCTATCTCATTCCTTCTCTTCTCGTATGACTCGATGGCCCCATCACCTAGCCACCCCAGTTTTCCCTCGACCTGGCCGGCGAGGCTGTGAGGAAGGCTGATACAGTCAATCTCTCTCCTTACGGGGCTGACGACAGTCAGCTTGGCAGGACCACGCTTCCAACCGGGAATAGCGTAAGATTCGTAACGTGCGTTCTCAATCCCGTAGCTCTTCAATTTCTCAACCATCCACTTCACAGAGCCCAGATCACCGGTTGTTCCGGGAAATCTACTGCCATGGACATCGCAGAGAATCTTCAAGTTGTCCAGCGGTTCTGACGAAGTGTAAATCTCAGATACAACTTTCCTGTCAATGTCAGCGTGTGGGTTCTCCAAAACGGACACCGGATCACACAACACGCGCGTAGTGAATATAAGAGCTTGCACGCCTTTCGATCAAGAATGTGATCACTGACAGTAACATTAGTTTCCCGATGCGAGTACTAATCGAGTGGTATGGAGCCGGTCCGCTCAGTCTGTTGAGACGAATCAAGTGAGCGTGTGTCTCTATACCCGACCTTATGGTCGGGAGGCTATTTCCTCCTCCGCATTGTCTGCCTTGATAAATATAGGTACGTTCTCCATCCCTGTCGCTATGTAACTCGAAAGGAGCCACTCTCCCGGCGCAAACTCCAATGTCTTCTCAAGAATGCCTTGGTCGATTGTGAACGTATTGCTGACCAGACTTCGATCATATGGTCTAGGAAGAGGACCCACGAAGTATGTATGCAACTGTTGAAGCGCGTTCGTGTTCAAGTAGGCTATTCGCTGCGTTGCCAGACAAGTTCCTAACCCATACTTCCTTCCCTGCCTCATCAGCCTCTCAATATGCTCAGTGCACTCTCTCTCGATTCCACGTGCCTGATCATATGCAGGCACGAACTCCTGCGCCTCATCAAACACGAATAAAACTAGTGGGTCAACCATGAATTCGCTCTTTCTCTGACTGAGAACCATGCTCGAGAGGTTCAATGCAAGCTCTTTTATCATCTCCGGGTCAACTATCGACAAGCATAGGAGCCGTGTGTCGCCAGCTAGAAGGCTAACGACTTCGTCCGCCGTTAGGCCCTCTCTTCTTCTCTTAGCCGTGGAATCCATTTTCGGAGCGTGGTCCATTAAGGTTAGACGCGTCGTAGCCCACGCAGCCAAGTTGCTTCTCTCCCAGACCCTGAACTTCTCAACGGCGGCCCGACACTTCCTATCGAGATAGGTCACGAACGGTTGATCGATGAGATCGTCTTCCGCGACATTCTTCTCCTGCATGTAGTCTTGAATGGCAATTCTGATCTCTCCTATCGCGTCTAGGTAATGCGGCTTGTCCGCCAAGTCCCTAGCGGCTGAGAGCGACCGTAAGTCTCGTAGAACCGTTCCAAAAGTCAGAGGTGAAGCCGTAGGTTCCACGTAGCAGTCGACCTTCCCTTGATCCATTACATGCTTGAAGACTGATTTCGATCGCTCATGTCTCTCGAATCCTCGTGGCTTCACGATGATTTTGAAAAGCTGGTCCTCGTCTTGAATCGGCGTTTCAAGAATGAGCTTTGAAGTGACGCCTTTGTCTGCGAACACGTCTTGAAGCAGAAATGGGTACTCCATCGAGATATCGAATATAACGACCTTGGTGCTCTCTGTGTGGTAGATGAGGCGTCGCAGAATGTTTGCGAGCAAATTGCTCTTTCCGCAACCCGTGAACCCGAAGATTCCGAAGTGATAGCGGACCAACCTATCGAAGTCTACGTAGATCGGTATGCGCTCCTTCTCAGACTCGAACATCTTGATCGTTCCAAGGCGCGGATCCTCTCGGGCTGATGGCGTCGTCTTGACCTCTTGCCACGGCTTTCCTATCTTCTCCAGAATCGTCTTGTTATACATTTGATGAATTGTGTTCCTGTTCAGTATGTGCACACGTTCAGCTACCACTGGATATGTGAATCCTTTGACGTACTGCGTCTCGCCTTTCCCATCTGTGACAAGGTCGTAGTTTAGCGGAATCGCCAAGATCTGGATCATCATCGTCGACTTGTCATCTGTATCCCAGTCCTGAACCGATTGCTGAATGATCTCGAACTGGTACGGGTAGTAGCTCTGGTCAGTCAACCCTTTAAGCCCGTAATGCTCAGGACCCAACCGCGATATCTCAAGCAACGTGAACCTCTTCGCACCTTGGCTTGAGGACTTGAAGTTCCGGACGGCCAGAAGCATGCCCTCCTCAAGAAGGCCCATCAGATCCTTCTGGTACTCCGCCTTAACTTGGCACTGGTACTTCGCGGTAATGCCAGTCGTCTCGGATGGTGCCTCAGTTCTACGCATTGCATATACCGCGCCAAGTCTGGCTGAGAAGCGCCCTCCTAGGTCTGTGAATAGTTCAAGCGGCTCTTCTGGCAGACTCAACCTCAGCCCTCCTCTCGCGGAAGGTGTTCATGTAGAACGAGAAACTTCGAAGCTTCGGGTTGTTCGCTAACCATAACCCCGTAGCCTCAACCACACCCTTGATCCTCAAGCGCTGCTCTTTAGCTATCTTATCCGCTATGAACATGGGCTTGTTATGCCCAAACACTTCAGGTATGCTTCTCGCACTCATCGCCTTCAAGAGAATCATCACCAGATTCTGCAGCTCGTTGCGCACGGAATTATCCCTGTAGAAGATGGGTTCCACCGGCTCCACTCCTACGTAGTCATGCTTGAAACTTAAGGTATGATCTCGATCGAACTCAGGGTAGACAAGTCTATCAACGAACAAGACATTGCTTCTTAGCATAGGATCCCGGTCCGCCACATCCAGTTGCAGATATGTCTTCACGAAAAGCCTCTCAGGAATTATCCTATTCTTCACAGCTCCACTCACGTAGCCCACTCGATTCTTGAAGTCCGGCACAATCGTCTGAAACGCGATATCGTACTCGATGAGACTCCAAGGAACCTGTACCTTCTCATGATTCAGCATGCTGACCGCTTGGAGAAGCATTCGATCAGTTGTTGGAATCTCCTCTGACTTCCCCCACTCAGCTTTCCATACGCCTGATGCAACGCAGACAGGAATTACGTGGCTCCTGAAGTCCCGGGCTGTAGTATCTTTCGTCACACCGATCAGCAGGCATCGCCTTGCCCAACACTCCTCCATTAGCATATGAATCGTGAAGAGCGTGAGTAAGGCAAGGTCATGCGTCGTCAACCATACTTCTTCTCCACGCTTCTTGATCTGCATCGGATTTGCAGAGGACCCCTCGAAGAGGTGGCGTGTAACTGTCAGAACCAGTTTCTTCGCTCGATCCCAGCTGCCAACATATCTGGGATTGATTGAGTAGCGGCCTCCAGACTCGATAAGGAAGCTTTCCTCGACGGACCTAGCTAGATACCTCTCAACTCTCTTCACCCTCTCGCCTTCTCGAATCTCCAGCCCGTCACATATCTCGTTCAGAGTCCTCGGTGTCTTTACGCGTTCTAACAAGTAGATCATGGCGTAGCGAAGATAGTCCCCTCGGGCAGAAGGAGTTCCAAGCGTGTCGTTGATAATGTGATGCCTAGCAAGCTCGATCTCATTAACATCGAAAGGTGTCCCGTCCACATCCAAATCACATATGGCGCATTCGGTCTTCCATCTCTGCTTCCGGGAGGTGTCGTACATCAGGCTGGTCCTCGTGTTTGCGAGACTTCTGTCAAGGAGTAGGATGCGAACGTTCTCAGTTGAGACCGTTTGATACGCCAGATAGAGCTCAGACAGAGTCATGATCCAACTTGCGATCGTGGAGTTGTCAACAAGAGCCTGTTCAGTCAGGGGCTTCGTGATTGTGCTCTGAGCCCTCTGCCTATTCTCCAGAACAGTCTGATCCACATCTTGAACACGATCCACATAGATCGGAACACAACTGGAGAGGCCTCGTCCTCTCTCAACAAACCCTGTCTCGTAGCTCACTTTCGGCCGCGAATCCTTCCTGAATTCAACCTCTCCCGTCACGGCGTAGGCTCCTCCCCAGAAAACCGCGAGGCCGCCAATCAGAACTTGATCCATTGACCCGTCAATGGCTGCATACTTCATTTTCGTTGCACCGAAGAACTTTGACGCAGTCTCATATGCTGAGTCGAGATTGAAATCTGACACGATCAGATTCTGTAGGAGCCTGTCGTACAAGACTCTGGCAGCTTCAAATCTTCCTCTGGAATCTTCAACCTGACTCTCGGCTCCAACCTTCAGAAGTTCACCAGTCCGCTTCACATGCGAACTCAACAACGACGAGATAGAAGACCACACTCCACACGTGTCTGTTCGAATCAGTGAACTGTGCGTTCCAATCTGTAGGTTTTATGGTTACCTCTCCCACGAACCTGCCGATGAGAAATGTCGAGAAAGAAGTTGGCGATAGTAGGCGTCCTCGTTCTAACCCTCACAGTAACGGCGTTCTATGTCGGAGCTCTTTACCCTCAATACGGCAGATCTGAAGGATCCCAAGCAAGCATCAAAGGCTTGTTGCCCATAACTGGCCAAGACATCATAAGCTCATCCATAGAGAAGCAGCTTGAACTACAGCAGGAGCGAATGGTTGTCCATAACGCACAGATCTCGCTTGAGACAAAAGAAATCCAAAGTGTCCTAGCTAAGGTCAGGTCCTTAACCGAGGGATGTGGCGGCTATGTCGCAGGCTCATCCCAAAAAGAAGGCAAAGCTCAGATAACGATTCGAATTCCCAAAGACAAGTTCCAAACTGCGGTTCGTGAGATAGAAAGCTACGGCAAGGTTCTTGACGAGCGTACAACAAGCGAAGACGTTACCGAGCGATACATCGACCTCAAAGCCAGATTGGAGAACCTGCAGAAGCAGGAGCAACGACTTCGCGAGATACTCGGGATGGCGCGAAGTGTCGAGGAGGTCTTGAAGGTTGAGAAGGAGCTGGAACGTGTCAGAGGGCAGATCGAGAGCCTTCAAGGGCAGATGAACTACTTGGAGCGAAACGTTGCCATGTCCATCATCATGGTCAACCTAACAGAGCCTCTACCACCGTTCACGCCTCCAGACATGAACTGGAGCGAAGTCTTCCAAGCCGCTCTGAAAGGACTCTTCTGGGTGCTTCGCGGATTGATAGTGCTTGTGGTCTCGTTGCTTCCATTAGCCCTAATCGGCGTTCCAGCATACGTCGTCTACCAGAGGAAAAGGGGAAGGCGCACGGCTTCAAAGCCATCCTGACATGACACGCACTAATTGGTCCCCGAAGCTGTCGCCATCAAATGCAGCAAAAGAGTCAAGTGCTGGCATTCACCACGTTCGGCGGCGTCTCTCCTCTGAATACCTTCAAGACACCTTCAGCGCACTGCACGGACATTCTCCTCATCGCTTCATGAGTGCTCGCGCCTATATGCGGCGTCAAAATAACATTCTCAAACCTCAAGAGAGGATTATCCAACCTCGGAGGCTCCTCCTCAAGAACATCTAGCGCAGCTCCAGCCACTTTGCCAGAGCTAAGAGCCCTTTCGAGAGCTCTCTCATCTATAACGCTCCCCCTGGCCATATTGACCAGATAGATTCCATTTTTCATCAGGCCGAACTCGGCGTCTGAGACCATGTTCAACGTTTTGGGAGTGAGCGGGGTATGGAAGGTCACGATATCGCTGGTGGAGAGAAGGTCGTCGAATGCCACTCGCTTTATGCCCAGCTCATCGTGGAGCAGTCTCCTTTCGAGCAAGTCAGAGTAGATGATGTTCACGTTGAAGCATCTCATACGACGCGCGACTGCTTCCCCTATTCGCCCCAGCCCCACTATACCTACGGTCTTACCCGTCAACTCCAGGCCTACGAGATCCGAGAATTTTCTGCTCCATTCTCCTGCCCTGACGGCCCTATCGGCGGTCACGAGCCTTCTGAGAAGAGCGAGTATTAGAGCCACGGTCAACTCTGCAACAGCATCCGTTAGGGCGTCTGGAGTATTGAAGACGACAACGCCGTGGTCTCTTGCTGCCTCCAAGTCGACATGATCGAACCCCGCACCGTGCACCGCAACAACTCTCAGATTGCGAGCAGCCTGCATGAAATCCTGCGTTATTCTGATGAATCCTCTGCTGACAACAGCATCTGCCATGTCTGCATGAGACAAGAGGACCCCCTCATCTGACCCAGGAGGCAGAACGACGACACGGCACTCCCTTTCAAGAATCTCAATTCCGTCTTCGTGAATGGGTTCAGCTACGATGACATTCTCTCTGTTCATTCATTATCCTCCCTCATCGTTCGCTCGAGGAACTCCCGGAATCCTCGTTGCTAATGCTAGGTGCCTCTTTACCATTTCGAATGGCCTAGTCCACCTCACGCTTCATTGGGGAACACGCCAGTTCTAGCTCTTGGCGATCGACTCCACCAGAATCGGGATGAGATGACACTACTGACGTCGGGAATCTCTGTGACACCACTTCGTTCGGGAACATGATGCAAAAGGCTGCACGCATTGGTCCGGCCGTGAGAATCCGATAGCTATTTCTCTGGATTCACAGGAAGTCAGCGGTATAGGATCTGATGGTGACGGGCATGATTTCGATAGTAGCGACAGGAGACTCCCTCGCCACGATGCGACTGTCTGTCTACGACGAAGAACCTTACCTCTCGATGCTCCGGATTTTGAGATCAGCTGATGTCTCGTTTACAAACCTTGAAATGCTATTGGGCAACTTCGAATCGGCTCCAGCCGCCGAAAGCGGTGGAACATACGTCATGGCTGAGCCCTTCATGGCTGAAGAATTGAAGTGGATGGGCTTCAACCTCTACGCGAGAGCCAACAATCACTCAGTAGACTTCGGAGAAGGAGGACTCATCTCGACAACACAAATCCTCGATCGACTGGGACTAGTTCACGCAGGAGTCGGAAGAAACCTAGCCGAAGCCAGAAGCCCAGCTTACTTAGACACCAAGAGCGGACGAGTAGCCCTCGTTTCCATGTCTTCCACCTTTCCCGCATTTGGTAGAGCGGGCGAAACGCGACGGGACATGATCGGAAGACCGGGGCTGAATCCTCTGCGCTATGAGGCGAGGTTGATCGTCCCGCATAAGACGATGCGCCAGTTGAAGCAGATATTCAAAGAGACCGGGGCGCCGATACGCAAGGAGAAGGGCGGAGTAATCTCGCTGATGAATATGAAGTTCGCCGGAGGAAGAAGGCCTGAAATCCTCACCTTCCCCAACGAGGCTGATGTCAAAGGGATTGTGGCTTCCATCAAGGATGCGAAGAGACAGTCTGACTATGTGCTTGTAAGTCTGCATGCACATGAGTCCGATGGGGCGAACCGAGAGATCCCTGCCAAGTTCGTGCGTGCGTTCTGCAGGAAGTGTCTAGATGCCGGCGCACACGCAATAATCGGCCACGGGCCTCATCTGCTGAGAGGGATTGAGATCTACAAGCGAAAGCCGATCCTGTATAGCCTCGGGAATTTCATCTTTATGAATGAAACAGTCCGCTTCTTGCCTTCAGATATCTATGAAAGACAAGGGCTTGCATGGGATTCAACTCCAGCAGACCTGTATGACGCAAGAGGAAGAGGAGGAAAGAGAGATGAGAGAGGCTTCAGGTGGTTCACATATGACCGCGTCTACTGGGAAAGCGTGATTGCAAAGTTCACTCTTGAGAATGGGGCCCTTGGGGAACTGCAGTTGCACCCCCTCACGCTAGGATTCGAAAAGCCTCGATCCCAAAGAGGGCGACCAACCTCAGCGGAAGGCAAAGCCGCCAAAGCCATTCTGGAAAGGATGAGAAAGCTATCTCTTCAGTACGGAACTCGGCTCGACATCGTTGACGGTGTTGGAAAAGTGCATCTCTGATCTGCCGAAAAAGGAACGTCACGTTTCACACTATCACTTGGCAGAACGAGTGCTTGTCGATAACAACTAATGCCTGAACCCACGTTTTGCGATCTATCAGCGAAAAGGGAAACACAAGGTTGCCAAGAGAGGCTGGAATGAAAGGCGTCTGGGAACTACTTCGTGAACTTCGTCATCTTCGTTCCGCAGTTCGGGCAGGTCGCTCTCAGCATCGGTCTTCCTTTCGACGTCATTTCTCTCTTTACATTCTTGTCGTCGACGACAACCTTCTTCTTGCACTTGACGCAGAACATCTCTGTCATGACCATCTTCTCCTTGGACCCCCGTGTTCAATTCACTACTCATAAAACCTTTTCCATGAATAGCCCGCAAACTCACAACAGAATCACAAGTGTTTGGACAAGTTCATGAACATGTCAATTCCGCTTTGACTCCTATTCTTCTGATGATCTCTCGTGCAACGACAACTCCTGAAACTGACGCTTGCACAAGACCTCTAGTGACTCCCGCGCCGTCACCAATCGCAAAAAGGTTCTTGATCTTAGTTTCAAGATTCTGAGTCAACTCAAGACGCGACGAGTAGAACTTCACCTCAACACCATATAGAAGCGTGTGTTTCGCGCAAATCCCGGGCGAGACGAGATCCAAAGCGTGAAGCATCTCTCTTACGTCTGAGAGATACCGATACGGAAGAACGAAGCTGAGATCCCCCGGAGTAGCCGATTTCAACGTTGGCTTCACAAGATTCCTTTCAATTCTCTCCTCAGTTGAGCGTCTCCCCGCTTCAAGATCGCCAAGTCTCTGCACCATTATTCCACCGCTGAGAAGATTCGCGAGCCTCGCAAGATATTTCCCGTAGGCAATCGGTTCCTTGAATGGTTCAGTGAACGAG
>Ga0315314_1002559_pt1 | contig 14928 bp, 18 predicted proteins | sample TDP9_MG_FD_203631 | JGI IMG/M metagenome (GOLD analysis project Ga0315314, IMG submission 203631) | Freshwater sediment microbial communities from Lake Towuti, South Sulawesi, Indonesia - TDP9 | ecosystem: Environmental > Aquatic > Freshwater > Lake > Sediment | place: Indonesia: South Sulawesi...
AGCCCCCAAGGAACTCAGATGCGGAGGCCATGGAGTGGGCTTGCCGACGCTTAGAAACTCTTTCCCAGGCTTGTGCAGGAGCACCATTCTGAGTTTGCCGATGGTTGTGTTAGCTTGCCACCTCCTGCGCCAGTACTTCGGAACCTCCTCCTCGAAGGTGGCGACGATCTGTGGGTGGTACTTCTGATACATGTCGTCGAGCGATTCACCGGTCTTCTCCTTGAAATAGTCGTCTCTTGCTCTTGACATCATTATGCCCGATAGATAAGCGGCGTATTAGTAAAAGAGATTTGTGATAAAGATTTTGGGACGACAATACTTGATACAGAATTAGGAAACACAAGGTTTGCCTAGATTATCAACACGGATCTGCCTGACGAAGACTCGTTTGAAAGCCACTGCAAAGATCTATTGCAGATATTTTGAGAAGAGTCTCTGTTTGAGGGACAATGTAAACAAAATGTGAGATCCATCCTCACTACAAGCTTGCAAGAAACTTGAAATAGCCTTAGGCTATATCTCCCCTTTGTCCAGAGATTGAACAATGATTTTGCCAGAGCTTCTCCTCATAGTACCATGCCATAGACCCTAACTGTTAACCTTAAGTTGTTGGAACGACAACTAGGGACGCATGGAACATCGGCGGCTGGGCAAGAGATTCGAAAACGACTGGTCAGTGGACGAAATCAGAGAGATCCAAGCGGACATATCTAGCGCAGTGACGATCCCAGTTAACGTCGCAGTTGAGGCGCAGCACAGGGTTCTCAGCTTCAAAAGGATGGAGGATCTTCTGAGAGGTGCATCTCTCATTGTGCTTCAAGAGTGTGGGTGTAGAACTATTCACAGGAACTGTGATGCGCCCTTAGATACCTGCATCGTGCTGAACAGTCATGCTGAAGAATCTTTGAAGAGCGGATCAGACAAACCAAAGAAGGTTACGCTGGAGGAGGCTCTCGAAGCGTTGAAGAGGTCTCACGAGGCTGGTCTTGTGCATATGGCTTATACTTTTAAGGGTAAAGAGCAGCCCGACATTATCTGCAGTTGCTGCTCGTGCTGTTGCCACACCCTCTCAGGATTGATCCGTTTTGGCTTGGCGAAGCATATAGTCGTCTCCGACACCACAGCGAAGACCGACGCCTCTTCGTGCACGAACTGCGGTATATGCGTGGAACGCTGCCAGTTCGGGGCTCGTGAGGTGGTTGATGGGCAGGTCATTCATAAGACGGAGCGGTGCTTCGGATGCGGCCTCTGCGTCACCACCTGCCTGAGCAAGGCTATTAGACTCGTGAGAAAATCTTAGATGCTGAAACAGTTAATATTTTAATGAGGCATTTTTTTGGACTTAAGCCTTTAAATTCCCGCTGTGTGGGATTTGACCCTGAACCCTAAGAGATTGATATATTATACATACCAGGTATTTTACGCACGCCAGATAGAAGTGAAAAAAGGAAACATGAAGTTTAAGGTGATATTCAGTCCAATTTGCCTCCCCCTTTTATTTGCCTTATTAAACCTCTCAAACACCTTGGTAATACAGAATAGTCCTCTGTGGATTTTCTATTCTACCTCTGTCTATCAATATCTCCTTGAAGAATGCGGCTCTCTTCAGAAAGGGCTGAACGGAATAAAGCGCAAAGAAAAGAAGAACTATCTGTTTCATTTAAACACCTATATCTACTGCATGCACTAATGAAACAGCTTCAACGAAAAAAGGGGGAGTGGGATTTATCAGATAATCCAATGCATAGCGTTTAAGGAGAATTATTTAGCGGCATCACGGAATATAACCTCGCCAGTTGTGGCTTGTACATATGTTGTAAACCATTTTCCTTTAAGGATCTCAAGCCCTTCGGGAAGTTCTGTGTAGGTAAACTTCACAATCCAGCAGAGCCATAGTCCCTTTGGTGCCAAGCCATCCTCTACTGAGGAAAGACTGAAACGGACGTATGCAAGCTTAGTTTCGCTGATCTTCGCTCTGAGTATTGCCTCCATGACTTGGTCTGCTAATGGACTGGTCCAGCTTCTCAGTTCTTCTAAGAGTCGCTTTCTTCCCAGCTCAGCAGCCTCTTTCTCTGATATCCTGACCTCAGTGTTGCTCGGCGGTTCTTCAAACCACTGCTTATTATAGGCAACTACCTCGCCTGAAGATGCGTGAACTATCACACGTATATTCTCGCCTACAACCCCAATGCTGTTAATTACCCTGTTCCACTCGAACCAGTACTCGTAATACATCTTATCTCCGCAGCCTTGAACGTGCAAGAGCTCCCCATTGGTAAGCTTCGAGTTCCCTGGAAGATTCGTAACTTTCGCAATGAAGTCCAGTGCTATTTTCTCTGCCCCATTTAGGCTGATTCTCACATCAGTACTCACCCGCTCCGTGCAACGCTTTGACGTATCAGAGTAGAAGAGTAGTTCACCCGTCGAAGCATCGAGCTTTATAAGTATTCGATGGTCATGAGGTTTAGATACCTTGTAGTGTAACAAATTAACTTCCCTTTCGTACTGCTTATCATATATTTTAGTGACTGACTCTAATCCAGCGTCCTTAGGGACACTAACATATTTGTTCGCTGCTGCAATTGGGCCTTCGTTAAACCAAGAGCTACCGATCATACCTACTACCACAGGGAGGAGGCAAAATATCATAAGACCAATGCCCATTTTATATGTTGTTGTACTTTTCAATTTTCAATCCCTCCTATCCATGCATTCCGCTTTTCACGTAGATTAGTTCAGCAACACCATAGTATCCCCATCCCGTAATTCCAGTTGCGGCTTGCGCGGCTATCAAAGCTTCATAAACTGAACAGTCGATTAAGTCTATGATTCCAAAGAAGGACCTTCTGAACCCTCTAGCCGCCTCCCAACTAATGTCAAACCTCCAGCCGACATAACATCCAGCACCCCAGACTGTTATGAAAGCTTGTGCCATATCTAGCTGTACTATTGAACTACAAGCATCCAGATACACGAAAAAGTACCCTCCTAAAGGGGGTCCAGCGTTTGATATATCAGTAGAAGATACTAATCCATCCCAGGCTTGGAAGCAGATGTCATGGAGGCACTCTGGAAACTCCAATTTGGACGCGTCAAAGAGATTCACGAAGAAACAAGCAAGAAACGCAAAGTTGCGATAACGACCGTAGCCACAGTCTTGGACAGGCTATATGAAAAAGGATTGGTCGAGAGGGAGTTGGAGAAGGGCGGAGGCTTACATTTTGATTATAGACCAGCAGTCACAAAAAGGCAGTTTGAAAGAAACGTCGCCAGAGCCATCTTGGAGGGGCTATTTGAAACCTTTGGCGATTCAGCTATATCCTATCTATTCGAACGAGCGGAGATCAAAGACGAAAAGACAACAGAGGAGCTGAAGCGCCACTTAGAGAGACTGAAAGATAAAGGGAGATAGCCCTTGATCGACTACGCAGTCGCTTTTCTGTCGCGTTACGTCTATGCCGTTCTATTCTCAGCGGTTCTATCAGCCACGGCTCTGGTTGTTGCAAGCATGGTGGGCGAGAGGGCCTACAAGAAACGGACAACTATCTTCATATCCTCCCTCTTTTGCTCCTTCTTGATCTCGGTCTGGATAACCTCCATCTGTCTCGTCCACTGGTTTACAATGGGTTATGAGAGCCTATACCACATAGCCTGCAGCGAGATATCATTTTCGCTTGTAGAGGTTGTGTGTACGAGCTGGGTCAGGTTGATGACTGCGACCTTGTCTCTGACCTTTTCATTGGGTGCAGTAAACTACTTCTTCGGCGAAAGAATCGCGACATGCTTATATCGAGTCAAGCCTCTCAACCAGAGTCAAGCCGGACACCTACACGAAATCTTGACCAACCTCTCACAAAGAGCAGGCTTAGAAGCGCCAAAGATTGGCCTAATAGAGAGCAGCACGCCGCACATTTTCTCCGTTGGAAGAAGAGAAAAAGCCGCCATAGTTCTGTCTGTCGGACTCATTGAGACTCTATCGTACGAGGAGATAGAGGCTTGTTTAGCCCATGAAGTTTCACACATGAAAAACAAGGACGGTCTAGTTAAAACCTTGGCATCGATCCTGAAATTTTCAGCACCCTTCAATTTCTTCGGCTACCTAGTTCAGCCAGCCGTATCTCGTGACAGAGAGTTCTTAGCCGACAAAGAGAGCGTAAGGATGACGAAGAAGCCGCGGGCGTTAATCTCAGCCCTCATAAAGATCTATGAGTCCTTTGCCATAAGTCCCAAGAAGGGTATTTTCACAGGTTTTTCAGTCAAGTTCTTTGATCTAGGAGCTGGAAGATTGAGCATATTTAACAACCATCCATCTATAGAGGAACGCCTAGAAAGGCTATTGGAATTCGAGAATGAAATGCAGATAGAGAGGAAAGTTCCTAGCTGAGCCATCTCTACCGCCTCCGTAGTTTCGCCAGTGCGGCTTCGGATGCCCCGTGGAGGCTTGGCTCCCATGTCTCATTCAACGGCGGCGTGTAGCAAGTCTCTGCCTTCTCTAGGTCCCAGATGTTCATTCCTGCCTTGATCGCCATGGAGAGGGTGTTCACCCTCTGAGCCACTTCTTCGCCTCCTAGGATTTGAGCCCCTATCAGCTTCAGTGTCTCTTTCTCGAAGACGAGCTTCGCTGAGAGTTCTCTGCCTCCAGGGTAGTAGGGTGCCCTTGTCTTGCCTGAGACCTTGCCTGTGATCGTTTCTAAGCCTTGGAGCTTCGCCGAGGTCTCCGTCAGTCCTGTCGCACCGATCTCCAGGTCCAGAATCTTTGTGACGCAGCTGTTCAAGACGCCTGGGAAGGTGGCGTTACCTCCTGCAGCATTTATGCCTGCGACTTTCCCCATCCTCACGGCTGTTGACCCGAACTGGCTCAGAGTCGGCTTCATTGTGACGAAGTTTGTCGCTTCAGCGCATTCGCCTGCGGCGTAGACATCCTTCACGCTCGTCTCCATCCTGTTGTTCACCCAGATGCCGCCTGTCTCGCCGATCTTGATGCCTGTCTCCTTAGCCAAGTCGGTGTTAGGCTTTACGCCTGTCGCCACCACAGCGAAGTCTGCTTCAACCTCTCCAAGAGAACATTTCACACCCTCAACTCTGCTGGTTCCCTTGATCTCCTCTACTCTGCATCCCGTGGCAACCTTGATGCCTGTCTCTTCCAGACGCTTCTGAAGGAGCAGAGCCATGTCTGGGTCAAGCATAGCTGGAGCAACCTGCGGAAACATCTCCATCAAGGTGACCTTCAGCCCCTTCTCCTTAAGGGCGACGGCGGTCTCCAGTCCGTTGACTCCTCCACCGATCACTGCGGCTGAGGAGGAGTTGGCTGCCGCTTTGATGATGCGTTCTCCGTCGGCTCGTGTTCTGAGCGGGTAGACGGCTTCTAGTTCTCTTCCCTTTATCGGAGGGATTGAGGCTCTTCCCCCTGTGGCGAGGATGAGCTTGTCATACTGCATCGCCTCTGTCCTTCCTTCCTGCTCGAACTCCAGCTTCTTCTCCCTCACATCAACCGACTTGACCAGCGTCTTGAGCCGTAGGTCGATCTTCATCATCTTGTAGTAGCTCAACGTGTAGACGACGAGGTTGTCAAAGGACTCTACCTCGCCTGAGATGACGAAGGGCAAGCCGCATCTCGAATAGGCTGGCTTGTCCTCTGCCTCGAAGGCTACGATCTCAAATTCACGGCTCACTTTCCTCGCCGCTGAAGCAGCGTTCAAGCCTGCTGCATTGAAGCCAATGATCGCGATTCTCATGCTGTTCTACTTCCTACAACCCTCTCACTATCCCCTCTTTCTAAAAAGCTATTCCTCAAAAAGAGCCTGAGAAGCCTCCTTGATCTCAGTCGCTTAATAATTTAGGGTCTGCCACAAAACTAAAAAGGTAGCTGATCAGTTGTTAGTAGATTAAAATGGCGCATACGAAAGTCGTTTGCTACGGGATCGGAGCGATCGGTAGACAGATGGCTGAAACACTCTTGACGAAGAAGTGGATCAAGATCGTCGGAGCGATTGACATCGATCCAAACAAGGTCGGAAAGGATCTGGGAGAACTAATAGGACAGAAGCCGATAGGCGTAGTCGTCTCAAGCGATGTGGACAAGGTGCTCTCAACCACGAAACCCGACATCGTCGTCCACACTACTCTGTCCTATCTCAGGGACACATATCCTCAATTCGAGCAGATCCTGAAGCATGGAGTGGATGTTGTTTCGACCTGCGAGGAGCTCTCCTACCCCTACGTGACCGAGGAGCAGAAGGCGCTTGCCAAGAAGCTGGATACGTTGGCGAACGAGAACGGTGCCACGATTCTTGGGACAGGCATCAACCCTGGCTTCCTCATGGACACACTCGTCATCACTCTGACTGGTCCCTGTATCAAGGTCAACAGCGTAAAGGTTACACGACAGATGAACGCTGCCACAAGGAGAATTCCCTTCCAGAAGAAGATCGGTGCGGGTTTGACTGTGGAGGAGTTCAACAAGAAAATCGCCAGCCACGAGATCAGTGGACATGTCGGCTTAGAGCAGTCGATTGGGATGACCGCTGATGCTCTTGGCTGGAAGCTTGACGAGATTAGGGTAGGCGATGTCGAGCCTGTTGTGTCCAAGAAGGCTGTTCAGAGCGATGCGATCAAGGTGCCTAAGGGCTACTGTGCAGGTTTGAAACAGACCGCCTATGGCATGAAAAGCGGCAAGGCTCTGATAACCCTCGACTTCCGAGCCTATATTGGTGCTGAGGAGGAATACGACGCGATTGTCATTGACGGTGTGCCTCCTATCAACGAGAGGATTTCGCCCTGCACTCACGGCGACTATGGAACAATTGGCATGACGATCAACTGCATTCCTAAGGTCATTAATGCCGCGTCTGGACTGAAGACGATGAAGGATCTGCCAGTACCCTCGGCAACCCCCTAGGTCCTCCCTTTCTTTTGTTTCGATCTTACACAATTACAAGGCCGGTTGCGAAGCAACTCTTCTTGAAGGCGTCTAGTTATCCCCTGTCTGTCTGGTTTAGTGCCCTAGCTGATGGAACAGAGTCTATGAAGGCGACAAGCTCTGCCTCTCCTCTGGTGAAGTCCTCAAGGACACGGCAAAGGAGTCTAGCGGTTCGGAGACGGGGGTCAATAGGTTCTTTCCCGATTGGAGGACTCAGAGACATCAATCGGAGAGGCTTGTCACTCATGCTACAGACTCTGTCTTGGTCAGTATCATACGTGAGTGTTGTGGGCACGATAGGGCAGGTTGCTAAGAATTGACTTTCGGAGCTTCTTCTCGTCTTCTTTCAAAGAGTTGTGACATCCTTTTTAAGTCCCAAATCCTACTATTTGGAAGGGTATCTGATTTGGCTTCTCTAATAATCAAGAACGGCTTTATAGTGACGATGAATGAATGCTGTACCCTATTGGATGACGGAGCGATCTACATAGAGAAGAGTCAGATTATCGACATCGGGAAGACAGAAGCACTTGAGAGGACCCACAGGGCGGACGAGGTGATCGATGCCTCCGGTAGCATCGTGATGCCCGGCTTGATAAACTCACATGTCCATTTTACCTCTGTTCTCAGGCGAGGCATCGAGGACGACCTGCCCCTCGAGGGATGGCTGGGCACATTGCCGTAGATGGGCGCGCAGCCAGCTCAGCTAGCTAGTCAACTAATAAGTGAGGAGGAACGGGCTGCCGCCTTCAGGCTTGTCTGCCTAGAGATGATTAAGGCAGGCATAACTTGCTACTCCGCTGGTGCTGGTTTGCTACGTGAGGGGTACGAGAGCGGGCTAAGAGCCTTTAACGCGCTCCTCATCACGAACGGAGTCGGTGACTACAGGAGCATCCTTCAAAACATCCAAGAGAACTACTCAGATCGTTTTCAGTTTGGACTTGGACCTTGGGTTCCACTCATTCCTGAGTACACATTGTTAGAGGTAAAAGAGGTGGCTGAGAGACATGACCTCAAGATACATATGCACGTAGCGGAGAACATGGCTGAGATACAGGAGATCAAGAGGAGATACGGCTGTAGAGGATCGATTGAATATCTTGACAAACTGGGTTTACTGAGTCCGAGGTTAGTTGCCTTTCACTGCGTCCACATCCCTCAGAGGGACATCCAACTAATGAAGAGGAGAAGAGTAAGCGTAGTCCACTGCCCAGCGAGTAATGCCAAACTAGGAGATGGAATTGCACTCTTAGTCAGCTACCTCAGATCTGAGATTCCCCTCGGTCTAGGCACCGATGGCCCGGCAACCAATAACTGCATCGACCTCTTTCAAGAGATGAAGTTCGCATGCCTCCTCCAAAGAGCAGTTCACTGTAACCCAGCAGTTATTAAGGCCGAAGATGTCTTGAGGATGTCGACGACCAGTGGAGCAAAACTGCTTGGCAAAGACCACGAACTAGGCTCCCTTGAAGTCGGCAAGAAGGCAGACTTGATCATCGTAGACCTCGAAAAACCACACCTCTATCCCAGAACCAACCTGCTCTCGCATCTTGTCTACTCTGCAAAGGCTTCAGATGTAGACACAACGGTCGTCGACGGGAAGATCATCATGCGAAAGAGAAGGGTGAAGACGATGAACGAGTCCGACGTGTTAAGGGAAGCACAGGAAGCCTATGAAGCCCTCTGCTCAAGGATACATTCTGTTTACGACCTCGTGAATGATTGATCTTTGAAATATCAGAACAGAAAAAAGGGCGAGATAGACAATCTTGTTCACGACACTCTTTCTCAGGCTCGTTGGCGGAGGAGATTTGTACTGAGTAGATAACCAAGTAGACTCCAAGAGGAGCAAGGATAGTCGCTTGGCGGAAGAAGGTAACTCTCCACGTATCATGGGTGTCGTTCTAGAAAAAGACGAGGTTTTTCTCAACGGTGCTGTGCCATAAAAAGTTTAGAGGATTCTGAGCTGTACTCCTTTTCCTTTCTTCTCCTTCTTCTTCACTACTATCTCTAAGACACCGCTCTTATAGCTCGTGTGTGTCGTCTCGAGGTCGATCTCCGTGGGAAGCTTTAGATCCTTGTGGTATTTCCGCTCAGGTGTATCGACGGAAATCGTCAGTCTATCACCCTCCACATAGAGCTTGATGTCTTCCTTGTCGACTCCAGGCAACTCAGCTACAATCTTGATCTTGTCATCTTCCTCAAAGATGTCAACCAACGGCTCTCTCTCACCTTTGAACTCTATCTGCCCCCTCTCACCCCCCTCTAGGCCAGGCTTGATGTTTCCGAACTCCCTGATCACGGGCTTTCCATCAGGTCCGATGGTGATGGAGTAGCCGTAGACGAAAGGACCAAACTCCTTGACTTTGCTTCCGTCAGGCATCCGCTTCTCTCTGACGAAGTCCTCCGGGGCTCTTTCCTGGAGGTCTTTGAAAGCTTCCTCAAACTCCTTCTGCATATCCTCGAAGAGCTTGTCAATGTCTGGAAAGAAAGGACTTCTCAACAGCCTCCTTCTCCTCTTGTACCAGTCTTCCCAGAAATCAGACATCTACATGCACCTATATCATTCCCCTAAAAGAGAGTGTGATTTAAACATTACTTCAAAAATCAATTATGGAGTCAATAGACACAGGGCTTGTATCCGTTCAAAAAGCCGCCCTTAAAAGTAGACCTCCAAGAAGCTTCCTAGAGCGAGGGCTAATTGATCAGATAGGGTTCTTCCCATTTAGAGAGGGGTTGCAAACCCTCAACACCCACAGATTACGGGGAGGAACCCCCATTGAGACGGATGATCCCGAAGAAACTCTCAGGTTCGATCTAAACGGCTCTTCGGAGCGTCCACAATTATTCCTGCACTCCGTACCGTGACAGACATCAGCGAAATTATCCGCCGACCGGTCGAAACTGCGATACAAAGAACTAAGCCACGCGAAGGGTCGACTGGCTTGTTTTCATCAGATCTTTTGTCAAGAAGATGTGGACGAATTCGGTACCGTAGTCTGGCGCCGCTTGGCACTTGAGTAGCTCCTCCATGACGCCTGCATCATATCCCTTCTCGACTCTCTCCTAGCACAGCCAAAAGTCGATTTACCTCTTTCCAATGTTCCAGCAGGCAACTCTAGAAGGGTCTACGATATCTCTGAAGGTTCCCATGCCATTTGAAGCCTCAACCAAGTCCCGCTTGAAGCCGAGAGATGTGACCTGATGCAAGACCTGAGAAGCAACAGTCTTCATCTATTATAGGTCACCTGAATCTATTCGCCAGAGCTTCAAATTGAGAGAGAGGGTGTTTGTCCTTGTGGAAACTTTTTGTGACATTGATGCGTGGAGATAAGGATTTAAATCCCGTCGCCTTCATCATAAGGTAACTGGTTGGAGCTGAAGCATATTGTGTGGTATATTCGGGTGCGTTCTCAAGTCGGGCAATGTGGCTCCCCTGATCCATCAAGGCTTGAAGAGGCTTGAGTACCGAGGCTACGACTCCGCGGGTCAGGCCACGATCTTCAGGGACAAGCTCTTGTTGAAGAAGGATAGAGGGAAGATAAGTGAAATACATGAGCGCCTGAACTTTGACGATATGCCGGGCAGGATAGGCATAGGCCACACGAGATGGGCTACTCACGGCGCTCCGTCCCGAGAGAATGCTCATCCCTTTGTTGACTGTAAGGGTGAGATAGCTATCGCCCATAACGGTATCATCGAGAACTTCCAGCAACTCAGGGATGAGCTGGTTGAGAAGGGTCACCAGCTCACTTCTCGAACCGATACTGAAGTCATTGTCCACCTCATTGAAGAGAACATGAAGATGGGACTCTCCTTCACAGCTGCGGCGAGAGAAACGGCAAAGAGGCTTGAAGGAGCGTACGCCATCGTCGGTATTTGCACCAAGGAAGCTGACAAGATTGTCTGCCTTCGCAAGGAGAGCCCCCTTGTCGTAGGTTTAGACAAGGAAGGAACCTACTGCGCCTCGGATATACCCGCCTTCCTGCCGTTGACGAATCGGGCGATCGTCCTCGATAACGGTGAGTGTGCTATGATAAGAGAGGATGGATTCGAGATCAGGCGGATCGAGGACTGGGCGATTGTGGAGCGGAAGCCCAGCATCTTTCCGTGGAGTCCTGAGATGGCTGAGAAGTCAGGGTATCCTCACTTCATGATTAAGGAGATTCACGAGCAGCCCCAGAGCCTACGGAACTCTCTTAGGGTCCAGCGATTGTACCTAGACCTGATGACAACTTTCTTCGATAGAGCCAAGATGATCTACTTAGTTGCGTGTGGAACATCATATCATGCCTGTCTAGCTGCCTCCTATGTCTTCTCGAAGGTTGCTGGGGTTCAAACGAATCCCGTCATCGCCTCGGAGTTCATGTCACGTTACAGTGATACAGTTGATGTTGATGTGACTGTTCTCGCTGTGAGTCAGTCTGGCGAGACTTTGGATACCTTGTCTGCGGTTATGAGTGCGAGAGATCGGGCTGCGACGATCCTAGGTTTGACGAATGTGATAGGCTCGACATTGACGCGGGTTTCGAGGACCTACCTCTGTCAGCAGTCTGGTCCTGAGATTGGCGTTGCTGCCACGAAGACATACACTTCTCAGCTCGCGGTCTTGACGCAGCTGGCGATAAAGCTTGGTTTGAAGCGTGGTAGAGTCTCCAAAGAGATGGGTGAGGCTCTTCTGAGGGAGCTCGGCACCATGCCAGAGAAGGTTAGTAAGGTCTTAGAGAAACGGGAGATGGAGATAAGGGAGTTAGCGGTCAAGTACAAGGATGCGGGTTGCTTCCTCTTCCTTGGCAGAGGGATGAGCACTGCTACTGCCGCGGAGGGCAACCTGAAGCTGCTGGAGATCACGTACATTCCTTCGATAACTTATCCTGCTGGAGAGAGCAAACACGGTCCCATCAGCCTCATATACAATGGGTTCCCCGTTGTCTTCATCTGCCCCAAGGATGAGACACACAAGTCGGTTATAGGTAACATTATGGAGATGAAGGCGCGGGGTGCGTCGATCGTTGCCTTCATTGAAGAGGGGGACGAGGAGGTTAAGAGGATAGCCGACGACTACATTGAGCTGCCGAAGGTTAGTTCGATCTTCACGCCTGTACTCTACGCTGTGCCGTTGCAGTTGTTTGCTTACTACATGTCTATTGAGAAGGGGTTGAACCCTGACCAGCCGAGGAGTCTAGCGAAGTCTGTCACGGTACTCTAAGCCAAATCTGTAACGATTGTCGTTATGTCATTTTTTTAGTGTCTTCAACTTATGTCCTGAGGAGACTGTTTCAGTTTATCTGAAAAAATTTAGGGACGTTTATCCATTTAGTTACATAGGCTGGACTCTGCGGTAGTGGTCGAATATTTGAGCTATTGCGTCGTCTAAGCTGATCTCTTGCCCTGCTTCTACGTGGACGACATCCTGAACCTTTCTGAAGTTCTGGACGATTTCAGCCTTTACGCTTATCACAACCATCTTTCTCAACCACGGCGAAATGCCTCGTCAACGCTTTTAAAGTCAGTTCACATCAAGTAAGCACAAAAAATGAGTGTCCCGAAAACTGTCTGAATCCTCGAACTTTTAATTCAGTTAATCTGGGATAAGATGTACAAAAGGTTTTTGTATTCAAAAGGTATACATATCTGTTGTGGAAAACATGGAAGATGTGATCACCTCTAGGTTTTCCAAGGAGCTGGTGAAGAAGGTGGACCAAGCGGTTTCAAGAGGGTATTTTAGGAGTAGGAGCGAGGCGTTGAGGTCGATCGTTGAGGAGTATCTTACTGAACATCCAGAGCTATTCCTCGGTGAGGGAACTCAAGAACTGCTTGCGAAGGCACCAGTCTTGTCGGATGAAGCGTTGGAGAGGCTTGGGTCTAGATTGTTCAAAGGCATGAGCGTGGCTAACCTCGTTGCCGAGGGTCGGAGATGAGTATACGTCTCTATCTCGACACTAACGTCATCCTTTCAAGGTATGCTCCAGATGAGCCTCAGCATGTTGAAGCGAAGAAACTTCTAGAAGAAATAGAAGGAGGAAAGCTGGCTGCCGTAACCTCTGTCCTGACCTTAGTAGAGGTGGTGAGTACAATAACCAGAGCATACGAGAGATTTACAGATAAAACCGAATCATTGAAGCGGGAAGAGATCACAGGTATCTTCCTTCGAAGAATTATGAAGATTCGAAACTTGGATTTTATTCCCGTTGGTGGAGAGGTCTCAATAAAGGTCGAGGAAAGAAGCGTGAAACTCCCTGCATCGTTTGCGATCGCTCTTGAGATAGGTTCAAAGACTGGTGGGAAGACTCTTGACAATCTTCATATCGCAGCGGCATTTGTAGCTTCACGAATTTACGACCATAAAATCGACTACTTCGTAACGTTAGATGAAGATATTCTGAGACACCAAGGAGAGATAAAAGAGTTAATAGAAATCAAAGTCATTACTCCAGCCGAAATAATCAAATAAGAAAATTTCAGCTCATGCTTCATTGCCTAATGGCTCTGCAATTTAGCGGAGTTCGGGCGTAAACTGGAGATAATTCTTGAGGACCCTGAGGTGGAGGCAAAGTTCCGAGCGGCTGCGGGGTTCAAAGGAAAGGGTTAGTAGACGGTTGGTTTTTATACGTTCTATGCACGTATTGTGATTGAGGATTCCGATGAGCAAGGACAGGAGGGAAGTTCGACTGACAAGACATGCAGCGGAAAGGGCTTATGGATTCAACTTGTCTCCCACAGATGTGGAGAAGATCATTGCGGATGGTCAACGAATCGCTGAGGGGAAGAGAGAGGCGCGGTATGTGTTGAAGACGAAGGACAGCGTCCTCGTAGCCATATGTGAGGAATCCGCTGAAAGGGTAGATGTAATAACAATAACTAAAGGAAAGGGAGGTGGAAAAGGAGATGGTTAAGTGCCTGAAGCACGAGGTTGAGATGGAGGAGAGGGAGACTGACTTCGAGTACAGGGGCGTCCTACTCCGAGGTGTGAAGGTGTGGAGGTGCCCCGTGGGCGGAGAGGAGCTCTTCGACCTGAACCAGTACGGCGAGATCAAGCGTAGACTCGACTCCGTGATAAAACCGCTGAAGCTGAGGCGACGCATCAGCACAGCAGGAAACCGACCCATAGTGTACCTTCCCATGGACGTGTTAAAGCACGTGAAGACAAAGGTCGGCGACGAAGTGGAGATCTACACCGAGGCCGACCGCATTATCCTACAGCCCGTGAAGCCAGAGGAGGAGCCAAAGGAAGCTCCAGAGAAGGAAGCGCCCTAGGCTATCCCAGGGTTATTTTTATGCGTTTCAGTTCTTGCTTCATCGCCTAAGACTCTGCGATTGTGATGTGCGTCGTCTTTGTCGGCCCTCTTAGACAGAGATTCGTTGTGTTTAGCAAGGTTCTGCCGATGAGGGTTTCGTATCCGTTGTATATGGGGGCGTAGGCTTTGTGTTTCTTGAGCTGCTTCTCCAGGCGGTCTAGGAGCCTCACGTACCTCTGGTGCGTAGCCTTCAGGGTCTCGTACTCCTCAGCGTTGAAGGTTTCGGGCTCCTCTCCCCTGAGCTCCGCGAGCCTCGCCTGGATCAGGCGGTCCACCTCTTGGCTGATGGGAGTGGGGTAGACCAGCTTCTTGAGCTCCTGGTATGGCTCGGCATCTAGGTAGAGCGTCGTCGTCTTCTTCGTCATCTCCAAGAGAGAAATGTCCAAATAATTATTTGGAAATTTTCAGCCACGGGGCTTGATACATTCATACTATTGCTTGAATCAGTATGGAAGATCGGGGCTTGGACAAGCCCTACTATTTGGGTGGGGCGGGGAGATGCGGTTTTTCTGCCCCTCTGTGTTCCGATAGTCATCATTATCGGAACTACTCTTCGACCAACTATATTTGGACAATTTTTTTCAAGAAACAAAAATCGCCTATATACAAGGTCTCTAGGAAAAACTGCACGGTTTCGACACGCCCATAATCATGATTCTGGCAACCTTTCACCTATGCAGATTGTACCCTTCTTCTCTGTGTGGAATTGCG
>Ga0315314_1002560_pt1 | contig 14927 bp, 7 predicted proteins | sample TDP9_MG_FD_203631 | JGI IMG/M metagenome (GOLD analysis project Ga0315314, IMG submission 203631) | Freshwater sediment microbial communities from Lake Towuti, South Sulawesi, Indonesia - TDP9 | ecosystem: Environmental > Aquatic > Freshwater > Lake > Sediment | place: Indonesia: South Sulawesi...
AGCCTTGGTTCCAGGACCCGTTTTTGTAATTACTGTTTCTGAGGCTTTGAAACGGGGTCGCCTTGCAGGGCCTTTAATCGCTGTTGGTCACTTCATGGTGGAAGCCGTCATAATTGTCCTCATTTTCCTTGGTTTAGGCGCAATTTTGGAGTCGGCTTCTGCTAAATTGATTGTTAGTTACCTTGGCGGAACCGCCTTAATATTAATGGGTGCTTATCTGGTGAAGGTGTCGAAAAGTCTTCGTGTGGAGATAAAAGCGAACGCGAATGCCCGATTTGCATCCCACGGCCCAGTTATCGCAGGCTTCTTGACTAGCTGTTCAAATCCGCATATTATGCTCTGGTGGTTAACGATAGGAATTCCCGTGCTTTTCACAAGCATAAGTGCTGCTGGAGTATTCGGCTTTTTCGCCTTTCTAATTGGACACGCTGCGGCGGATTTAGGGTGGTTCGGGTTTGTGAGCTACTCAGTTAATGCTGGGAAAGAATTTTTGAGCCAGAGGGTGATCCGTTATATAGTGCTTGGAAGTGCAATTTTCTTAATCATCTTCGGAATCTTATTCGTATTTTCTGCTCAGTATTTGTAAAGTTAAGTGAGGGAGGTCGAACTGTCAGCTGTTAGTACTCAAGATTTTGTCTGGATTTTAATTACAATATTTTTATATATGCTTTAGAGAATAACTTCAAAGCCTCTGAGGGAGTGCCATGCATGTTTCCCGCAAGTTTAGCGTGTTTATTTCCATGTTGTTTATAGGGGCTATCCTCTTTGCTTCGTTAAATGGGATGCTATCCGCCCCAGTGGTGAAAGCAAATTCTTCCTACAAAGTTTATGTGGCTTTTGTTTGGCACTTGCATCAGCCCGTTTTAAGGACAAATCTTGACTCCATCGACTTATGCTACGAGATGATTCCAAAAATATATTTGAACCACACCTCTGTTAAAGCCACAATCAATCTACAAGGCATGTTAATTGATCAGCTTGCCGAAATAAGGCCTTCAGTCCTCGACTTATATCGTAATCTATCGGATACAGGACAAATTGAGTTGTTGGCCAGCGGCCATTATCATCCTATTCTTCCTTTGTTGTCTGGTATTTTAAGGGAAAAGCAGATCGCCAAGGACATCGCGACCGTTGAAAAGTACTTTGATGTTACTCCTAAGGGCATATGGTTCCCCGAGTGCGGGTTTTCTATGGACCTTATTCCATCGTTAAATAATTTTAGCTTAGAGTATGGGGTAATAGAGCAAGGAGGCCTAACTGGCGTTAGCATGCCTAGGCAGATACAGCCACATAACATAACTTATCAAGGCGGATTCACGGTCTTCCCAAGGGACAACGGTATTAGCGGAACCGTAGCCTTTGGAAATACAAACCCTGAGCTACGGGCCAGAGACGTGATTAATCAAATTCTTACTAGGAATCAAAGTCTTGTTAGTGCTGGCTTAAATAATTCCATTATAGTGGTAGCGGGAGATGGCGAGGTAGTAGGGGAGCATTGGCTTGGAGGCATACAATTTCTTGAAAGTCTTTTAACAAGATTAGAGCAAGTAACTAATAATACCAATCTAGAAACAATTACTTTGGGCGAATATTACGACGCCTATGGACCATATGGAACCCTCAGCTATATTCCTCCGTCCACATGGGCAGCCAGCCCTCCACGCAACTTTGACTGGTGGAACAGTACCATCGTCGATCTTCACTCGCAAGATCGAGATAATCATGCCATGAACGAGATAATTGAAGCAGAAGGCTTGGGAGAAAACCTCACCACGGCGTGGGAATATCTTATGAAGTCTGAAGAATCAGGGATGCGATATCAAGGATTAGGAAATTTGGAAGCAAGCTCAGGCCAGAGGGGAATGATTTACACTCATATAATTATGGCAGAAGGAGAAGCGGAACAATTCACCGATGGTTTGAACATAACGGAAGCTCCAAGCAGGGTCAAGGCCTATCAAAAAGTGGTAATCCTCGAGAATGAATACCTTAAAATCTATGTTGCCCCCTACAAAGGGGGTAGAATAATCGAGTTAGACTCTAAAGTCACTAATAGCAACCTAGTTAACACATACCAATATTCTTCAACAGTAAGCCAAGACTACAGAAACGCCCTCACCGACGGAATCTACGAAATGAGCCCCACAACCCTGGCCTTTGTAAGCTATGGCTATGAAATTAACAAAAGCGCGGATTCAGTTTCCCTAAAGCTCAATTATACCATCCGCAGCGGCGCATATAATGGACTGCAAATCGAGAAGACATTAACGCTACGATCAAACTCACCGAACCTTGAAATCTCCTTTAACCTAAAAAACACGGCTCAGGCTAATTTAACGTTCCACTTCACCAGCGAGTGGTGTCTAACCCCAGGCGGATACTTAGACGGTGAAGACCGCATAACCTTCCGGGAAGGAGGAGACGTTTGGCAAACAGCCGGACTTGAACCAGAAGACGTTTATGGAGAGTTCCCATGGGTTGAGGTTGAAGACCAAGACGCCACCCACTGGTGGGATGCTCAGCGAAGCAATAAACAAGAATATGCTGTGCTTTTCCTCGACGGTCAGGTTAACCAGCTTCACGTAGAAACGCCCAGCGACACTTATCCGGGAAACGTGATTAAACTCATATACAATGCAACTACGCTGAGACCAGGTGAAACCCACCTAATAGTGCAAAACCTAACAACCGGCTGGGGAAACCACACGGCTTTTGACCCAACACCAGTTAAAAAACGGGGGCCGCGAACCATAGTTGAAATCGACGGCGACCTCTCCGATTGGAGCGGCATACAAAGCTTTTCTATAGATGACCTAGAAGACAGTGCAGATTCCTCGACAGACATTCTCAAAGTAAATATCACAAACGACGCGTACTACCTCTACTTCGGGCTAACACTTAAAGGGAACATAGAAGTCACCATTGGGCAAGATGACCGCTTCTTCGGAATATTAACAAACGGCGGATCCATGGCGAAGAGTTTAGCCACGTTAACACGATCGTTCTTCCCAAATGCAACCATAGGCACCAGCAACCTAGGATTTCCAGCTAGAATGTACTTTGGATGGTGGAATGGCTATCTTCAAAACTTTAATAAGTTTACAGTTTCCAGTGGCAAGTGGACACACAACATAAATTATGGGCAAGCGGGCTACACTCTTGTGGGAGCCAAGAACAATACAATGGAGATTGCGGTTCCGTTGTATGAAAATGGGCTGATGTGCGCATCCACCAGCGAAGCCCTAAACTTGACCATCGTCTCCGGCACTGGAGTGAGTGGAACGGAAGACTGGCATGATCTCGACGTTGTGCCAGCACAACCCAGTTCCATAAATTACAGTCTCATTCCCGCGGTTGCGAGGACCATGAGCGTTACACTCACTCTCTGGGTTCTGAAGGGACCGAGCAACTCAACCAAAATCCAGATAAAGGAAATGACTGGAGAGACCGTTCTTAATGTCACGGTCGCTGTTAAGGGAGAAGCCTCATCTTGGTTTACGGTTGTGCCGAGCAATGTAACAATACAACCTAACGAAACGGTTAACATAACCTTGACAGTGGAGGTGCCCGCTGACGTGGCAGTAGGCACGTATTACGGTGCGATAATCGTCAGCGAGGAAGAGGGCCTTTACGAACAGCTGCCATTTTCGGTAATAGTGGAACCGGGCGCTGTAACCATTGTCATAGTACCAGAGTATGACATCTATGGGAGCATCTTGGCAATGATAATCTCAGTATGCGTGGCCATCACCCTATCACATAAAGGTATGCGACACTTTAAGCTAAAAACCAAGTAACGTAGGCATTGTTACTGATTTGTAGAGCGGTAATGGCTGAGTATTCTTGGAACTTGATCTATAGTAGCCGCTGTAAAGTCTGGTTTACATTCCTTTTCGCCATGTCCACTCATTAACAATATGGCCTTCATGCCAACCGATTGAGCGCCTTCAACGTCAACCGCATCATTTCCAACAAAAACTGATGTGCTGGCTTTTACTTTTAAGGCGTCCAGCGCTATTTTGAAAAGCCTTGGGTCGGGTTTTTTGAAGCCGAAATCAGATGAGATCACTATTTTGTCAAAGTATTTTTCTAAGTTGAACATTCTCAATTCTGGTATGGTGAAGACTTTTTGAGCGTTTGAAACTATGCCCAGTTTATAATTTTTCCTTTTCAGTTTTTCCAAGGTCTCCTTGACGTTTGGGTAAATGTCTATATGGCGTCTTGAACACGATCTGAAGGTTGTGACCGCCATTTCAAGGAGGCTCTTGTCCAATTGACTTTCAGAAGCTCTAGCCATGAACATGCGCCTGAAAACGTTTGTTAGGTCCACTTCTGGATACTTCTCGCCTGTCTCCTCCAGCATTTTGTTAACAGTTCTTAGGTAAAGTTCCTTCAGTTCGGCGGGTCGGACGGAGATGCCGTGGTAGGAGAGCCATTTTGATAGACATCTGTAGGTTTCTAGGTCCTGCTCGTCGGTTTTTATGTGAATTAGGGTTCCATAGATGTCAAAGAGGACAGCTTCGATCATGGCTAACCCAATAATTAGGGAATTGTTAATGAAATTATTATAAATATACTGGCTAATTACAAATCAGATTTGCCTACCTTAAAGCATCGCCCATGCCCTTCGTCATACCCTTTTTGCTGAAAAGTGACTATGCAATAAGCTCCATGTCATATCCTTCTTTACAACCAAAGCATCCTTTGAGTTATAACCCCTTAACATCGACTGCCGCTGAACCTATCCAAAAGCATTAATTATATAACCTCCGGTTAAGTTTTCATTTTGGCTTACGGCTTGAGCACGTTGGAGGGAAGAGGGAATAATTATTGAAGAAAAAGTTGTTTTTGTTGGTCGGCGTCGTCGCGGTCGCTGCGATTCTTCTCTTTGCAGCAGTCTTGCCTTCATTACTGTCTCCGCCTTTCACACACAAGGAGGAAATCGAACTTTACAGCCCGAACATGCTACTTGTTAATTTTTATGTTTCTACGGAATGGGCTAAAGGATACGTGCCTCCGAGATTTTCAGTCCCTAGGTTTGGCATCGTACATATAATGCTAATCCCAGGCACCTTCAGCTTCAGGGGCAACGTTTACCCCGCCTTTCTTGCCATTGCCGCGGTCGAGGTAAAATCACCCGGCGTTGGCCCCAGCGCCGGCTGGGGGTTGTATGCTGCGAAGATGTTCTGTAACGACACCCGGGTAATTACGTTCCTAGGGGGCTATAATGTCCCATGCGACTATGTTGATGTTGACTACAGCTTCCAAACTGGTGAGACGGAGAACAAATCCCTCGTCACTTTGAACGACGCGGAGGGAAATCTGCTCCTAAGTGCGTCTATAATTTGGCCTGAACCAGCTAAAGTAAGGTGGGATTACACTCAGAACTATTACCACCTAGTTGGAGACAATTTGACTATTGCGCATCGTCAGGTTCATTTTTCTCTTATTTCTTATCCAAAGGCTAACGTAACCTTTCCCCTAAACACCTTCTTCTTTGAGCTTACCGGAGTCAACTATGTGTTTAATACCGACTCTGTCATTATGCTTGGTGGCTGGAGAGAACAGGGAGAAATCGGATGGCTGACCTGGTCTTAACACTTTAACATGGCATGCGTGGGGAGATGAGGTCGTGATGCATTTTTCTGTAAGGGCTTTCATGTGTTTGGTTTTCCTCGGATTGTGTTTAACAGTCCCTCTCACGCTCACGAGTCATATTCAGGCGGAGGATGCTAATCAATTATCAGCCTACGGAAAGGTGGTTGACAAAGAGGGATACCCTATACCTGATGCACACGTCATTTTTTGGAACATTGAAAGAAGCTTCAGTACGAAGACAAATGCATCTGGCTGCTATGAAATAGATATTGAGGGCTGGAAATCCTACCAAGTTTACGCCTACTACGACAACTCTTCCACTCCTGGCTTCGACTACTTTCCCGCCTGCAACCGTACGGTTTCCATAAAAAATTCGTCCATCAATGTGTCCTTTACGCTTTCACCCGGCGCATCTATTAACGCGGAAGGAGATTTGCGTTCCTTCGAGACATTTGAGCCGCCTACAATGGTTGTCTTCACTGTTGTCGACCAGCAGGGTCTTCTAAAGGAAGCCAACTCCGTGACGGAGTACGGGGAGGGCGTCCTTGAAAGCTATCTCATGGGCCTCGGCGATAGAGCCATCGTCGTGCCCTCCGACATCCCAGTCAAGGTCAACGTAACCATATTTTTTCCAAGCGGATTAGTGCAACGCTGCACAATCGACAATGAAAGCGACTACTTTAGCTTAGCTCAAGGTGAACTGCTCAACATTGACGTGAGGAAATACAAAATCAAGGCCGATGTTGACTCATGCTACGGCTATGTGGCATCAGCCCGGGCTACGGTTAATGAAGCTGAGGGGGCGGGCTTCTATGTCTCCTATGAAAGGAATGAGCTTTCTAGAGCGGAAAGCCTTGTGGATGCCGCTAATTCAGCCATATCCGAAGGAGATTATGATTTGGCTCAAGCGAACCTTCGCCAGGCCTATCTTATTACTAGAAGCGTTGAAGACGCCATTTCAAGTCTGTACGTGAATGCTTCGAAGTCTACCCTTTTCATAACTCCCTTCTTGGGTTTCACAGCCGTAGCCATCGCATCTGTTCTCTACGATGATCGACGCCGTAGGCTCGTCCTCAGCCTTGCCTTATACTTTCTCCTCTTCGCCTTCCTATATTTGCTCTATCCAGGTTACGCTGCATTACAAAAAGGAACAGCCCAAAAGCTGTTCCTAACAGCTCTACTGTCCGTCACTTCTTTTCTGGCGGCGTACTTCGCGGTTTACATGTTGCCCTACGTGTCAAAGGAGAAAACCACGAAGGAGGGAATTAGCCGCTTAAGCGCCGTGGTCACGGCCTTCTCCATGTCCGGAAGAAATTTGAGGCGCAGGAAGCTTCGGACCCTTCTTATGTTGGCAATATTATTCACATCGGTTTTTGCCTTCACCACCTTGACATCCTTTTCATATGAGCATGGATTCTTTGTTGAACCAAGGCTGATTCCGGCAGGACCAATCGAGGGATTTCTTGTACGAAAGCCTGGCGAAACGTCTCCCTTTGAACCTCTTCAGTCACAGATCCCTGATTGGCTCAAAGATCGTTCTGAGGTCGTCATAGTGGTCCCTAAGTTTGAGAATCTCCCGCAGATGATGTACTTAGAATATATAGAGGCGAAGTCCGTTGGAGTCCAAGGAGTTTTAGGAGTTTTTCCCAGCCTTGAAGCCAAGGTCACCAAAATGGACACCATCATTGTAGAAGGAAGATTTCTGAGCGACAATGACACCAACGGCATTCTCATCAGTCGGGTAATGGCAAATAGTCTTCAGGTTAAAGTTAACGACACTTTACAACTATTCGATCGAAACTTTACTCTGACAGGGATTTTTGACGATAATGACTTTGATGGACTCAAAGACCTAGATGGGGAACAAGTGGCTCCTTGGAAGATAGTTCCGTTCATGATGACGTATGCCCATTGCTCAAGCTTTGAGACAGTTATCATGCATCAAGAAACTGCACGCAAGTTTCCATTTGTGGCGATGTCTAGAGTTGACGTTCAAACTCTAAGCTCTGACGACATCATTCCAACCGCCCGCCTAGCGGTTCTACGGTGGGAAGGCACTCAAGCGTTCGCCACCGTGGGAGGCCGCGTTCAACAACTTTCCGTGGGTTCCTACTATATTGCGAGTGGATTTGCCTCGGCAATGATCCCGTTGGGTTTAGTAGTTCTTAACATCGCAACCTTTATGATTAGTACGGTCTATGAGCGCAGGCGGGAGATAGCCATCATGTCATCTGTTGGCTTGAATCCCTTCCACATAAGTGCCGTTTTCGTGGCAGAGTCCGTAGTTATAGGGGTTGTGGCTGGAAGCCTCGGCTACCTCTTCGGATTGATCAGCTACCGCTTTATGACGTTTCTCCCTGTTTCCCTCGTGTTAAAGCAGAAAGTTGAAGTAGGTTGGAGTATCCTAACAGTTTGCCTATCCATTGCCGCCGCCGTGATAGGCTCAGCGCTGCCAGCCACTAAAGCCTCGATCATCGTTACGCCATCCTTGCTCAGAAGATGGAAAATCAAAATCGAGGAAAAACCTCGAGTCGCGGGAGAGGCGTGGGTCATTAAGATGCCCATCCAAATAAAGGAGGAAAACTTGGAGAAGTTCTTCGGCTTTATGAAAAACGTTCTCCAAACATACACCCATTACCATATGTTTGACACTGTTGATAACTTGGAGACGATCAGAAAGGAAGAGGTTGGACCTACAGCCATCCGCCTCTCCTTCACCTACTCCTGCAGCGAGGAGGGAATCGTGACAAATAACGATTTGTTCTCGGAGAAAAGCAGCGTTGCCAGCTGGTATGATATTAAGCTGGCCTCAAAAACTCCACAAGGCACATTAACGGGACGAGACGAAGCCTCTGTTCGCCGAACAGCATCTTTCATCCGTCGCCTAGTCCTCCAGTACAGCCACAAACACAAAGCCTAGTCAATTGTCTATATTTGTTACCAATAAATATTATAACTTAATGGCTATTACAAACTTAAGTCCTCATTGGCTTCAAGCAAGCAAACAACGAAGGTGGCGCTACCTTGATAAAAGTCCTTGGCAAGAGCAGACCCAACAGCAGAAACTTCCTCGTAGAGTTTAGCCTCAAACCAAAAACTAAAGTGAACTCAGTTTATTTGGCGGGGGCATTCAACTGCTGGTTTCCAGGCAGCTTAATGAAAAAGGACAAGGATGGAACTTGGCAGCTCATTTTAGAGTTGCCTGAAGGTGAGCATCCGTACATGTTTGCCATAAACGGACATAAGTGGATTCGGGACCCCGACAATCCCTTATTTAAAGAGTATGAGCATTTAGGAAGAAAGGTTTCAGTTTCATGCCTATTGCTAGGCGATATGGAACTTTTCAGACACATACAGGGCGTGGTAGGCGACGGAAAAATATGCTCGGAAGCCCTCTATCACGATCACGAGGACATAATGTACTTTAATCCTTTGAGCAAATGTGAGGTTATAATTAAATTTAGGACGCTGAAAAACGATGTGTCCACTGTAAAGCTCCATCATTTAGACGCCAGAAAGCACTGTGTTTCCCTTAATAAAGTTTTCAGCAACGAAACATTCGACTACTATGAGAGCCCTATCCAAGTGAAGTCTACAAATTTCAGGTATTACTTTGAAATAATTGACGGAAACCGCGTCACTTATTATGGCATAAACGGCCCCACAGACGAAAGACCTAATGAAGAAACTTTCTTTGTCTGCGATTTGTCGTCCGCGAAAATTTTTGAAACTCCGGCCTGGGTGAAGGACTCTGTTTTTTACCAGATATTCCCTGACAGATTCTATAATGGAGATAAAGGAAATGATCCACCTAACACTGAGGAGTGGGGAGGAAAACCGGCTGGCAGAAACTTTTTCGGAGGAGATTTGAGGGGCGTCATTGAGAAGCTGCCTTACATTAAGGATTTGGGTGTTGACGCCATCTGGCTTACGCCCATTTTTAAGGCTAGGTCCAACCACAAGTACGATATTTCAGACTTCTATCGCATAGATGAGCATTTCGGAGACCTGGAAACTTTTAAGGAGCTGGTGGAAAAGGCTCACAGCATGGGGATTAAAATCGTTCTTGACGGCGTCTTTCATCACAGCGGCTCTGACTTTTGGGCTTTTCAAGACATCCTTAAGAAAGGGCGAAAATCCAAGTATAAAGATTGGTACGTAATTCATAAATTCCTATTTCTTTCATGGAAAAACAAGCTCGCTGAACCGCTTCCTTATAAAATGCGTTGGAAAATGGGAATCCGTCCTCCTTATGAATCCTTTGCTCAAAGTTGGGGAATGCCAAAGATCAATTTTGGCAATAGGGAAGTTAGGGAATATTTTCTAAAGGTTGCCGAATATTGGATCAAGGAAGTGGGGGTTGACGGGTGGAGGCTCGACGTGGCCCACGGAGTGCCCCATGACTTCTGGAGGGAATTCAGACTGAGGGTAAAGGGCTTTAAGCCGGATGCTTATATCATGGGGGAGATTTCCTTCTTTGCTACGCCGTGGCTTAAGGGCTACGAGTTCGACGCGACAATGAACTATGAGCTTTATAGGGCCATGGTGGCCTTCTTTGCGGAAAACAGCATTGACGTGGAAGCCTTCGACCATAAATTAGCAGAATTAAGAAAGGAGTATCCGCTTCAGGCGAACTTTGCCATGTACAACTTCCTCGACAACCACGATACCCCGAGGTTCCTAACCCTTTGCAAAGGTGATATAAATAAGGTGAAATTAGCCCTAATATTCCTGATGACTTACATTGGTGCTCCCGCGATCTTTTATGGCGATGAAGTGGGTGTGCAAGGGGGGAATGATCCCGACTGCAGAAGGACCATGATATGGAATGAGGGAAAGCAGAATCGCGACCTCCTGATTTTCTGCAAAAAACTTATACAGATAAGGCGGGCTGTTTCTGCACTCAGACACGGAACCTTTTCTGTGCTCTTAAAGGATAGTAAAAGAAATCTCTACGCATATAAGCGCCAAGGTTCTTCGAGTTATCTCATCGTGATTCTAAATAGGGATAAGGAAAGTAACAAGGTAAAACTTGAGATGGAAAATGGAAGTTACGTTGACTTAGTTACAGGGAAAATCCATAGAGTAAGTAAGGGTGAGCTTTCTTTAATCGTTGAGAAGTGCTCGGGCGTTATATTAGCACCTTCGTGAATTACAAGATTTTTCTATAAAATCTTCTTTGTGAATTTTAGCGCCGTTATCACCAATCGCGCTATTTCTTCTCGTTTTAGTGTTGACGTTTCATGGCCAATGAGATCGATGATTTTCAGTCTCTTTCTGCGACCCAGTTTGGCGTAATCCTCTGTTGATTTGAAAAGAAGGTTGACTCCGTACTTTTCCGGATGGGTTGCCATTAGACAGTTTGGATCAATGGTGTAGGCGTTGGCGGAAGAAATATTAATGTAGGGATACATTCGAATGAGTTTCTCTATCATTTCCAAGGTTGACTTAAAGGAATCGTAGGTTTCTCCTGGCAATCCCGGCGTAAAGAATACGGCTGGAAATAAACCGTTTTTTATCGATTCGTCAAGAGCCCCTAGAAGGTCGTTGTTAGAGAAGTTTTTCCCGAGAAATTTTCTGAGGTCTTCTGATCCTGTTTCCGGGGATATTGCCATCAGAGGATTCGCGGGGAATGCCTGAGTTAACTGTTTAACAAAATTCTTTGAGGGAAGCTGAAAAACCTCTATGTAAGCCGATGCGTCTACTCTGCTTTTCTTAATCTTTTTAAATATTTCCGTATAGTATTTTTCTCCTCCGAGCTGAGGATCGTGGCTGAAGCAAATCCTTTGAACTCCTTGGCTGGCCAGGTGTCGTATGTCTTCGCAAATGCGATCAGGGGATCGGAAAATCATTTCCTCTCTTTTAGTAAGTGTGTGGTACGCTTCTCTTCCTCCTCCGCAAAATATGCAGTTGTAGATGCATCCTCTGGCGATGGGTAGCCATGCCGAAGGAGGTTTTTGTTCATCGAAGCCGGCTATGTCCGTTTTAAAATATTCTTTCTTATCTTCTAATAGGTCAAATTTTGTGAGGTCGTATATATCGAGGTCTTGGGGTGGAACTTTTATGGGGTTTATTTTTATGTCATCTTTTTCACGAAAGAAAATGCCGTCTACTTCATCTAATTTTTTTCCCTTCACGTGGTTGTCGACGAGCTTCGCAATGGATTCTTCGCATTCTCCTAGGAGAACCGCATCAACGAATGGATGCTTCCGCATGATTTCTTCTGCAAACCATGTGGCAGTTAGGCCGCCCATAACGACGAGGCTGTTGGGATGCAACCTTTTGCATGTTCTCGCCATTTCTATGGCGCTGTTCGTGTGGAAGACCCAGTGGAAACTTATGGCGAAGATCTTTGCGTTTAGGGATTTGATGTATCTTTCAATGCGGAAGGAGGGGTTTAGCTGGCATTTCAGGCCTAGATTGACAACCTTGGCTTCGAATCCCTTGTCTTCTAAGGTTGATGCGAGGCTTATGAGGCCCATGGGCATAACAGAATATTCAGGGATTGCTATTTCGTTTTTTAATCGGCTGAAAATGGAGTCTAATAATGGAATTTCTTTTCGGTAGGCTGGCATAGTTCTGGGTGGATGAAAAAGGATAGCATCGAAGTTTTTCACGCTTCGCCCTCAGGATTAGACTGGCCAGATCCACATGGCCTTAGATATTAACGAGATGGATGCCGCAACTGCTACCAATATTCCCTCTCCTACGCTCAGGCCTGCGGCAATAACCGCCATGTTGTCTCTCCACCATTCCTTTCCCATTCTGCGCTCCATTATTCTTCCAAAGACGCCTCCAAAAAACATCGTAACGGTAAAGTGCATAAGTTGGCTCATGCCGATGGCGAACCCAATAAGTTCAAAGGGTATATTAAGAAAACCGCAACTAGCTGAAACAATTGCTCCTATTATTAATGAGCCAAATATTAAGTCGGGTCTAATTAAACTAATACCAGTTCCTCGAAGTCCTGGCCATAATAGGGTAAATGCTGCGTCAACAGGCCACTGGGCAGCCGTGTAGGGATATGCTGCCGACGGGATGGGGGCCATGCTCCAAAAAGCCTGAACGTATAAGAAGCTTATTGCCATGGCAATGGGAAAAGCCAAAAAGTAAGCTTTAAAGTAGTCACTGAACTTCGTCTCCGTCAGGTCGCATGCCAAATAAACAGCGCTCCAACCTCCACCAGCGGCTCCAGCTAATCCGCCGCCAACTATTAGTGGGGCGAACCAAGCATTAACACCCTGATAGCCTACAGCGTAAAAAGTTCCTTCCTTTAGGTATGGTACAGCAAAGTTTACTGAGGCTTCTGCATTTGCGCGTCCGTTAATTAGGGCATACAAAAATGTCCATCCTGTGCTTAGAACTACAGGAATCCAAATGGGGAGGTCAGGGGCTAGTATCATTGTCATGACAGCGGAACCTAAGGCTCCCAAAAGAAATAATCCAATAATAATCAAGAGTGATATTGGCCTTCTCTCAATCCCTCCTCCGTCTCTCGATGTTTTTTCAGCAACCGTTAAGCGCTTTAATGCTCCGACAACATATCGTCTTCCCCTGATAAGCGGGATGATTCCAGCTGCGATGCCTAACCCAATCATGGGGCTCATCCAAAAGTCAATTCGAGACCTCCTAAAAATGAAGAATGAATCCATCCCGAGTTTATACGTAGGGAATTGACCCATTTTGACAAGAATGGGATTAGCCACAATAAAGGTGGCTACTCCTCCAATTAAAATTGAAACGCAAACGTGCCATGGCATAATGAATCCTCCTGCGAAAACGAGTAAATCAACTATTATCCCAAGGCTTGCGCCTGGTAAAGCAGTTTCTATTAAATGAGTCATATCGTTCCAATAAGGTATTAATTGACTTCCTGTGATGATCTCTATTCCATAGGTAAGCATTGTAAAAACCATGCCAATTACGGCGGTATAAGTGAGCAATTTGGCTTTCTTAGGGCGCTTCATTTTCTCTGCAATGGTTATGCATGTCTCTGCCCAGACCCTTGTACCTGGGTAAGGCAGTTTCTCCTCCACTGCATATAATTGATAGACAAGATAACCTATGGAAAGGTCGACCGCTTTAATAAACAATGCATTCATAAGTAACCAAACAACCATAAGGGGAATCCAGTGTACGTCAAACACAGTTCTGTTGATTGAGCCTGGTGGCGGGGCATACCAGTCCGGGATTAGTTGCGATAATCCAAGCTCATGGGCAACTGGGCTTGAGCGAATGTAGTATTGGAAGACCAGAGCGGGGGCCATCGTTTCAGCGATGACCGACATCATGTTTGAGTACATGACAAAGGATTCTTGCTTAGAAAAGGGCCTTCCAGCAGCTGAAGCAAGGGTTGTAAAGAGTAACAAGACTGAGATTTGCGCGGCACCGCCTGTGCTCATTTGACCCACGCCGGCGCTCCAAAAGAGCCAAATGCCGGCTGGTGTGAGAACAATCGCTCCGTAGATGAGTCCCAGTACTACTCTCCAAGTGAAACCTGAGGGTACTTCACTGGGGTTTGCTTTCTTATCCATTTTTAGTCCTCATAAAGAAAGGGGAAGGGTGTTTTGGGCGAGCCAATGTAAATCTATGCTGTGACGTATCGAGGTCCTACTTCACCGAAATACCATGTGATCATGCCGAATATTAGGAAGCCTGCAAAGAATGGAAAAGCGTATTTCTCGTAGATTCTGGCCCCTCCGAACCTGAGTATTACCCATTTTAGCACGTAGGCGATGATGTTGATGGTGAACATGTAGCAGCCGAGGAATCCAACGCTGACATATAGGACGCCTACAGCATTCAGGGGGAACCACATGAACCGCGCCTTTAGGAACATGAGTAATCCTGCAAGCAACATCCCTGCGAAATATTGAAACAGCCATCTGTTCACAAAGGGGTTCCCTAGGTCTTCACGTGAGTAGCGGGGGAAATCCGCAATTCTGTTCTGGTTCATTGGGTTTCCCACCCAATTCTGCCAATAGCCGAAATCTGCATGCTCCTGCCACGTGCCCCAGCCGTAGGTGTATACCCCCCATATGTACAGTGGAAATGATATTGCAACGCCTAGGACGATTGCTAAAACTTGAGGTACTAGAAGGCTCTTTGGTGTTAGGCCAGTTACGTCTGCAAACTTATAAGATTCAAGGAGTGGTGGCCCTTGATTGCTTTCTAACGATCTGTCCGTGGTCATGAATATGGCGGCGTCAAGATTGGTGAAATGGGCCTGACTCCTATAGGTCCCAGCCGTAATGTAAGGTATAGACCATATCTCTGATTTTTCGTGAAGCCATGGGCCGAACCACCAATATGACGACCAGTATCCGCTA
>Ga0315314_1002562_pt1 | contig 14922 bp, 15 predicted proteins | sample TDP9_MG_FD_203631 | JGI IMG/M metagenome (GOLD analysis project Ga0315314, IMG submission 203631) | Freshwater sediment microbial communities from Lake Towuti, South Sulawesi, Indonesia - TDP9 | ecosystem: Environmental > Aquatic > Freshwater > Lake > Sediment | place: Indonesia: South Sulawesi...
AGAAATTCTCCAGGTATCGGAAATTGCGCCACAACTTTTGGACCCTTTGTTATTAGAAAGACTATTCTATTCTTTTGTTTGTCCCGACATTCAATTGAAAGGGTTCCGCATGTTGATTTTCGATTTTTTCCGGCTGAAATCAACGCATTAAAAAACTTGTCAGCATCAACTTCATATTTCATTGAAAGAAAGGCGAGGTATTCACTGGGTGACGCTTTGTTTCGCATTGTTATCCTACCTTTTTATTAGTGCAATTCCTACTCTTGAAACCTTTTCTGATGTCTTGTCGCCTCCCCCAAGAGGCATTTCTACCGTGCCTAAGAGTACTTCGCCTATTTGCAGTCTGTTTACTTTACGAACTTCGTTGGTTGCCTTTTGAATCTCTTCTTGCAGGTCAGGCTGCAAAAATGATAGGTTTCGCCGTCGTAGGTGATTTTGAACTTAGCTGTCTTTTCGTCAAGAACTATACCGCAAACCGGATCTCTCGGCATTATTTTAGTCTTAACCTCAAGTAAGAGTGTGTATTCTGCTTATTATGGTTAGTGATGAAGAAACTGGGTATGAAACAAAGATACTAGCTTATGAGTCTAATATCTTCTCGGGGGTCTTCGTTTGGAATAACATTCTCGGCAATAGACTGGTCTGCTTCCGTCGGGTTTGAAGGGAACTTCACATTCCTTTCCACAATCGGCACAGACTGCCTTATGCATCTCTCTTCCGGCCATTTTGCTGTTTCAACTCCTTATGCTGTTTAGCGCAAAAAACTGCGTTTTTGCACACGCTCTCTAGTTGCTAGTCTCTTTTAAATCTATCCATTCGAAAAGTGATCTTTAGGATCGTTCTTGCGTGCAATGTGGGACATTGTGTTTGAGTTGGTTATGTTGGAGTATTCGAGGATTTACGTTATCTCTTCTATTGTCGTTTTGGTCAGGGCTCTTATGCTGTTGAACTCTGTTAGCTCTCCATAACCCACAAGCGTTATGGCTGTTCCTTCGCGTCCCATTCTGGCGGTTCGGCCGATTCTGTGGAAATAGACCAAGGCATCCAGTGGAATGTCGTAGTTTATTATGTGAGTTATTTTCTGAATATCTAAACCTCTTGCAGCAACATCCGTTGCAACGAGCAACTTCAATTTTCCTTCTCTGAAGGAGTTGATGACGAAATCTCTTTGTGGTTGAGTGAAGCCAGCATGTAACGCTCTTGCATTGTATCCTCTGTTTCTCAGTCTATCTGTGAGAATGTCCGTGTTCATGCGCGTTTTGCAGAATATTATAGCTCGGTCTATGTGGTTCTCGTCCAAAATGTTGCACAGAACTTCAAATTTGCTGTGAGGGTTCACGATTATGTAGTACTGGTTCATCTGTGTAAGGGCTATTTCGTCCTTACTAACGAGTATTTTCTCGGGGTTCTTCATGTATCTGTTGCATACTTTCATTACTGGCTGGTCTATCGTTGCTGAGAAAAGACTGGTCTGCCTGTTTGAAGGCACTCTTGAGAGTATGTGTTCAATGTCATCTATAAATCCCATGTCAAGCATCCTGTCGGCCTCGTCGAGAACGACAACCTTCACCGATGCTAGATTTAGGACGCGTCTCTCAAGCAGGTCGATTATGCGGCCCGGTGTGCCCACAACAATCTGTACGCCTTCTCTCAATGCGTGTATTTGCTTTCCTATAGGTTCTCCTCCGTAGACTGGCAGGACCTTCAATCCTGCGTATTTTCCTAATCGACCGATGTGTTCAGCAACTTGCACTGCAAGTTCACGAGTTGGCACCAAAACCAGACCTTGGACGCTCTCAACATGCGGGTTTATTCGTTCAATCATTGGAATTCCGAAGGCCGCAGTCTTACCCGTCCCAGTCTGTGCTTGTCCGATAACGTCTTTGCCTTCAAGCAAAGGGATTATGGCTTGAGCTTGAATTGGAAAAAGGTTGTTGAATCCAAGCTCTTCAATTCCTTTCATGACCTGCGTACTTAATGGCAGGTCTCTAAAGTATTGTATTTGCATGTTTTTCTTTTTCTCCTGCCACAAAAATTTTCCATGCGTTCGCAAAAGCTTTGAAAAGCTCTGTTGATTACATGAATTAATGTGACAACACTACCAAGCATTGGTTCTCTTATAAAAAGGTTTAGCAAGCATTAAACAAAATCAGATCATGTGTTGGTTTTAACTTATGCAGAAGTGGAGGCGTCTTCCGCGAATTCCCCTTTTTTCTGCATGGTTAAGTACAGTGGTAAGGGTTCTGCCAGATGGCTTCCTGCCGTCAAGGGGGTGATTTTGTAGGGCTACTGTGCAGCTATGGTGGTTTTCCCAATCTGCTCCATGCTAAGTAAAGCAGAAAGACTGAATATATCAAAAGTACAATTGCAAAACAATTGAAAGCCTCGTGGAATGTGAATAGCCACTCGTTGTTTTCTGTGAACATCATTGCAAAGCAGAAGACTGAGCTCACTAATAGAAAAACAGATGTGATTATGAGTATCTTACACATTCTGTCGAAGATGCTGTCTTTGAAGAACTTCCAAAGCCATAATGACAAGAAAAACAGTATCGCCGACATAGCCACGGTCACTATATCAAATATCTGGGCAATATAAGCCAAGCTATCACCCTTTTTCAACTTTTTTGGCGGCTTCGTGTTTCAATCTATCGTATTCTGTTTGCATTCGCGAATATCGGAATATGCTAATCACAAAAAATGGAAGCCCTATAACCAAGGCTATCTCATGCAGTAAATCTGCTGCGGGATTCGGGTAAAAAGTGTGGTCGGCAAGGTGAAACAAACTTGCAAGAGCGAGAAATATTGCTGCTGTCAAAATGGGCAACCATATCTTTCTCTGAGAACTTAACATTTCAGGGTTTCTATAGAGTGCCATCAGCGCTCTTAAAGCGCAGTAACTTAAAAAAACGCTAAATGATAGGTCAATCACACCCACAATAACATGCCATACCTCGTACAATGCATATTCCTCCAAACAACAAATACCTGAATCCGGTAAACCTTTCTATGTCTATCAGAACAATGTCCTTGCTCAAGTCACCCGTTCACCTATTTCCAGCTTAGCGTTGAGCACTATAACGTTTATGAAAAACAGATACGGATTACTAAGATTCGAGATTCAGATTCCGAATATAAAAATACACCGGCAGAATCTATGCCCTTGGAGAAATAATGCTGGAGTGAAACTGCACATGAAGAAACTGGTTGAGAAGATTTCACTCAACCGCGCAGAACCACAGAAAACGTCTGTGAAAGATACGTAAGACCAAAAAGTATCTTATTTCGCTCCTTACTATGAAGAAGTGGTTAACGAGAGTCTGCACCAGTTGTCTACTATTTCTAATTGCGTTTGCTTTTCTTTGATCGATCCATAGAAAGCTAAAGCGATTTTTATGAAGGGCTGGTGTGTTGGTTGTAACCCGCCTTCTGTTCCGCGTGGCATTCGACTAATCGGGCTACCTGCGCTTCAGGTAGAAACCTCATCAGCGTCTGTTTGCCCTTTCCACCTGCAAGACAGCCGTTTCACCGCTTCACACCCAGCATCCTCAACAACTCAAAGCATGCATCATAGACACCTGCCGGATGGACGTTTTCGTTTCTGCTCCGGAGCTAAGGCTCTCGCCTTACGCCCTTGCGAGCGTTGCAGTTCTACGTGTGGGCGGAGTTTCCTCAGGCCTCTCATGGGAGGCTCGAAAGCCACACACCAACTCGCCAGCCCGAAAAATATACGATGCAGGGACAGCAATAAGAATTTTGGAAGCATTTTTTTAGCAACACTTAATTATATTGAAGGGGGACGGCTAAATCATGTTTAAGCAAGTTATTCTAGTGACGGGAACACCATGCGTCGGAAAAACATCAGCTGCATGTCTGCTAACTTCCCGATTAGATGCTTTCAACGTGAATCTAACCGAACTAGCTGCACGTGAAAATCTGATTCTAGGAAAAGACGAAGAGAGACGCTCTATAATTGTCGATACCCTTCGAATGCAACGAAAAATACACGAAATCATCAAAAACTGCGACAAGAAAAGCGTCATCATTGATGGACACTACGCTGTCAGCGTTGTTCCAAAGCATCTGGTAACATACGTTTTTGTTTTAAGACGAGACCCCGTTGAGCTGCGGAAGTTTATGGAGAAATGTGGTTTTTCTGGTCGCAAGTTGTGGGAGAACTTGGCTTCTGAAATCTTAGACGTTTGCTTATTTGATGCTGTAAAAATTCATGGAACAGGAAAAGTCTGCGAGTCAGACGTTACAGGTAAAAGTGTGGAGAAAGTTGTTGACGAAATCTTGGGTATTTTGGCAGGCAGTAAGAAATGTCATGTAGGAATTGTGGACTGGTTGGGCAAGCTAGAAGCTGAAGGCTTGCTGGAAGACTATTTAAAGATTTAAAAAGTGGTTAACTGGGTCGAGTTATTTGCCGTTTTGTTAATAAAATGATTTTCCTTCTGTTTGCGTAAGCCCTCGCATGGTCACTGAATTTTTCACCTACAAGTATAGGATTAGACAAGCCAACATCCTCAGAAGCCTTATCAAGACTTATCACAATATTTATGCCTATGGTTCTATTCCAGCTTCTTATCCAGACCCCCTGTGCCATGCGACCCTTCTGAACAATTAGGTCGAATTTTCTTGAAATTCCGCTAAAACCTTCACGGGATGTCGCTTCCAGCTCCACCTTGTAACCTTCTTTCTTAAAATACCGTATCACAAATTCCACCAAATCAAATTGTGGTTTCGCCTTCTCTTCACTGCTCATTCATTTTCCTCTTCCACATTAAGCGTTATCTAGCTGAAAGTGGAAAAGGTTTTCGGAAGTACTAAACAATGGGCGCTTTCTTGATACTTGAATGCGACAGATGCGGCGGGTTTTTACTGGCTAAGGCTGAACAGAGAAGCAGAACCTGCCCTTACTGCGGCTTCAAAATCGTACTACATAAGGCTAAAAAAGTGGCTTCAGCCATAAACGCCTATGAAGCATCCAACATTCTGCAAAAGCTGAAGAGAGACGCCAGCCTAAAACGGAAAAAGGCTTAGCCGCCCATGGCAATCTTAAGGTAAGCCATCAACCCTATTCCCAACGCAATGGCAAGAATTTGAGCCAATGAGGCGCTTGCTTGGGACTTTTTGTGAAGTTCAGGCATGAGATCTGTTGCTGCAATGTAAATGAAGCCGCCAGCGGCAAATGGAATCAGCAAAGCCTCAATGCTTTGTATGTACGCCAAGTAATATGTGATTACTGCGCCCAAAATTGCAGTCACCGCGGAAACAAAGTTGTAGGCTAACGCTCTTCTTTTACTGAATCCTCCATAAATTAAGACTCCGAAGTCGCCTATTTCTTGGGGGACTTCGTGGAAAAGCACTGCTAGGGTTGTGGCAAACCCTAAGTCGAAGGAAAGTATGTATGTTGCCGCTATTATCATGCCGTCAATGAAATTGTGGATTCCGTCTCCAATCAAGTTTAGATATACAAACATGTGGACTGTGCATTCGCCTTCATGGCAGTGGCGCCAATAAAGAAATTTTTCAAGCACGAAGAAGGAAACAATGCCGAGGATAACATAGTAAAATGTTATTGCTTCTGTCTTTTCTGCAGCTTCTGGAAGTAGATGTAGAAATGCTCCACCTAGAAGGGTGCCGGAAGCGAAACCCACCAAAACCATTAAAACACGCCTTAGTAAGTTCTCTTTTAAGCCTACGAAGATTGTTCCTATGAATGCTATTAGGCTTATTGTTGTTACTGAAGCTAAAATCGCAATTAACTCGTTCATTATGCTGTGTGTTCAAACTTCTCTCTTTATTAGAATATCGGTTGTGTTAGGCTATTTGTCTGAGTATCTGACATGTTTTACATATTTTTTCAGTTGTTGGTTCGCCGCATTGGCTGCATTCCCTTAATCCTTCTTTTTTGGCAATCTCCTCCAGAGCAGGTCTTATTCGTTCTATGGATCTGAAGATGGTGAATTTTATTCCTGCGTGCTTTTCTTCCATTCTGTTGAGCATTATGCGAATGTCGTTTCTTAGAGCTTCAGAGGCATAGGGGCAGAGCGTGCTTTGAAACTTTATCTTCCTAGCATAAGCATACAGAGCGGTTTCCTTTTCTGGAATTTCGCAAAAAGGTTTCACCTTTTGAACGAGTTTGGGATGTGTTTCGTCTGTGACTGGCTTTTCTCTTGCTATGCGTAGAACGTCACCGTGAAAGATATTTAAGAGAATTGTCTGTGTTTCGTCGTCTAATGTGTGGGCTGTTACGAGTTTGTCTGCTTTAATTTTTCTGGCAGCAGTGTTTAGCGCTCTTCTTCTTAGGACTCCACAGTATGCGCACGGTGTTAACCCGCCTTCGCCTTTCTTCTTTAGACGTTTGACTGTTTCGTCAAGCGTGTAGCCGTAAAGGTCTTTGAAAGAAACTATATGATGTTTTATGCCCAGTTCTTTGCAGTTTTTCGTCGCTATTTTAAGGGCGTCATCCCTATACTCCTTAATTCCCTCATCAACTGTAACCGCAGCAAGTGAGGCTTTGGGGTAACTCCGCTCAATTTTAGCCAAAACATGGAGTAGGCTTATGCTGTCCTTTCCGCCTGAAACAGCTACAGCAATTCTGTCGTTAAACTCAAACATTCCATACTTGGCGATTGTTCCCTTAACCTTTCCTTCAATGGATTCAACGAAACACTTTCTACAGAGTTTCTCTCCAGAGTAAGGTCTAAAGAAAAAGGCTTCTCTACGTTTGCAAACATTGCATACTGTGATATCTGAATTCATAGTAGTTTCACATTGTTGACGGTTTTCTGGAATTACTAAAATAAACCCAGATACAATAGTCTTTTGAAAGAGAGGCTGAGCTAATGGCCAAAAAACCCGAGAGATGTTTGGAGTTTCGAGAAGTAGTTTACGACGCTGAACGCTGGAATTTGCTTAAAAAACTTAAAGAAAAATCAATGCGAGTTATGGAGGCCTTGGAGATTTTTCATCTGGAATCCATAGTGCATGGCAGCATCGCTAGAGGAGACGTGAACAAAAAAAGCGACGTGGATGTTTTCATACCGCATCAGCCTTCCTCTTTCATTGTGGAAACAGCCTTGCAAAAGGCTGGTATCTCTGTTAATAGGCGTCTAGTTGTGCAGGCAACGCCAATCTACGCCATGAAAGCTTACGTCGAAATAGGCGAGAACACGAGCGTTTCGTTTCCATTAATGAAGATGCGAAAGGTGGAGAGGGAATTCTACAAATTCGGCGGCGAAGTCACTCTCGAAAATTTAAGGAATATCAAGCGAATCTGCGGAGTGGACAAGCGGTTAATGTTAATTGAACCAACCAAACAAGGGCATAGGGAAAGTACAATTGTTGGGCGGGAGGAGCGAGTTGCCAAAATACTTGGAATATCCGTGGAAACAGTTTTAGACCGCGTACATGCCCTTTTAAGAAGGGACGAGGTTGGTAGAACGGGAGTTTTCGTAGAAAAAGAACTTTCAGGCGACGAAACCTTTGAAATGGTTATGCAGAGGCTTGCGGACCAGAATCCAGCGGTTCGGAGACGGTTACGAACTGTTTAAAATTAGCCTACTGCAAAGCGTAGTAGGGCGGCTATTCCACCCAAAGCCAGAAGCTTAACGCCAGCCTCGTGCTCCGTGCTTATAACAATTATGTTTCCATTTTTCTGCTCCACATCTGTCATCAAATCTTCTATATGCAACCGCTTCTCATCTGAAGCTTCACGTAACATCGTATCCGCCAAGACGAGCTTTTCAACAGCGCCCAATTGTGCTGCCTTTTTAACCTCTTCCAGTCCGTAAGTAACGTTTAGTTCACCTTTTCCAAGCCTTTTCAAAATTTCTTCTATAGTTTCTGCTTCTTCGACGATTCGCTGGTGTTTCATGGCTTTCAGTAATACGCCGGAACGCAAGGCTTCATAAATTCCTGCCACACCACCATTGTTGACGCTTTTTACGTCCACCACTGATTTGGCGATGTCTGAGGCTTCGTTTTCTAGGAATTCTGCAAAGTCGTTTTTTACAAAGCCCACGCCAATTATTGCTATGGGATTGTGTGTTGCTGTCCAGATTTGACGCAAACTGTTCACTACCTTTTTGAAGAATTCTTTCGTGGCTGTGCTTCTTTTTTCGGTTTCAAGCTTTCCCGGAAGCTTTACGCGTTCTTCAGCTTTCACTTCTACGCCGTACTGGGCTGTTGTAGCTATAGCGTAGCCTTCATCGTCTATGGCAACTATTGTTATGGGTTTTTCAGACACTTTGCTTGCCCTTTGCAGTCTTTCAACGTGATGCCCAGCCCACTCCTTTTTGACAATTGTTATCGGTGTGTCTAAGGCAATGTTGAGCGAGTGATGAACTCCGGTCGGAACGATTTCAGGCGCTGCGCAAATGGTTCCGTGAATTCTAAGCCTGCCTAAAAGCTTGTCCCATGTTATGTCTTCAACTTTTACGCCGAGGAAGACTGAGACTCTTTCTCCGCGTTTCGGTCGTGCGTATTTCTCGTCTGGCTTGATTTCGCGTGACGTATAAGCGTAAACCTCATCATTCTTGTAAATGACATTGTATAGGTGCCATAAATCGTCAAAAGCGTCAGGGATAACTTTGACAAAGCCCTTCCTCAGGTTCATTTCCAAGATTTTCAAAGCTCTCAGTCCTCTTTCGCCAGTATTTGTTTCACTCAATAATCGCCTTTCACTTATTAAAAAATGTTAAAAATGGCTTGTTATTCACTATTCATTGTTGAAGGCGATGAGCCATGAAAGTTATGTTCTGGCTTTTAGACGTGAACTATGAGGTTAAGGATAATACGCCGGAAGTCTGGCTTTGGGGAATTGACAATTCTGGGAAAAAACTGCTTGTTGTTGATAGAAACTTTCTTGCTTACTTTTACGCTGTGGTTGAAGAGGGGACAGACCCGTCGAAAGTTGTTGAAGAGATTGAGGCTGGAAAGACTGAGTATCCACTTGCAAAGAAACTTGAGGTTGTTGAACGCAAATTTTTTGGAAAGCCAGTCAAAGCCATAAAGGTTTACTGTAAGGACCCTGATGTGATATCAAAGTATGCGAAGGCTTTTCGAAAGCTCGAAGGCGTAAGAGACTGCCTCGAAGACGACATTCGATATTCCATGCGCTATCTAATCGACAACGACATTGTTCCGTGCGGATGGTACGAAATAGAAGCAGTTGAAGAAAAGAACACTACGGCTGTTCAAGTCGACAAGATTTGCACGGCAAAATCCACTCCAAAACTCATCGAAAAAGCTGAAGCCCCGCAACTGAAAATTCTGGGCTTTTCAACAATATGCTACAGCCGTGAAGGCTCACCCAAACCAGACAAAAACCCAGTAATCATAATTTCCGTCGCAACAAATCGTGGCGAAGAAAAACAGTTCTTGGCAGACACAGACAAAAACGACAAACCTATCTTGGAAGCTTTCATTAATTATGTGCGAGACTTCGACCCTGACATCATCCTAGGTTATGGTGTGAATAGACAAGACTGGTCTTACCTTAACGAAAGATGTAATAAGCTAGGGTTAAGATTGCGTGTTGACAGAGTTGGAACCGAACCTCACACAAGCGTTTATGGGCATGTTTCAATAACAGGAAGAGCCAACATCGACCTCTTTGATTTTGCAGAAGAATTTCCAGAAGTTAAGGTCAAGACTTTGGAGAATCTGGCTGATTATTTGGGCATTGTGAACATTGAAAACCGCACATTGATCGAGGATATGGACTTTGCGGATTACTGGGATGACAAAGGTAAACGCGAAGTTTTGAAGAAGTTCTCGATGGAGAATACTCGTTGCATCATGGGCATAGCCGAAGCCATTTTAGAATTCGCCATGCAATTATCGAATCTTGTAGGCTTACCCCTAGACCATGTTGGAACAGCGGCTGTGGGCTTCAGAGTTGAATGGTTCCTAATAAAGCACGCTCAAAAAATAGGCGAACTCGTGCCAAAAAGGATTGAACAACCCTACCGTCCATATGTAGGCGCTATAGTGCTGAATCCTGAACCCGGACTTCATGAGAGCATTGCTGTTTTAGATTTTGCGTCCTTGTACCCAAACATAATGATAACCTACAATCTATCCCCAGACACTTATATCCCGCTAAAGGAGCCAACACCATCAAGCGGAGTTTACGAAGCCCCAGAAGTGAGGCATAGATTTCGAAAAGAACCAGCAGGCTTCTACAAGGAAATTTTATCTAATCTCATCAAAGTGCGAGAGGGGATTCGCTCAACGATGAAGAAAACTGCGTCGGAAAGCGTTGAATACCGTGTTCTTGATGCCCGTCAAAAGGCTGTGAAGGTGATAACGAATGCTTCTTACGGCTATGCCGGGTGGACAGGAGCAAGATGGTACATAAAACCAGTTGCAGAAGCAGCCACAGCTTGGGGAAGATACATAATACTTAACGCTATTAAAATGGCTGAGAAAATCGGGTTAAAGGTTGTTTACGGCGACACGGACAGCATATTCCTGAAACACGAACCTGCAAAAATTGAAAAACTCTCAAAGGAAATCGAAGAGAAGCAGGGATTGGAGATTAAACCAGACAAGGTTTATGTGCGAATCTTCTTTACAGAAGCCAAAAAACGCTATGCTGGACTTTTGCCAGATGGACAGCTTGACATTGTTGGTTTAGAGGTTATACGTGGAGACTGGGCAGCCATAGCCAAGAAAGTGCAAGAAAAAGTCTTAGAAGTAATCTTGAAGGAGCAATCCCCCACGAAGGCTGCGAAATTTGTGCAGCATTTTATTTCTGAGCTGCGACAGAAACATGTTCCATATCGTGACTTGATAATTTGGAAGACATTGACTAAGCCTGTTGAGGAATATGAGATTAAGGCTTCGCATGTGGAGGCTGCAAAAATGCTGATTGAGAAGGGTTGGAAGCTTTCTGTGGGCGACAAAATAGGTTATGTGGCTGTGGTTGGGATGGGACGCCTTTACGAGAGGGTGAAGCCCTACATATCTGCTTCATACGACGAAATTGACATGGAATACTACGTATCCAAGCAGGTTGTTCCAGCGGCAGCTAGAATTCTTGAAAGCTTTGGTATAACTGAGGAGCAGTTGCTAACGTCAAAGGTTGAAAGAGAAGGAACAAAAAAGTTAACGGACTTTTTTGGAAGTTAGCCCTCTGTGATTTCTGAGAATGTCATTAGTTGAACGTTTAATGATGGTTTAACAGATTCTGAAACGCGTGAGGCAATGATTTTCTTTATGTTTTTCTCACTTGCCACATCAATAATTCTCTGAGTTATGATGCCGTCAAAGATGATAGTGTCTATACCATCTGTTTGCTGCAGTTTTTCGGCTAGTTGGCTTACTGGCAGTCGCTCTGTCTGCTCCAACTTTTCATTCAGGAGAATAGCCTCTAATGTTCCCTCTAATCCCTTTACTAATTGAGCAACTTCCTTCGGAACCTCTATTTTCGGCTTTTCTCTTTTTGGCTTGAACAACTCTTCCATTGGAACCTTGGCTTCTAACGCTTCAAATATTTCTTTGCAGTTTAGCTCCTCGACTTCTTTTCCGCGGGGGGCTCTAGCAACGTATTTTACGTCTGTGACTTGCATAAGTTCCTTAAGGATAAGGTCTCCGCCTCTGTCACCGTCAAGGAGGGCTGTTGTTTCTTTTTCTTTAGAGAGTTTCTTTATTGTGTCTGGAACTTTTGCTCCTTCTAGGGCTATAACATTTGGCATTCCGCAGCGCATCAGATTTATTATGTCTGCTCTTCCTTCAACTATGATTATTTCTTTTGAGCTGTCGACTTCTGGTCCTGCAGATAGTTCATCCGGTCCGTATTTTTCGACTTTTGCGACTTTGAGGGTTTCTGCCACTTCTTTGAAGACTTCGTCTACAGATGGCATGGCTTCTATTGTCCATTTGTGGAGAATTTCTTTGGCTCTGTCGATTATTATTTTTCTTCTTGCTTCACGGACGTCTTCGATTTTTTCGAGGGTTACTTTTGATGCGCATGGTCCTACTCTGTTTATGCTTTCTATGCTTGCGGCGATGAGGGCTGTGGAGACTCTGTCTAGACTTGTGGGGATTGTTATGGTGCCATTTGTTTCGTCCTGTTTTGAGTGTAGTTCAATTTCTATTCTTCCGATCCTGCCGGATTTTTGCAGTTCTCTTAGGTCGAGTTCTGGTCCGAAAAGTCCCTCTGTTTGCCCGAAAACTGCTCCTATTACGTCTGGTTTTTCAACTACTCCTTCTATTTCGAATTTTGCTTGTATAACATACTTTATGGTAAACGTTTGTGATGAACCCGTGAGTGTACACCTCCAATTGGTTGTGTTAGGGTTAGTTTAATCGTGTGATGAGAGAATTGTGCTCTCTTACACGAGATGTGTTAACTACTACTCTATATTACTTTTATGAATTGCGAATCTTACTCTTTAAGGTTTCCATGTAAGTTGCTAAACCTTCTACATCTTTAACCTCTCTGCCCACAAGGGTTAAAAGCTCATGCCAGAAGGTGGTGTTTGGTTTTATTTTTGCTTTTTCTAGTTGTTGTTTGAGGCGTTTTGTCCATTCTTTTCCTCGCCTGTCAAAATCTAATAGGAATATGGTTTCTTTTGTGCCGGTTTTTTCAATTTCAGAGATAACGTCTAAAAGCGATTTTCCGCCTGTTTTTGCCGTTATTATCCTTCCTTCAATAGCTAATGCCCTTAGGGTTTCTATGTCCTTTTTGCCTTCCACGAGCATGGGGATTCCTTTTGCAGATTCTTCGGCTATGCGTTCCAAAACTCGAAGAATTTTCTCTTCTTTCTCCCTGAGTGTTGTTGACAAAAGTCTTTACCTTGTTACTTCAACAGTTTCTACAGCTTTTAGGCAACCTTTGGCTTCTCTGTTGGTTTCGAAGTATTCTCTAATTGGTTCAAGGATTATGGCTAGTTCTTTTGCTATGGCGTTCTTCAAGTCTTGAGGATGTAAACCGCCGTGTGCGTAGGCTTTTTCCAGTTCTTGGTAGTTCTGATATTCGATTGTGCCGCCGAATTTTGCTGGTCGTTCTATTTTGAAGGTTGTTTTTTCGTGGAATATTACGTGTTTGACTATTTCTAGGATTGGGTTCATTTCTGTTAGTTTTTCTGGGCACCAGGCTTTTCTTAGTTTTTCTCTTATTTGTTTTTCTGTATCGTGAATGAATATTGCGGTCCATGGTTTTGATTTGCTCATTTTGCTTGCGATGACTTGTTCCAGTTTGTCTTTTGTTTCGAGTTTGATTGGTTCTGCTATGCCCATCAGCAGATGATGGTGAACTGCCACGGGTTTTGTCCAGCCCATTTTCGGGTATACTTCTCTGGCTAGGACATGGGCTTTTCTTTGATCTAAGCCGCCGTGGGGTATGTCTGCCCTTATTGTTTTTATGTCGAGGGCTTGCATGGGTGGGTAGAAGTATTGGGATAGGTCTAGTTTTTCGTTTTCGCTTCTGCCCATTATTGTCATGCAGCGTAGGGTTCTGCTGAGGGTCATGTGTTTGGAGAACTTTACCAGGTTTTTCCAGTATTCGTCGTTGTTGTGGTATAGTTCTGAGCCTACGACGATTTTTACTCCGGGGCAGAAGAATTTGAAGGCTTCTGCGTAGTATTTTGCTGCTTTTAGGATTTGGTTCCAATCTCCGCCGAATTTGTTGTTGATGAAGCTATGCCAGTCTGCGAGGTATGCTTGGCATTTTATTCCTGCCTTTAGGAAGTCGTTTATTTTGAAGCCGGAGATGACGAAGTTTCCTAGGTGGAGTAATCCGGAGATTTCGAAGCCTTGGTAGTGTCCCGGGTGCTCGTTGGTTTGTAGGAGTTGTCTTAGCTCTTTTTCTATTAGGATTTCTTCTGTTGGCTGTTTTTTGATTAGGTCGATTTTTGTTTCTATGTCCAAGCTGTTCTGTGCTCCGATTATTATTGGCTTTCTAACCTTGTATGTGAAGGCGAGACTTAAAAGTTATTTTTCGCGGGCGTTTGTTTCCCACGTAACCTATCACTTAACTTCACTGGGGAGCGTTACGCTCCTCTAGGCTAAGCTCTCTCGGCGTGGGATGTGTGCGCCCGCGCCCACTGTGTCCCATGCTTGGGTAAACCCGCCATCACGAGCTGTTTGCTTCCGTTGGGTCCGTCTGCATGGATATGCCAGTGGGATTGCGAAAAGCTCACTGCAGTCATCGCTAAATAGAGAGTATCATTGCAGAAAAAATTAAACATTGCTGTCTCATACTTCATGTGTTATGGTGAACTGATCTGCTTGAGGTCTAGGATGAAGGCTACATAATAGGTTGAGTTGGGACCTATGTTTGCTAGAGACTGCTGTTTTGTTGAACAACTGAAAATTTCTTTTGTTCAACAATTGTGAGGCGAGTTTATGGGTTTGGCTAGAAGAAGTCTAAACCGGTTAAGTAAAATCTGTCACCATAGGTTTGTTTAAACGATGCGTCTGCAGTTAAGGGTTTAACCATCACTACTCCGTGGCTTCTCCTCTGAATCATATAGCCGTGAGACCTGTAAGCCTCAAGTAGCCTTTCATCCAAAACAGCCCTGTCTATGATTAGGTCTTTTGCTCTCGATTCCACAAAATCCAACAGTTTTTTCATTTTTCTTGTGTTCAGCGCTACAAGCTCCCTAATCCATGTTGCTCTAGACCAAGCCCCGCCCACATTACTTTTAAAGAGAACATATCCTTCAGGGCCAATAATGCACTCCTTCCCACTAAATCCTTCTGCTCTTTTAAGCATTCTCAGATAGGCTTCGTCACGCACAACAAACCCTGTTTTGTCTCTTACGTATTTGTTGTAGATTTGCAAGAGTCTGTCAGAATCAAACTCTTGAGTTTTCGCTTTTACAGCAGACTTAGACCTTTTTTCCTTCAACACTTTGTATGCACTAGGTCTTTCCAGCAAGTCCGTGTAACCCAATTTCACATACAT
>Ga0315314_1002563_pt1 | contig 14920 bp, 11 predicted proteins | sample TDP9_MG_FD_203631 | JGI IMG/M metagenome (GOLD analysis project Ga0315314, IMG submission 203631) | Freshwater sediment microbial communities from Lake Towuti, South Sulawesi, Indonesia - TDP9 | ecosystem: Environmental > Aquatic > Freshwater > Lake > Sediment | place: Indonesia: South Sulawesi...
AAAAAGTAGAATTTAATAATAGAATAAAAGTTGAAAAATTTTATATGCTACTTGTGCACTAGATGTACGGTGCTGAAAAGAAAGGAGAAAGGGAGATTTCTAGAATGAGAATTGATAAGAAGAAAGCGACTGCGCCGTTTGCTTTGACTTTGCTGATTATGTCTCTGCTGTTACTTAGCTTGAATGGATATATGGGTGCGACCGAACCCTCTGAACCCGTAAAGAGGGGTAGCTCTGGAACGTCGGTCTTGGGCAGTTCACTATATCCGATAGTCACTACGGACCCTACAGAGATTGAGATACCTTTCTGTGAGACTGGGGACATAGCCATATGCGTCGAGAACTTCACAGGCTTGACTGGTTTCCAGTTCAAGATCTGGTGGCTCAAAGATATTGTAAACTACACGGGTTATGAGTGGAAGCCATATCCACCCGAATGGCTCATGCCGTTGCCAATGGGGCCGGACTTCGAGGAGAACGCAACGCACAAAGCTGTAGTGTTTGCTATAGTTGACTTGATGTCTCGACCCTTCAGCTATTCTGGCAGGTGGCCCTTCATTGACACATATTGGCATTGCCTAAGACCTGGTGTAGATAGCCCACTCATCTTTGACAGAGCCTTCACAATGCTTGTTGATGATACGGGAACTCCAATTCCTATAGGAACGATAATTGATGGTCTTATCATAAATCCACTAGTGGAGACTATAGACGTAGAGTTGTACCCAAGAAGAGTGAAAGACCTCGGAGACCCAACAGGGTACCAATGGCATGAGCTTCACCCAAGCAAAACCAACTTCTACCATCTAAAAAGCTGGGAACCCGGCAGGGTCCTCAGTCCCGAAGACCAAATTGACATGTATGCCATTGACCCGCCTGTGAAGATATATTTGGAGTGCTGGGAACCCGTTGATCTATCCACGCCGATATGCACCACGTGGCATGAGTTTATGCCAATGTCCCAAGATTGGCATCTCTCCAGCTGGAAAGACACTAATGGTGACGGTTACCTCAGCCCATGCGACCAAATCGACATGACCAACGAAAGAACTGGAGACGTGGTTTGGTTCCACGTTCAGGAAATAATTCCTCCAGAGCCACTACCACCCCAACCTCGGCAGATGATCCTCGACGTCAAGTATTGGTTCCAAGTGGACGAGGTGACAGTTGACATGTGGCTCTCGCCATACCCACTACCAGGACCACGGATTTTCGTAGAATACAAGTGCGGCTACTGGACATTCGACCCGACCAACCCCATCTGCACCAAGTGGAACCAGATTGACCCAGGGATGGGCCCAGTTCGCTGTCTGCACCTAACCAGCTTGGAAGACAATGGTGACGGAAAGCTCAGTCCAAGCGACATAATCGACATGACTCCTCTGTATCCAAACTCAGGACCTGTCGAATACTACCACGTGGACTGGATGTCAATTTCCCTGAAGTTAAGTCCGAAACCATCACCACCTGTAGTGCCGCCGCCGCCAACTTTCGGGCCTGTCTACATAGAGTCTGCGATGAGCTACGATGAGTTTAATCTATCGGATCCTGTGTGCACCAAATGGTTCGAGATATACCCAGTTTACGGCACTATCTGGCATCTGAGCAGCTGGGAAGACAACCTAGGCCTCAGTCCCTCCGATCAGATTGTGTTGCAGCTTAAGGATCCTGTGACTCATGAACCCATACCATGTACGGATGTTGAGTACCACGTGGACAAAGTGACAGTCGCCATGAATCTAACAATGGAGGAATGGCCGTACGAGATGCACATCGTAAAGTTTGAGGGCTCCCTGAAGCAGTTCAAGCAGTACCACTGGACATGGCCAATCTCCACCCAATGGCACGAGGTTAACCCAGACTACTGCAGGCAATGGCACATATTGGACTGGACAGACACCAACGAAAACCTCATGCTCGATTATTGCGACCTAATTCTAATGATAGACAAAGAGACCGGTTGGACTGAGTGGTTCCACGTAGAGTCTCTGAGCACAGATATGTGGCTTACCAAAAAACCACCGCCTCCACCAGAAGACCTAGAGTTGTACCCAAGATACGTGTGGTACCCCGAAGATCCAACATTCACCCAGTGGCACGAGCTTCACCCAAGCAAAAGCAACTTCTACCAAATAATGAGCTGGGAACCCGGCATGGTTCTCGGCCCCTGCGACACGGTTGTCATGGATGGGATGGAGTGGTTCGAAGTTAACGAAGTGACAATCGACATCGTGGTAAGAGACCAATTCGACATACTGCATTGGCTGGATTACAAGTGTGGCTATTGGGTCTTCAAAAAAGATGTGTGGAGGAATCCTGTTAGTAGTAAGTGGAACGAGATTAAGCCAGAGCCCATGCTTTGTTGGCATCTAGCCGACTGGGACGACAACGGAGATGGTAAACTCAGTCCTTGCGACAACATTATCATGGAGCTGATGTATCCATATGGACCAGGCATAATGATGTGCCACGTGGAACAAGTGACAGTCACCATGGATCTATTAAGTATGTTGGACTTTACGCGGCGTTACTTAGAGTTCATGGGCACACTTGAAGAGTTCCAGGACATGGACCTCATACACAACCCTAGGGGCACACCATGGCATGAGATCTGGCCAGAACAGGGCCGGCCTTGGATTCTAACGGACTGGTTTGACGGCTTCATGTTCAGTCCCTCCGACCAGATCGTTTTGGCGCCCAAAGATCCTGTGACTCATGAACCCATACCATGTAAGGCGAAAGAGTACCACGTGGACAAATTGACAGTGGCCATGAATCTAACAAGCATGGAAGAACCCTTTGAGACGCACATCGTGAAGTTTGAGGGTTCCCTCAAGCAGTTCATGAAGTTCCACTGGTACTACTGGTTCATCCCAGAAATCTGGACAGGACCTTGGGGCACTCAATGGCACGAGGTTAACCCAGACTACTGCAGGCAATGGCACATATTGGACTGGACAGACACCAACGAAAACCTCATGCTCGATTATTGCGACCTAATTCTAATGATAGACAAAGAGACCGGCTGGGTAGAGGTGTTCCACGTAGAGTCTCTAAGCACAGACATTTGGGTTACCCAAAAAATCTGCGGCGTAGACATAACAAATGTTACAATGTCACACTGTGGCTCGCTTGTGAACACAGGGTATCCTTTGTGGACGATCCAAGTTAACGTCACGGTGCACAACAATGGCACCATACCAATAAACTGCACCGTCAACGCCTACTGCTACAACGCCACCACCACCGTCCTAATAGGAACACAGCCCATAACCAACCTAGATCCCTGCAACACAATAACCCTAACGTTTAACTGGCCCCTCTTAGGCCTCCGCATCTGCACATCCTACACTGTAAAGGCTAATGCCACCTGCCTCTGCGGAGCCAGCGACCAATTCATTGACGGCTCGATGAAAGTGAAGAAGATTGGCGACGTAGACAACAGTAACTACGTTAACTGGGTGGACCTTGGCATGCTGGGAATAGCCTACGAAACCGGACCAGGAAACCCCAACTATAACCCAGAAGCCGACTTCGACGATACCAAATACGTCAACTGGGTCGACCAAGGCATGCTCGGACTGACTTACGAAACAGGCTGCTAAGACCCAAAAATCCAATCTTCCCCTTTTTTTTATTACGAAAATATAGATCATGAATTCGTAACCTATTTCAGGCTTAGAAATCAAGATTTAGAACGTGTTAAACTGAAGACTCGGGATATAAAGCATTTATTAGCCCTCAATTCAAACCTTCTTCAGGGAAAAGCCGTGAAGGAGAAGATGACAAGTTTCGACATCGCAGCCCTCACTCCCGAGTTTAATCAACTAATCAAAGACACCCGCATAGACAACATTTACCAAATTAACCCCAACACCTTGCTCTTGAAACTTCGTAAAGCAAGCCAGCCGCCCCTACACCTTCTCATAGAGGCTGGAAGGCGACTTCACCTAACCTCCTACGCCCTAGAAAAGCCCCAAAAACCTCCCGCCTTTTGCATGGCTCTTCGAAAGCACCTTAGAAACGGTGAGGTTAAGGGGATTCACCAACATGAATTCGAACGAATCGTAATAATGGACGTAAGCAGAAAGGAAGGCAACTTCCAACTAATATCAGAACTTTTCGGCGAGGGAAACATCATCCTAGTGAGCCCAGAAAACAAGATTCTTCAAGCTTTGATCTATCGAAAAATGCGGGACCGAAACATCCTACGCGGCGAAGTCTTTCAGCACGCTCCACCAAGTGGTAGAAACCCCCTTAAACAGACCCGACAAGACTTCAATGAAATAAAAGGGCTGGGGCAACTGGAAATCGTAAGAGCTCTCACAAAATTCCTAAGCATCGGCGGATTCTACGCCGAGGAAATCCTCCTTCGCGCTCAGGTTGACAAAAAGGTTCCATGCGAATCCCTCACGGAACAAGAATTGGACAAAATTTTTGGTCAACTCCATCAGATTCTCTCCATTATCAAAAATGGAAATCTGGAACCATGCGTCGTAATCAACAAAGAGGGTGAATGGGTCGACGTAACTCCTCTGCCTCTAAAAAATTACGCTCATCTCACCCAGAGGATGTATAAAACCTTCAACGAAGCCCTTGACGAGTATTACACGGAAATAACTGTGGAGGAGGGAGTGGTTGAAGCCGCCAAGGGGGTTAAACGAGAATTGGCGAGGCAACAAAGGATTCTTCAAAGTCAACAAAAAGCCTTGGAAGACCTTAAAGACCCGATTGAAAGAAACAAGAGAATAGGCGAAGCAATTTACATGCACATCAACGAACTAAGTTTTCTTCTTCAAAAGATTATGGACGAAAAAAGAAGCGGTAAACCCTGGGAACAAATAGTCTCAAGCATTAAAGAGTGGAAAGAGACGGGACGTGTTCCAGACGTCTATTTTCATTCCATGGAACCTCGACGCTTAATCCTCAACGTTTCTGTGGAAAACCTTCTTTTTCCCATCAACCTCCGTCGCTCCATCCAAGCTAACGCAAATCAATACTACACGAGGGCGAAGAAGGCTGAGAAGAAGCTTGAAGGCGTCGAGAAAGCCCTTCGAAAAACCGAAGCCAAGATCGAAGAACTGCAGCAACGGATTGGACAAGTAAAGGAAACCCGTAAACCTCCCCCCAAAAGAAGGAAAAAAGAATGGTACGAGAAATTCAGGTGGTTTCACTCCTCTGACGGTTTTCTTGTCATCGGAGGAAGAGACGCAACAACAAACGAGATTCTCGTCAAGAAGCACATGGAGCCCCATGACATCGTTTTTCACGCCGACGTTCTCGGAGCCCCCTTCGTCTTAATCAAAACTAGAAGAGAAAAACCGCCAGAACGAACAATAAGGGAAGCCGCACAACTTGCAGCTTCCTACTCCCGAGCTTGGAGGGAAATGTTAAGCGCAGTGGACGTCTACTGGGTAACCCCCGAACAAGTGAGCAAGAGTCCTCCGCCGGGGCAGTATCTCAAGAAGGGCGCCTTCATGATTCACGGATCGAAAAACTACGTTCGCGGTGTTCCGCTGCGAGTTGCCATCGGGATTAAACCGAAAGAAGGCCAAGCGATGATTATTGGGGGACCAGTCGAGGCTATAACCAATCAAACAAACCTCTGCGTAGAGATTATTTCAGGGGAGCAAACGAGCAGCAAGCTTGCCAAGCAGATACGAAGGCTACTAGCCGAGAAGGCTCCTAAAGCCTTGAAGAAAGAAATTCTTGAGATTCCTCTAGAAGAAATACAGAGCTTCATACCTTTAGGTAGGGGGATGGTAAAGGTCTCTAAGCCTTGAACCTAACAGAATTTTGAAAGAAACATCTGTCTTTAAAAAGGCTTCATGCTGGAACTAACAAATTTTAAATTTTCAGAAGATATCAAATGAAATTGAGAAGGAGGATGTAGATGCATGGAAAAATTGATCATAACAGCTGCGCTAACTGGAGGAGAATTCGTCTCTAAGCTGCAAACAGAATACGTGCCCTGCACCGTAGACGAAATAGTTGAAGAGGTTGTTAAATGTCGGAAGGCCGGCGCTTCGATCGTTCATCTGCATGCCAAAGACCCAGAAATAGGTAGGCCCCATCCGCGCCCCAACTCTATGTTCCCAGAATACATTAAGAGAGTAAGAGAGAGTGAGGCATCCGATATAATCATCAACATAACGACAGGCGGAGGAAGACCTCTTCCTAAGGAGTTAGCAGAGTTGATGGGAGTAGAGCAACCGGTTACCATGGAGGAGTATGAAAGGACCATAGACAAAGTGATGGAAGAAAGAGCGACTTTTGGACAGGAAATGAGCTCGCTGAACATGGGATCTATTAACATATGGGAAGATATGGGAATCCCCATAGTTAGAGGCTACATTTTCAGCAACCCAATACCGAGAATCGAGTTGTGGGCTGAATACATGTACAAGAACAACGTGAAACCTGAACTCGAAATTTACGATACGGGTATGATCAACACGGCAAAAACCTTGGTTAAAGAAAGAAAATTGAGGGAACCTTTACACATTCAATTCGTTCTCTTCGGAGGCATGGCCTGCATGTCGCCTACACCAAAGACATTGATTTATTGCGTCGAAAGCATCCCAGAAACATGGACCTGGTCCGTTTGCGCTCCAGGAAGATATGAAATGCAAATGGGTGCTCTGGCGATTATGATGGGTGGTCATGTTAGAGTTGGCATGGAAGACAATATATATCTAGAAAAAGGGGTGCTGGCCAAAAGTAACGCTGAGCTTGTAGCCAAAGTCGTTCGGATAGCCAAAGAATTCGGAAGGGAAGTAGCAACTCCAGACGAAGCTAGGCAGATACTTGGATTAAAAGCAAAGAGCTAGACAACTTAAATCGCGGTAGTTTCTTCCTACTCAACATTTCCATTAAAGATTTATTATGCCCAATAGTTTAATATGCGAAACTCCCAGTTATGGCATAGAGTTTAATAGACCCTCCAATTTATTGTCGTGTGGAGTTATTGAACCATGGCAGAGATAGGCATAAGGACACGGATGCTAGTTAAAGACATCATGTCAAGTCCAGTCATCACAGTCGACGAAGATGCCACCGTTAACAAAGCAGCTCAACTCATGGCTGAGGGCCACATTGGCTGCATCCTCGTAACCAGCAAAGAAGGAAAGCCTCTGGGCATAATAACCGAAAGCGATTTTGTCACCCGAGTTCTGGCCAAAAACATCCAGCCGAACAAACTAACTGCCAAGGAGGTGATGACGTCGCCCCTCATCACCATAGACCCTGATGAAACTCTAAGCGAAGCCGCTAGAAGAATGAGCCAGCTTAATATCCGAAGGTTAGGCGTCATGTACAAGGGCGATCTCGTCGGAATAATTTCCAGTAAGGATATTCTGGGCATCATGCCTGAACTCATAGAAATCATCCAGGAGAAGGCGCGCATTGAGGGAAGAACAGCGACGGAAGAGGCTCCAGAGTCTACCCCATTAGCGGGATACTGTGATCATTGTGGACGCTGGTCCGACGACCTCACCGAAGTTGAGGGAAACTTTCTCTGCGAGGAATGCCAAATCGAACTCAAGAGCGAATACTGAGGTCAAATGCTTGCTCGTTCAGGACATAATGGATCGAAGCTACACCCAACTCTACGAAGACGAGCTTGCCACCAAGGCTCGAGCCACCCTCCGCAGCCGAGGACTAAGGATTCTTCCAGTCGTGGATGAACGCAAACGCCTTGTGGGCATGATCTCCAGGGGCGATGTAATGGTCATATCGTCCTCAGTTTCTCCCATTCGAGTTAAAGGAGTTATGTCGACGCCTAAGTTTGTCGCAACCATCGACATGGACGCCTTTCATGCTGGCCGAGAAATGATTCGCTTGGATGAATGGTATATTCCTGTCGTAAAGTCTTCTCAAGACTACACCTACATGGGAGTCGTAGGCTTAGAAAATCTCATTGAAGCCTTTTTGAAAAGGGACATTGCCAAACTATCAAAGGTTCTCTCTGAATTCATGTCAACTGAGCTTGTCACATGTTCTCCCGGGGACGAAGTGGATAACGTCTGGCGCTTGATGCAGAATCGATCGTTCGCTGGGCTACCTGTTGTGGATAGGGGAAGGGTTGTCGGCATGGTAACCCAGAAGGACCTGCTGGACAGTGGAGTGATTTTTCCTGTCTTTGAAGCAAAGAGAGGGCGATTCAAGGCCCCGTCAAAGATATCTTCTGTAATGAAAACTTTGGTCATCTCTCTTCCATCTACAGCCACGATTAAAGAAGCGGCAAGGCTCATGATCGAGAAAAACATTGGCCGCATGCCCGTCGTGGATAAGGAGGGAAAGATTATAGGCATAGTTGATCGTGAGGATGTTGTAAAGGCGCTTCTATAGCTGATGAGGTTTTAAATTGGCTTTGCGTGGCGGTGGAAGACGAGAATCCTTTCGACGGAGCCTAAGAGAAAAGGGACCCATATCCTTGAGGGCTCACCCCTCCAAGAGACGTGAAGGAGAAATAATGACCATAGCGAAGAGTCCAGTGATCACTATGGCGCCTACCACACCGGTTTACGACGGCATACAGATAATGGTCAAGGAGGGATTCCGCAGAATACCCATCGTTGATCCGGGAACCAAAAGACTTCGAGGCATACTAACAGCCTCCGACATCGTGGACTACCTCGGTGGGGGTGAAAAGTTTCGGATAATTCAACGAGAACATGCTGGCAACTTCTTCAAGGCAATAAACGAGCCGGTGAGGCACATAATGACTCGAGAAGTTTTTTCGGTTCACACCTCCGCCAAAATTAGCGACGCCATAAACATAATGGTAGAGAATAAGGTCGGCGGCCTACCCGTCGTTGATGGAGAAGGACGCGTGTGGGCCATCATAACTGAACGAGACATAATCAGAATTTTCGGCGAAATGATAAGCGGAGCCAAAGTTTCAGATGTGATGTCCAAAAAAGTTGTAACAGCGACGCCTGAAACATCTATCCTCGAAGCCGAAAAAAGGATGATTAAAAAAGGCTTCAGAAGGCTACCCATAGTTTCAGAGAATAAACTCGTTGGCATAGTTACGGTCATGGATATCCTAAGCTTCTTCGGTTCCGGCAAGGTTTTCCAACATCTACGATCAGGAACCATCGATCAAGTTTTGCAGACGCCGATTACTGAAATAGCTGTTAAGGATGTAGTTACGGTTAGCCGTAATGTCGATGTTGGCGAGGCCGCCCAACTCATGTGGGAAAGGGGCATAGGCGCCCTGCCCGTGGTGGAAAACGAGAAGCTTGTTGGGATAATAACAGAACGAGACTTCTTTAAATTAATCGCAACATGATATATTGGGCTTAATAACCTATCAAGAAGTTGAGGATGAATATTTGCCAGTCGACATGGTTCTTCTTAACGCCAAAGTCTACGCTCACGGAAGGCTTGTTGAGGCAGGACTAGCCATAGACGAAGGAAGAATATACAAAATAGCGAAGGAGACAAACCTTCCCTCAGCCTCGAAGAAACTAGATTTGAAAGGAAACATAACCCTCCCAGGTCTAATAGACTCCCACGTACACCTACGAGACCAGCAACTAGCCTACAAAGAAGATTTCTTCACCGGAACGGCTGCGGCAGCCGCTGGGGGCATAACCCTAACCATAGACATGCCCAACAACAAACCCGTAACAATGGATTCAGAATCCCTGAGAGAGCGTATGGGGCTAGCGGAAAAGCGAGTGGTTGTTAATGTTGCCTTCTATTCAGCTTTTCCAAAGGACTTGGAAAAAGTGCCTTCCATAGTTGGGGAGGGAGCTGTAGCCTTCAAGCTCTACTTGTCAGAAAAAATAGGGGGACTCAACATAGACGACGATGAAATGTTGTTGCACGCCTTCGATAAGGTTGCAAAGATTAGAGTTCCCGTTGCGGTACACGCTGAAGACAGGGAAACGCTTGAAAATACAAGGAGAAAAATGGAAGAAACTGGCCGCAAAGACGTGGAGGCCTACGTTAAAACCCACTCGCCTGAAGCTGAGAAAAAGGCGATAAAACGCGTTACTCAGCTTGCGAAGAAATCCGGCGTTCACATTCATTTCTGCCATATCAGTTCAGCAGAGGGATTAAACGCCGTTCTAAAGGCGAAAAAACTTGGCCTTCCTATCACTTGCGAAGTTACACCACACCATCTTCTTCTGTCGTCAGAACATTTGAAACGCCACAAAACTTTAGCGCTCGCTGATCCTCCGTTAAGAACAAAAAGGGATGTTGAGGCTCTTTGGAACGCCCTTAAACAAGGCTCCATCGATGCCATCGCCTCGGATCATGCTCCGCACACGATTAAAGAGAAGAAAGTCGAGTCAGTCTGGGACGCAAAGCCAGGCGTACCTGGACTCGAAACCATGCTCCCGCTTTTGCTGACTCAAATAAATGATGGTCGCTTAACAATATCTGATCTAGTGAGACTAACTTCAGAAAAGCCAGCACAAATATTCAATCTGAGAGGTAGAGGAAGCCTAGATGACGGAAACCAAGCTGACATTGTGGTTGTGGATATAAACCGAGGGTATAAAATTGATTCATCAAGATTCTATTCAAAAGCTAAATATTCTCCTTTTGACGGTTGGAAAGTTAAGGGCAAACCGATAAAGACCTTTGTAAATGGGCAGTTGGTTATGGACGAAGGCGAGATAGTTGCAAAGCCTGGAACAGGCAAGATAGTTCGGTGGGAAGGTTGAAATTCCTAACAGACGGCATGCTTGGAAAGCTAACCAGATGGCTTCGCATGCTAGGTCAAGACGTAGAATACTCCAGATCCCTAGATGACAAAAAACTCATTGAGATGGCGAAAAAGGAACATCGCGCCATACTTACCCGCGACCTCAAGCTCTACCAGCAGGCTATGATGCAGGGGGTAGACGCCGTCCTAGTTGAGGCGTCAACAGAACCCGAAAAGCTCGCAGATCTGGCAAGGCGATTCAACTTCAACCTCGAAATCGACGTCACCGTTTCGCGTTGCCCCAAATGCAACACAAAAATTAGGTCTGTTCCAAAAGACATGGTTATCGACAAGGTTCCCAAAACAACCTCAACCTACTACAACGAATTTTGGGAGTGCCTTGGCTGTGGGCAAGTGTACTGGCGGGGAGCCCACTGGAAAAGAATAGAGAAAACTTTGAGAGAAGCCAGGGAAGCCCTCGGAAAGAAGTGACGATTTTTCGAATGGAGGCTCTTCTAAACCTATCTTCGCGTCGCCTTCTCCTTTTCAACGCTCTTTAGATATCTTTCCCTAATTTTTGCTGCCGATTCGCTGTCCTCGATTACCAACGCCCCACGGTAACCGCACTCTTTACATTCCCAAATAGACCAAAGCTGAGGAAGCCCGCTTGCCCAGTATATCCTAGTGGAACCGCATTTAGGGCAAAACTTCAATTTTTTCATGTCAGTTTTCCAGAATTTTGAAAAGAAATAAAGTAAAGCCTAGTTTCAGCCTTCAAGGAGCCACTTAAGTGGAATGTCTTGAAAGGTTTCGTCAGGTAAGGTTCTGCGGATGGTGATTGGAAGTATTCCGCCTTCAAGTTCTTGAAGAGCAATGTCGATGGGGTTTGCAGGGGCTTTTGGCGGTTCTATTAGGATGGGGGCGCCCATGGCTATCTGCAGAGCCCTAGCCCCCACTATCCTAGCCCTTTCAAAGCGGGTGAGCTTGGGAGGGCCTATCAAAATTTTCTTCTCTTTGCTCGTCGTTTCGCTAGAACTCCCCGGCACCTTCAGGCCCCATTCCCGGCCCTCCGGGAGGACCTCCTGGCGGCATTGGTGGAGCCTTCATCTTCCCGGCCGCGATTATGTCGTCGATCTTTAGGATCATTGAAGCAGCTTCAGTGGCTGATTTAATAATCTGCTTTTTAACTGCAAGGGGTTCGAAGACACCCACCTCGCTCATGTTCTTAACTTTGCCTTCGGTAACTTCAACTCCCGCCCAAACTTCGCCCTTCTCGTGGCGGGACCTAAGCTCAGATATGATGTCGATAGGATCGAGCCCAGCGTTCTCGGATAGAGTGGTGGGCACCACTTCAAGGGCTTCAGCGAAACGCATCACCGCCAGCTGTTCCCTCCCAGGAAGCTTCTCAGCGTACTCCTTAAGAACTCTCGCAACTTCCATTTCAGGGGCGCCACCGCCAGCCAGAATCTTGGGTTCTTCAACGACGTCGCGGGCAACGCAGAGGGCATCATGTAATGAGCGTTCTGCCTCGTCGACGATTCTTTCTGTTCCGCCACGTATGAGAATTGTGACCGCCTTTGGATTCTTGCATCCTTCGACGAAAGTCATTTTATCATCTCCGATTTTTCTCTCCTCCACGAGTTGGGCGTAGCCTAGGTCTTTTTTGGTCATATCGTCAAGGTTTGTGATGATTTTTCCTCCAGTTGCCTTGGAAAGTTTTTCCATGTCTGATTTTTTGATTCGGCGTACAGCAAGAATGTTCTTCCTAGCGAGGAAGTGTTGAGCCAGATCGTCGATGCCTTTTTGGCAGAGAATTACGTTGGCGTCTTTCGCGGCGAGTTTTTCAACCATTTCTTTTATCATGTTTTCTTCCTGTTTTAGGAAGGCATCCATTTGCTCTGGGCTTTCTATATTAATTTTTGCGTCGAATTCTGTTTTCTCGATTTCAAGGGGAGAGTCCAGTAAAGCGATTTTGGCTTTCTCCACTCTTTTCTGCATGCCCGGGTGAACAACTTCCTTGTCGATGACAACGCCGTTGATGAGTCTTGTATCAGTTAAGGCTTCACCAGCCTTTTTCTCCACTTTAACATCGTCAATGTCGGCTTTAAATTCATCCTCAACTTTTTCGGCAACTTGAAGAATTCCTGATGTAGCTATTTTGGCTAGGTACTCTTTATTTTCAGCCACCAGCTTGCTAGCCATCGAGGTTGTCGCAACTTTCTCTATGAAAACCTTGTCAGTCGACTTCACCGGAATGGCTATTTTCTCAAGGGTTTCAAGGGCTTTGTCAGCAGCTTTTCTGTATCCGTCGATGATTACCGTGGGATGAACGTTTTTCCCGATTAGGTCTTCAGCCTTTTCAAGTAGTTCTCCAGCGATGATGACGGCGGTTGTGGTTCCGTCGCCTACTTCATCGTCCTGAGTTTTCGCAACTTCCACCATCATCTTTGCAGCTGGGTGCTGAATGTCCATTTCGTCTAGGACTGTGCGTCCGTCGCTTGTTATGGTGACGTCGCCGAAGTTGTCTACGAGCATCTTATCCATACCCTTCGGCCCTAAGGAGCTCTTCACAGCCTCAGCGACTATTCTAGCCGCCATGATGTTAGCGTGTTGGGCTCCTCTTCCTCTTTCTCTGGTCGATCCTTCCTTCAAAATGAGGACGGGGGTTCCAGCAAGTTCTGAAGACAATCTCAACAACACCTTCTTTTCATTTTCGGAACAGTAGAAACGCCATTATAATATAAATTTTTCTGACCTTTTTCGATAAGCTTCTGCTTCTCAGTAAAGCTGAAATCAACCATACCAGATGAAGCTTAAGTTCCAGCATCTTCATAAATGGATATTCATTGGTGCATCGGATACACCGAAAACAATAAGCAGTTCATTCCAAGAACCTTAGGTTGTTCGGAAGGCGAGAAGCTTGCGGGGAGCGTCATCTTCCAAAGACAGAAAAACTAGAGTTATCATAATGGGAGCCGCTGGAAGGGATTTCCACAACTTCAACGTTTACTTCAGAGACAACGATCAATACGAGGTTGTGGCCTTCACTGCCACACAAATACCAGGCATCGAGAAAAGAATGTATCCGCCTGAATTGGCTGGTTTCAACTACCCAAAAGGCATATCAATCTACTCCGAAGAAAAATTGCCAGATCTCATTAGAAAACATCATGTGGATCAAGTAGTTTTCGCCTACAGCGACGTATCCCACGAGTACGTCATGCACAAGGCGTCTATAGCATTAGCCAACGGAGCCGACTTTAGGCTCATGGGTCCCTCAACCACCATGCTAAAAGCCAGGGTTCCCGTAGTCTCGGTCTGCGCGGTCAGAACAGGATCTGGGAAAAGCCAAACTTCAAGGAAGGTCTGTGGAATCTTGAGGGAGAGAGGCTTCAAGGTGGTTGTGGTGAGGCATCCCATGCCTTATGGCGATTTGCGCAAACAAATGTGTCAAAGATTTGCGTCCCTTGAAGACTTGGACAAGTACGAGTGCACTATTGAAGAGCGGGAAGAGTACGAGCCCCACATCAACAATGGAATAGTGGTTTACGCCGGGGTCGACTACGAAAAGATTTTGAGGGAAGCTGAAAAGGAAGCAGACATCATAGTGTGGGATGGAGGCAACAACGACCTTCCTTTCATTTCATCCAACCTCCACATCGTAGTGGCCGATCCTCATAGGCCAGGCCACGAATTAACCTATCACCCTGGAGAAACAAATCTGAGAATGGCTGACGTAGTGGTCATCAACAAAGTGGATACTGCAGATCCCATGAACATTGAAACCGTTCGAAAAAACATAAAAGGAGTGAACCCAAAAGCGACCATTATAGAAGCTGCGTCGCCAATAACGGTGGACAATCCAAAGCTGGTCAAAGGAAAAAAGGTTTTAGTGGTGGAGGACGGACCAACTTTAACCCACGGCAACATGGCTTACGGCGCTGGGACCATCGCGGCGAAAAGGTTGGGAGCAAGTGAAATAGTGGATCCGCGTCCCTACGCTGTAGGTTCAATAAAAGATACTTTCAAGGAATACGTCCATCTGGGAAACGTGCTTCCCGCTATGGGCTACGGAAAAGAGCAGATAGATGAACTCGAAGACACAATCAACGCAACTCCATGCGACGTGGTTGTCATAGGAACTCCTATCGACTTAAGACAGTTGTTACGCCTCAACAAACCCGCGGTAAGAGCTAAATATGAGCTTCATGAAATCAGTAAGCCAAACCTTGAGGATGTGCTGGTTCGTCGCTTTCC
>Ga0315314_1002564_pt1 | contig 14920 bp, 15 predicted proteins | sample TDP9_MG_FD_203631 | JGI IMG/M metagenome (GOLD analysis project Ga0315314, IMG submission 203631) | Freshwater sediment microbial communities from Lake Towuti, South Sulawesi, Indonesia - TDP9 | ecosystem: Environmental > Aquatic > Freshwater > Lake > Sediment | place: Indonesia: South Sulawesi...
CGAGTGTTATCGAACCCTAAAACTCGACTACGCTGAGTATGTGGGCAAGCCGAAATTCGAGGTCCTTCATGCGTCTGAGTTTCTAACCGACCTAATCGACAATGGAAAAATCAGGTTCGAAGGAAAGCTTGCTAAGAAGGTTTCGTATCAGGACCCGTGCAGGCTTGGCAGACACATGGGTGTTTACGATTTTCCACGCAAGGTGATAACGAGTATCCCCGGTGTTGAATTGGTTGAGATGGAGAGAAATCGAGAAAACGCCCTCTGCTGCGGTGTCAGCGCTTGGATGGGCTGCGGTCGACACGCTAAACAGATGCAGGTAGAAAGGCTGGCTGAGGCGAAGGGCACCAGCGCCGATTTATTGGTTACAGCCTGTCCCAAATGCCAAATTCATTTCAACTGCACGTTAAGCGAGAAACTGCCCGTTAACAAAGAAGAAGTGGCTATTGAAACCTGCGACCTCTCGGTGTTGGTGGCGAGAGCGCTCAACTTGACAGAGCCACAGCCACGGAAAACGGTGGAGATGCTTAAACATGAGTGAAAAGCCCTCAGTCCTGATCATCGGCGGCGGAATCGCTGGCATACAGGCTTCATTAGACCTGGCAGGACGAGGAATGCAGGTATACTTACTGGAAGAAACACCCACCATCGGTGGCAGAATGGCTCAGCTCGACAAGACGTTTCCAACCATGGACTGCTCAATCTGCATCCTAGCGCCAAAGATGATGGAGTGCTTCCGCCACCCCAACATCAAGCTACTGACGTACAGCCAACTCAAGGAGGTCAAGGGGTCAGTCGGCAACTTTCACGTTAAGATTCTGAAGAAGCCCCGATACGTCGACGAAATCAAATGCACTGGCTGCGGCGTCTGCGCCGAGCACTGTCCTATTGAGGTTCCGAACGAATTTGACATGGGTTTGGGCATGCGCAAGGCGATTTACATGCCGATGCCTCAAGCCGTACCCAGACTGATGACGGTTGACAAGGAAAACTGCATCGACTGCAAACTCTGCACTAAGGTCTGCAGGGCTGGCGCGGTTGATTTTCAGCAGCAACCACAGGATGTTGACCTAAACGTGGGCGCTATAATCATTGCAACGGGCTTCGACCAGTACGACCCAACTGAAATCGTTGAGTATGGATATCGGAAGCAGAAGAACGTTCTTACAGCGTTGGAGTTTGAGCGTTGGGTGTGCGCCTCTGGTCCAGTTGGTGGGCACCTGCTCAGACCAGCAGACGGTGGCATACCTAAAAGAATAGCTTTCATTCAGTGCGTGGGTTCTCGCAGCCTGAAGTTTGGTGTTCCCTTCTGTTCCAGCGTGTGCTGCATGTACGCCACTAAAGAGGCGCTTATCATCAGAGAGCATGCCCCAGAAGTTGAAGTGTTCATCTTCTACAATGAACTGAGAGCCTTTGGAAAAGGCTTCCAGGAGTTTGCCAACCGAGCCCGAAACGAGTACGGCGTGAAATACATTAGGAGTCGACCGGGTGAAATCAGGGAAGACCCGGAGACAAAGAGCCTAACCATCTGGTATGACGACACCTTCACACGGGAAATAAAAACCCTCCCAGACATAGACCTCGTTGTTCTCTGCCCAGCCTTGATGCCCAGAGAGAGCAATAAGCAATTGGCTGAAATCTTGGGGGTTCAACTAGACGAGTGCGGCTTTGTCAAAGTGACTCATCCACTGTTTGCCCCAGTTGACACGAGCGTTCCTGGAATATTCGTGTGTGGATACTGCCAATCGCCCAAAGACATCCCCGACTCAGTAGCCCAAGCAAGCGGCGCCGCAGCTCGAGCAGCCGAAGCCTTAGCTCTGCTGCAATTACAAAGCGTAACGGATGGAGGAACATGAGCGTGAGCGGACAGGAAGAAAAACCGAGAGTCGGTGTTTTCATCTGTCACTGTGGCATCAACATAGGCGGCGTGGTCAATGTCCCAGTGGTAACTAAATACGCTGAAACCTTACCCAATGTGGTCTACGCTGAAGATAACATCTACACGTGTTCCGCGGAGGGCATTTATTCGATTAAGGCTGCCATTAAGGAGCATGCCCTAAACCGCGTTGTGGTTGCGTCTTGCACTCCGAGGACGCATGAGCCTCTTTTCCGTGGCGCTTGTGTGGACGCAGGGGTCAATCCCTACCTGTTCGAGTTAGCCAACATTCGCGAGCATTGTTCTTGGGTGCACATGCGTGAGCCGGAGAAGGCTACGGAGAAGGCTAAGGACATAGTTAGGATGGCTGTGGCGAGAGCGTCTTTTCTCAAGCCTCAGCAAGAGTCTGAAGTGCCCGTTGATCCAACAGCGCTGGTCATAGGCGGCGGCATCTCTGGCATCACTTCCTCTCTGTGCCTGGCAAACCAGGGCTTTAAGGTGTTTTTGGTTGAGAAAGAGCCTCAACTCGGTGGCATGCTGAGGAATGTCTATAGGCTGTATCCGACGGGTGAAGAGACATCTATGATTTTAGATTCTTCCAAAAACGCTGTAGTGGGTCACAAGAACATCACGACGCTGACTTCTACCACTGTAAAGAGCGTTGAAGGTTACATCGGCAACTTCCAAGCCACCACTGTCAGAAACGGTGAAGAACAACAGTTCAAAGTGGGCACAGTCATAATTGCAACGGGCGCTGTTGAATTCAAGCCGACCGGTCTGTATGGCTATGACCAGTACGACAGAGTGCTCACACAGGTTGACTTGGAGCGGGTTCTTCAAAGCGGAAAGGCTGCTATGGACAAGTATTTCAAGCCTGAACGTGTCGCCATGATTCAGTGCGTCGGGGCAAGAGAGGAAAAGCCGCCGCGGTCCTATTGTTCACGAATCTGCTGCATGGTAGCCGTCAAGAACGCCATGCTCATAAAAGAGTGGTACCCCGACTCAGAGGTCTACATAATCTATCAAGACATGCAGACGTATGGGAAAGACTACGAGGACCACCACAGGAAGGCGAGGGAAGCCGGTGTCAAATTCATAAACTACACCAAGGAGACACCGCCAAAAGTAACCCAGTTTGACAACAAACTGAGGTTAACGGTTCGCCACGCACTGCTGGGAGAAGAGCGACAACTCGACTGCGACCTAGTTGTTCTTTCGACGCCTTTGGTTCAGCATGAGAGCGCCAAAGAACTCTCAAAGGTACTGAAAGTTCCGTTGGGACAGGACGAATTCTTCTTGGAAGCCCACGTCAAACTGCGCCCCGTAGACTTCGCAACAGACGGCATATACGTCTGCGGCACGGCACACGGTCCCAAAGACATCGGAGAAAGCCTACAGCAGGCTTACGCAGTAGCGTCCCGATCAGCCAGCCCGATGGCTAATAGGAAGGTTAGAACCGAAGCCATAACCGCCGCTGTCGACCGCGACCGATGCGTCGGCTGCCGCATGTGCGAGAAACTCTGCCCATACGGCGCCCATCGAATCGAGGAGGGAAAATCAACTGTTATTGAAGCCCTCTGCAAGGGCTGCGGAGTCTGCGCCGCCGCTTGTCTCCGCCGAGCTATAACGATGAGGCATTTCACGGACGACCAGATAATGGCGGAGATCAAAACCGCCTTTTTGATGGAGCCATCTGTTCTTCAGAGTCCCACCTTGGGAGGAGGAGTGTAAAATGCACGAGCAGTTTGAGCCCCGCATTTTAGGTTTCTTGTGCAACTGGTGCAGTTACGCTGGTGCCGACTTGGCTGGAGTGAGCCGAATCTCGTATCCAACAAACATAAGGATTATCCGAACAATGTGCAGCGGTAGAGTTGATCCGCTTCATGTTTTGGAGGCTTTCCGACAAGGTGTAGACGGCGTTCTCGTTACTGGTTGTCATCCAGGCGACTGTCATTACATAACTGGAAACTACGCGTGTGAAAAGAGGGTGAAATTCTTGAAAGAGGGAGTCCTGCCTCAGATCGGGATTGAACCAGCACGGCTTCGCTTAGAATGGGTCTCCGCTTCTGAGGGTGGAAAATTTGCAAAGGTTGTCAAGGATTTCATCGAGGAGGTCAGAAAACTGGGACCCAGCCCATTACGAAGAGAGGTTCAGGAGAGCGTGTCGCAGTGACCAAGGCAGGGCTTGTCATAGGCGCTGGCATAGCGGGCATTCAAGCCGCCCTCGACCTAGCTGACCAAGGCTTTGCGGTTTACGTTGTGGAAAGGAATCCCAGCATCGGTGGTCGAATGGCACAGTTGGATAAAACCTTTCCAACGCTTGACTGTGCCGCCTGTATCATGACGCCGAAGATGGTTGATGCTGGAAGGCACCCAAACATAAAGTTGCTCACTTATTCCGAGGTCAAAGAAGTAAGGCAAGAAGGACAGAGCTTCAGTGTTAAGATCCTCAAAAAGCCCAGATACGTTGATGAAAAGAAGTGCACTGGCTGTGGCGCATGCGCTCAGCTCTGTCCTGTTGAGGTTCCCAACGATTTTGATGAGAGGATGGGTGTTAGAAACGCTATTTATGTTCCTTTTCCGCAGGCTGTTCCACTGATTTACACCATCGACAAGGAGCACTGTCTCGAATGTGAGCTGTGCCAAAACGTGTGCATGGCTGGAGCCATCAACCTGAAACAGCAACCCGAAGAGATGGAAATTGACGTTGGAGCTATAATCGTTACAACGGGCTTTAACCTGTTCAACGCCTCTATTAAAGAGGAATACGGCTTCGGCGTTTACGACAATGTCATAACAGGACTAGCTTTAGAAAGGCTCCTGAGCGCTTCTGGACCAACTGGCGGTCACGTCGTCAGGCCTTCCGATGGAAAGATACCCAAGAAGGTTGCGTTTATTCAGTGCGTGGGTTCTCGAGACGAGAAGTCGGGTAACCTCTACTGCTCCCGAGTCTGCTGCATGTACGCAACCAAAGAAGCGGAGCTGGTAAAGGAACACGTTCCAGGCGTCGACGTAACCATCTACTACATGGACATTCGAGCCTTCGGGAAAGGGTTCGAAGAATTCTATCAGAGAGCCAAGAGCGAATTCGGCATCAAGTATGTCAAGGGAAGAGTAGCCGAAGTTTCAGAAAATCCCGCAAATAACAATCTCTCCATTCGAGCAGAAAATATCGAGTCGGGTGAACTCATCGAAGACGAGGTTGACATGGTTGTCTTGTCAACGGGCATCGTGCCCGCTGCAGTGAACGATTTTGAAAAAATCTTGCCGCTAAAAATGGGTGATGACAACTTCTTCGTTGCGGTTAATCCAAAAGTCGACCCGGTGACAACCACTATTCTAGGTGTGTTTGTGGCTGGTGTTGCTGAAGGTCCCAAGGACATTCCAGACTCGGTGACGCAGGCAAGCGCTGCGGCGATGAAGGCGTCGATTCTTCTCAGCGGCAAAGAGGGAGAGTGACATGGGAGAGAAAGACGAACCCAGAATCGGCGTGTACATATGCCACTGCGGCGTCAACATAGCAGCAACCGTGGATGTGGAAGACGTCGCGAAATATGCGGAAAAACTGGCTAATGTCGTTCTTGCCAAACACTACATGTACATGTGCTCCGCCCCAGCTCAAACCATGATTAAAAACGACATCAAGGAACACGGACTCACCCGAGTCATAGTTGCATCCTGTTCGCCCCGAATGCACGAACTAACCTTCAGAAGGGTTGTGGAAGATGGCGAGTTAAACCCCTACCTCTTCGACATGGTCAACATTCGAGAGCACTGCTCTTGGGTTCACCCCGAGGAGCCAGAGAAGGCGACAAAGAAGGCTAAAGACCTAGTTCGCATGTCGGTTGCAAGAGCAGCGCTTCTTGAGCCGTTGCAAAAGAGGATAGTTGAGGTCACTGTTCGAGCCCTCGTTGTAGGCGCTGGCATCGCTGGACTGCGAAACGCCCTAGACTTAGCTGAGAGAGGATTCGAAGTCTACCTCGTTGAGAAGCAACCCAACATAGGCGGCAGAATGGCGCAACTGAACCGTGTTTATCCAACGGGCGATTATGCCATAGAACTTTTGAAGCCGCTGACCAACGCGGTTGTTTCCAACCCAAAAGTCAAATTGTTGACAAATTCCAAACTAACAGCCGTTGACGGGTATATTGGAAACTTCAAAGCCAAAATCATCACAAACCCGCGGCACGTCACCGAGCAGTGTAACGCCTGCGGCAAATGCGAGGTCGTCTGTCCCATCGAAGTCTCGAATGAATTTGACTTCGGTGTCAGCAAGAGAAAAGCCATATACCTTCCATTCGCCGACGCTGTGCCCCACTTATATGTTGTTGACGGCGTCAACTGCAACAAGTGCGGAAAATGCGTTGAAGTATGCGAAAAACACGCGATAAACTTGGACGAGAAACCTGCAGAAACAGAAATCGACGTAGGAACCATAACCCTCGCTCTCGGACACGACTTGTACGAGCCTCCAAAGGGTGAATTTGGTTTCAAGGTCTACGAAAACGTTATCACTACGGGTCAGTTGGAGAGGCTTATCAACCCAAACGGACCCACAAAGGGACAATTACTACACGACGGGGCGCCACCAGAACGTGTAGTGTTCATCTCCTGCGTGGGTGGAAGACAAGAGCCTGGAATCTATCAGCCCATTGACAAAGACCGTCCACTCAACCGCTACTGCTCCCGCGCCTGCTGCATGACAGGGCTGAACAACGCTCTCGAAATAAAAGAGAAGTACCCAAAAACGCGAGTCTATTACATTTACCGAGACATTCGGGCTTTTGGAAAGGGACACGAAGACTACTACCGGAAGGCTGGCGAAGCCGGCGTCATCTTCATTAAATACAGACCTGAAGCTCCACCTGTGGTCTGGGGCGAGTTAGGCTCAACCATAGTCACGGTGGAAGACATGCTGACCAACAACGAAATCTTAGCTATACCCGCTGACTTCGTTGTGCTCAACGTTGGCATGGTTCCACGCGCTGAAGCAGCTGAGGTTCAGGGGATACTGAAAATAGCCAAGGGCGTCGAAGGCTTCTTCACCGAAGCTCACACCAAACTGCGACCGCTCGACACGCCCACAGACGGCATTTTCTTAGCTGGAACCGTGCAGGGTCCTAAGGATATAACCGACAGTGCTGCCATGGGAAGCGCCGCAGCAGCTAAAGCGTCTGTGCCCTTAGCCAAGGGTAAGGTTGAGCTTGAACCAGTGGTTGCTCATGTTGAATTGGACAAGTGCGACGGCTGCGCCATGTGCGTTGAGCCGTGCACGTTCAAAGCGATAAGCATTCAGGAACACAAGGAGGGCGAGGAAATAAAGAAGCGTGCAGCGGTGAACGAAGCCCTGTGCAAGGGTTGTGGCGCCTGCGCCGCTACGTGTCCGCCTAAAGCGATATATGTTAAGCATTTCACATTAGAACAGATATCTGCCATGATTAATGCGTTATTAGCTGAATGAGAAATGGAGGTATAACAGCTTGAGTGAAAAAAAGAAGCTTGCCAAAAAAACCGACGCTGCCATTGAAGCCTTCAAGACAGAGCGACTTCGATGGGTGCTAGGCATATCCCAAGTTGGACCCAGAGTGGACGAACAGAAGTACAAGGCGACATCGTCAAAGATAATGAAGGATGAAATCGAGCGACAGATGATAATCGGAGAGATAAAAGAAAAGGGTCCCCGAACCATCAAAGAAATCGCCGAAGCCACCAAAATCAGCCCGAAAGAAGTGTTGAGGCACATCATCGCTTTGAGAAAGGTTGGCACGGTCTCTGAGGCTGGCGAAAAAGAGGACGGATACCTCTACAAGGTAGGCTAAAAAAGGTTTTTACAGCTTTTCAATGCAGCCCGGATGCACCTCGCCCGGGTAGTCATGGTGATAAATGTAGATTTTGTTTTCTTCTAGGTCCACTTCCACCCGGTCGTGTGCTCTCTGGCGAGTCAATAGGTTCGAGTAGCTATCGTAGTCAGAAATCTGAATGGTTTTGAGAGTCTTCTGCTCGGTTCTGAGCGGTTTGTCGCAGACCTCGCAGAGCTTCTCCGTAACCCGTATCTCTGTGAACGTCTTGCCCTTCATCTCTTCGTAGTCTACGGTTGACAATGCCCTTCTCAAGGCGTGCCACTTCTGATTAACGAGAAGCAGTGAGCACTAATCAGTTTTTCTACTGCGCTCTGGTCCTCTCAGCGAGCTTAAGAGCCATCTCCGCTGCTTTTGGCAGAGCCTGCTTCACAGAGTCAGACAACCCGGGACTGACAGAGTCTGGGACACGCTCGGCTTGACACGCCACAATGACAACATTAACGCCCATCTGGTCTCTCAGTTCCTTCAACAGGTTTGTGGCTGGAAACAGATGCATCGAGAAATCGGTGATTTTGTTCGACGGCAACTCATCAATTAACAGTTCAAAGACTTCACCCGCCTTTCGGTTCACGTTAACTGCATCGAGAACAATAATTTTCTCGGGCTTCCGTTGACTCATAGCCACCGTGAACAGCACATCACCAGCGCCGAGTCCCACGTCCGCAACGTACACGTCGTCTGGAACCTTATAATGCTCTTGCAGGTAATCAGCTGCAGCGGGTCCAAAACCGTCGTCGCCGAACAGCACGTTGCCAACGCCTAGAATGAGCACGCGTTTCTTGACGTATTCGGGTACAATTTCTTCAGACGTTTTTGACTTCCACCTGAGTTATCGATATTTGAAAGTAGGATAATTCTATGAATTAAACCTAGTAAATCATATATTTGATTTCCTACTTTCTTTATGGCTATGGTGGAGAGAGGCATGAGTTTTGCTGTTAAGGGCACGCAGTATCGGGTGAGCACGCCGAACCTCGAAGCCGTCACAGATTTCCCATACGTGTTCAAGTGGACTAGAACGCCGGGCAAAACAGTGGCTATATCCAGAGTTATTGTGACGCTCATAAACCCCATTGAAAAAAATCAGGCTGAGATAGTTTTCAGCGTTCACAGCGCTGCGGAGAGTTTCAGCCGAACCTTTCACTCGGTCAGCGACCTCTTGAGGGCATGCGACCAGGTTGAGACACGGAGCATAGTCAAGGAGTCCGTGTCCAAGTTCTATTTCGACATCAAACCACCCGTGATTCTGGCGAACAAAAACGACCGAATTGAACTGAATGTAAAAAAGAAACCAAACCTTGCGCAGGAGAATTACGCCATGTGCGAGGGCTGGATGAGCGAAGCAGAAGAGGTAACGGTGAAAGAGATTCTGCGTCCTGCAATAGACGTGAAAGAGGGCACTTTGGTAAACGAAGCCGTAAAATTAATGGCCAAACAAAAAGTGGGCTACCTGCTGGTCAGAAGAGACGAAAACGCTCTGCTTGGTCCCACAGCGGGCATAATCACAGAAGCCGACCTTCTTGAAAAGGTTCTCAGTCAAGGGTTAAACCCCAAAAAACTCAACGTAGAAGATATCATGACCACTCCAATAACAACTGTGGGCAGTCAAACCAGCCTAGACGAAGCAATTGAAACAATGCTCAAAAAGAACATTCGAAGACTTCCCATCGAGGAAAAAGGCAGAATCATCGGCATAATCGTTGATAGAGACATCGTAAGAGCCGTCCCCATTTACTTCAGAGGCGCATCAAAGAAGCGCATATTTTTCTCAGAATAGCATGTTTCTTTAAAGGTCAATGTGAGAACCTCTCCAGCTAACTTACTCTGTGTCAACAGCGCTCCGGAAAGCTTCTAGAAAGTTATTAATCTGATAAAGTCCTTCAGATAAACTAAAATGAATTCCGGGATTGTCGTGAATATCTATAAATGTCCCCATTGTCGGTCATTTATGAAAGAGATTTTCATTGAACTGACAAGAGACCTTACGTTACAGTTTTACATTTGCAAAAGTTGTGGATATCACTATGCATTGAATTCTGATGAAATAAAAGTTAAAGCAGATGATATTCTACGAAGTTTTAAAAACAAAGCTGAATCAAAGGAATATCTACCGCCAGGCCAAGGCTATACCTTTTTTTATCCTGTGAAGTTTCTTAGAGGGTCAATAGAGAGATACATAATTACCTTAAAATTAATTCCTTTTTACTCAAAGAAAGCAGCAGTTCTAGACATCGGGTCCTATCCGGGACACATTTCTAGAATCGTTAAAGAATTGTTTGATTATGAAGTTCATGGTCTGGATTTCTCCCACCAGGTGGGTGCGCAGGCTTTTGCGAGTTATGTAGACGCCATGAAACTAGATGGAATATTGATTAGGGATTGCAATGTTGACAGAGACGCCATCCCATTTTCAAATGAAACCTTTGACATAGTTTTGTTTACAGAAGTGATAGAACATTTACAAAAACCTCGGCGCATATTAAGTGAGATTAATCGAGTTTTGAAAAGTAACGGCAAATTAGTTCTTTCCACGCCAAATCTTAACAGCGTAACTAACCGCTTTAGAGTTGTAGTGAAAAAACCAAAGAGATTTCATGGGGTCAAGGGATATACGTCAAAAGAATTGAAAACGTTATTAGAAGATACAAACTTCATAATTGATCGGTTGATGTTTGTGGATTTGTCAAATGTTACATCGCTGAAAAGAGCACTTGTCAGTCCACAAAGATTATCAGTTTCTTTCATCTTTTTTTCAATGATAAAATACGCGCTTGTCAAAATTGTGCCATCACTGTCTTCTCTCATTTTCATCGTTGCTTCAAAGAACCGTAGAAGTTTTCAATAATCAAACGACTTTGCCTTACAATTTTTCTTTACATCGAGTTTCTTTTTGGGGCACCGTCTGCTCATCTTCTTTTCTTTCCCTATCCTTCAGGATAAATGGCTTTAATAAACAACCCACTATTTCTCTTGGCACTTTAGCTACACCTAGTCAAAAGAACATAAGGCTATTCCTAAGTCATTGTGCAGGCTCTTTAAATCGAATACCTATGCCAGTGTTAAATTAAGCCTTTTTTGAAAGAGCAAAACTCCGCTGGAAAATTAGATATTCAAGGAGCGCTGAAAACTCTGCTGGTTGAGGAATATGCCAATTTCGTTAAAGCGTGTCTATGAGAAAGCTAGTCCTGACGATGGAAAACGCATTTTGGTGGAACGCCTTTGGCCCAGAGGATTGAAAAAGGAAGAAGCTAAGGTAGATGAATGGATGAGAGATCTAGCTCCGAGCACCAAATTGAAGAAATGGTTTGGTCACGATCCCTCAAGATGGAACGAGTTTAAGCAGCGATACTGGAAAGAACTAGATGAAAAACATGACTTGGCGTCGAAACTGGCAGGAGAGTGTCAAAAACGCCAGGTCAAATTTGTCTTCACGACAAAAGAAGAGAGATTCAATAATGCAGTGGCATTAAAAGAATACATCGAGAGAAAGTTCAAACCATAAAGACTTAAATACAATACATTGTCAAAAACGTAACTTTGTTAAAGGACAGTCAATATGCCTCCCATACCTCTTCCAACTTTACCGCCTCTATTCGAAATTATCGCATTGTTGTTTCTATTGGTTGTGGGTCTCATCATAATCGTGATTATAGCCAAGGTCCTGCTCTTTTTCTTACCCGCAGCCATAATTGCCGTTGTTGTCTGGTTTCTCACCGAAAGCCTGACTTGGGCAGGCATAGCCTTCTTGGTTATTGCCTTCATATCCATTCTAAGGCGCAAATAATGACTGGTCTCAAACAAGGTTTTATATGAAAGTAGCATAAACTCAGCTTCTATTGGAAGTGACACTTTTTGAAGTTCAGAACCCAAATTACCGCAACAATAATTGTGATATTAATTGTTGCTGTCGCTCTGTTTGCGTATTTCAGCTACGGTTCAGGAAACTTGGAGATCCAAATAACCGATCCACCCATAAACTGGGGCGCAGCAACACAGGTATACCTGAATTACAGTGCTATAGAGATTCACAGAGCTCAAGCCGACAACGAATCCGGCTGGTTCACCATTGTGGATCAGAGCGCTTGGATCAACTTGACGAGAACCCTCGACGTTAACCAAACCCTTGGCTTCAAAAGCCTCCAAGCGGGCTTGTACAACCTTATACGTTTTCGAATATTTCAAGCCCTAGTCACCGTCAGTGGTGTGAACCTCACTGCCTCAGTGCCAAGTGGTCGACTCCAGGTTGCGATAACCCGTGGTGGCATAACTATCAACACTGGTCAGCGAGCAATATTGCTCATTGAATTGAACATAAAAGTAGTAGGCTCGATAATTGAGGGCTTCAGCATTGTTGTTCCTGATGTGAGAGCCACACCAATCTAATTGATCGTCGAGTCTTTCTCCTAACCAATGGAGAACGCACAATAAAAAACAGTGAAGGTGTTATGTTCGGGCTGCTGCTTTTTCCAGTGCCACAACGCCTGGTAGTTGTTCGCCCATGAGGAACTCTATTAGGGCGCCTCCAGCTGTACTCACGTAGCCCATTTTCTTGGCTAGTCCTAGCTCTTCCACGGCGGCTATGGTGTGTCCTCCGCCTACTAGCGAGAAGGCTTTGGTTGCGGCGATGGCTTCAAACGTCTTTTTGGTTCCGAAGAGGAACTCTCTGCTTTCGTAGACGCCCATAGGTCCGCTTATCACGATGGATTTGGCGCCTTTGATGATGTTGCTGTACCTCTTAACAGTTTCAGAGCCTATATCAAAAATCGCATAGTTGGTTGGGAGTTTGTTGACTGAAATCTCTAATCTTTTTCCGTTTGCTTCCACCGCCAAATCCGCTGGAACCTCAATCTTTCCCGGATAACCCTTCATGAGGTCCTTGATGCCCGGAACTAGACCCATCAGTTCCTTTTTCTCAAGGAACTCCATGTTTGGTTTGCCCAAGTTGATTCCCCAAGCCGCAAGGAAGAGATGACCAACCACGCCTCCTGTTAACACGTGGTCGGCTATTTTGTTCTTCAACACGTACTGGCTGATTTTGAGCGAGTCATCCGCTTTGGCTCCGCCCAAGATGTAAACACACGGCTTCTCTGGGTTGTGCACGACCTTTCCAAGTGCCTTTAGTTCACGCTCCATTATCCTGCCAGCCACACTGGGAAGAACGGCTGTAAAGCCAACGATGGAAGCGTGAGCCCTGTGAGCCGCGGCGAAGGCGTCGCTGACGAACACGTCGGCTAAAGGCGCCAGCTTCTTGACGAACTCTGTTTTGGCGTGTTCTTCGGGTGTTCCCTTCTTCTGTTCATCGGCAAAGGTGCGGACGTTTTCTAAGACAAGGATTTCGCCGTTTTTAAGTTCTTTAATAGCCTTCTGTGCTTTTTCACCGAACACGTCGTCTACGTATTTTACGGGTTTGCCCAGAATCTTGCCGAGGATCTGAGCGTGTTCTTTGAGCGGAGTAAAGTCGGGGTCGCCTGGTCTGCCCTGATGCGCTAAAATGACGACCTTAGCGCCTTTTTGTGAGAGCTCCTTTATGGTTGTTTCTCCATGCGCCCTTATGCGGGTGTCGTCGAGGACCTTTTTGGTGTTCGGGTCGATGGGGCTGTTGAAGTCAACTCGCACTAGGGCTGTTTTGCCCTTGAAATCAAAATCGTCCATCGTCAGTATTTTTGCCATCGTCTTTATAACCTGCCTGAATTTTGAGTGAAAAACGTAGTTACGGTTTTGGTATTTATGACTTGCTCAATAGAAAAATAAAAGGAGGGAAGCGGCTTAGAAGCCTGCTTTTTTGCCTATGAGCTCGATTAGTTCGGTCATTCGGCAGGAGAAGCCCCATTCGTTGTCGTACCAAGCGAGCACTTTGACGAAGTTGCCTCCGATAACCATCGTAGACTGAGCGTCAAAATTTGCTGAGTAGGTGCTGTGGAGAAAATCCTGTGACACAACCGGGTCTTCCGTGTATTCAAGGATTCCTTTCAGTGGTCCATCAGCGGCTTTCTTGAATGCGGCGTTGATTTCTTCCTTTGTCGTGCTCTTCTCCAAGACACAGGTTAGGTCAACTATGGAGACGTCTGGAACTGGCACCCTAAGGGCGATTCCGTCCATTCGACCGGTTAATTCTGGCAATACCAGGGTGGCTGCTTTGGCTGCGCCCGTGGTTGTTGGGATTATGTTTATTGCTCCAGCTCGGGCTCTGCGAAGGTCAGGATGAACTAGGTCTTGGATTCTCTGGTCATTTGTGTATGCGTGTGCCGTCATCATGAAGCCTGTTTTTAGTCCGAAGTTTTCATGCAAGACTTTGGCGGCTGGTGCGACGCAGTTGGTTGTGCATGACGCGTTGGAGATTATGTTGTGTTTAGCGTGGTCGTACATGTCATCATTTACGCCCATGACGATGGTTATGTCTGGGCCTTTGGCTGGGGCGGAAATCAGCACTTTCTTGGCGCCAGCTGTTAGGTGCATTGCTGCCTTTTCTCTGTCTGCGAACAGGCCGGTGGATTCCACGGCTAGGAATACGTCCAGGTCCTTCCAAGGCAGTTTCGATGGGTCGCGTTCCATGAGTGTGCGTATTTTTTTGCCCTTTACGACTATGCCGTCTTTTTCTGCTTCCACTGGAAACGGTGCTCGTCCGTGCACTGAGTCGTATTTTAGTAGATGCGCTAGGGTTTTGGGGTCTGTGATGTCGTTGACGGCTAAGAAGTCGATTTTGGCGTTGCGTTCCACTGCTGCCCTGAATAAGAGTCGTCCGATTCTGCCGAATCCGTTTATGGCTACTTTGATTGGCATTTTCCTTTCACCATCAATTTTTTTGCAGATTGTTTTAGAAGCCTTTACCTAATTAAGCTTCTCACTTTTATAATTTTCATATTGTACGATAAAAAATCGAGTAGAAGGGCGCTTTTTGTGATTTGTCGTTCCGTGTTCTGTGTTGTTTATCTGCCTAGTTTGATGATGGCTGCTTCTGCTGCTAGCGCCATGAGTTCCCATGTTTCGCAGAGTGGCGGTGCGTAGCACGTGTCCGATTTGGCTAGTTCGTGCACGGTCATTTGTTTCTGTATGCCTATGGATATTGCGTTGATGCGTTGGGTTACTTCTTCTCCGCCTAAGATTTGGGCGCCTATGACTCGTTCGAGCGCCTTTTCTACCACAATCTTGACCTTTATTGGTTGAGCGCCTGGGTAATATTGGG
>Ga0315314_1002565_pt1 | contig 14920 bp, 15 predicted proteins | sample TDP9_MG_FD_203631 | JGI IMG/M metagenome (GOLD analysis project Ga0315314, IMG submission 203631) | Freshwater sediment microbial communities from Lake Towuti, South Sulawesi, Indonesia - TDP9 | ecosystem: Environmental > Aquatic > Freshwater > Lake > Sediment | place: Indonesia: South Sulawesi...
CAGAAGACAATGAAAATGACCCAAGGCCTCAACCCGATGGACCTCATATACAGGAAGTCTACCATCGAGAAGGGAGAACTCAAGTTTAGGCCTGTCTGGGTGGAGATCAGCTTGAAGTGTGCTTCGTTCGATTTCCATAAGAGCCCCTCTTTCCGCGTCAATATGGGAAAGACTGGATCGCCCGTTACAATGAGATTTCTGACTAGATACGCGGTTGGCATAAGTCCACCCGTCAGCAATGCAAGAAAAGCCCGACGCAATTGTCTCGGTCTCGATCTCGACAACAGAATTGCGATAAGCGGAAAAGAAAAGATCAACAGACCGACGTAGCTGACTATGGAAGAGAGACCAGCGAACAGAAAAGCGACGCAGATGTGTATTTCGTCACGAGACCTTGAGTACTTCATCGAGTAGAACAAAGCCATTGTTGAGAGAAAAACAAGGTAGGGCATGTAGTGAGAGCTTTGCAGAGCGTATTGCAGATAGACGGGTGTTGCTGTCACCAGCAGGACACACTGCAACCTCTGGACACGTCGGCTTATGATCTCATTGAAGAATAGATAACTAGCTACAAGTGAAAATGCAAAAAAGGCAGGGGGCAGAATTCTAAAATAGAAGTCCTCTATACCTCCGATATAATTGTAGAAATAGACGCCTAAGGACTGAAAGCCAATCGGATAGGACGCGCTCATCTCTAGTCCTATGGATGGTCCATAACCATCGAGGACGCCGTGATTGAGAAAGATGACTTTGGCATAATGGGCTATATAAGCCAATGAATCCCACTCAATTATCGCCGCACTTGAATAGTAAACAGCGATTGCCATGATTACGCTGATGACTAAAAGCGTTAACTTTTCCGAAGTCGAATACACTGGAAGACGCCACTTCTGCCGCTTGTGAACAAAAGTCGGTAGACGCTTACTAAGATAAATATTACAGGCTACGAGCGAACCTAGAACCGCTAGATCAAGCATTACTAGGGTGCCTTGATGTACCATCTTGATCAGTGCTAGGACCGTTACTTGCAGGCTAGTGACACCGAAGCCAAAACCCGCTATGAGGCACATTTTCTCCATTAACCCAGCATTCCTCTGTCTACAGACAAGGGAACCCATGAGGAAACCCTTTGCGGTTATTAACGATGCAGCTAGCAAGCTGTTTACAATTCCAGTAACTACCAAAGGAGGCCTAGGAAGAAGGAATTCTGTAGGGAGGAGAACCTTGAATCCGAGTTCAAGTACATATATGAGTCGCATTATGACAAAAAGCGACAACAGGACGGAACCCAACATGGCGAGAGACAAATCCACTGAAGCGGCTTTCTCTCCATATAGGACTGAAAAGAAAGCAAGGACAATCACAACGAGAATGAATCTCAGTGGAAGTTCCGGCTTCAGAAAATGTATCCCCCAAAACTGATACAGGAACTGCTTAATCGTAGGTTCATCAAAAACGGTGGCCGAAAAAATAAGAATGGCTGAAATGGCTACTCCTAAATTCAATATTACAGTCCACTTAATTCCACCAGTTCTCACCATGTAGCTACATCTCCCAAGCCGTATGTTAACTCTCAACTACAAACTGTGTTATGATTTCTAATGGAGAAGTCAATTCAAGTTTAAAAGTTTAGGGTATGCACAATCAATCCTCGGTCTTTCACAGAGAGTTGCGAGGCGGATCACTTCTAGTGTAACTAACGGCACGATCAACTTCGGCAGCTGGAAGGAGACTCATTGTTACGACACGCATTGCTGCTTAGAAATCGAACTGGTGGATCTGAAGCTCTCGCTTTCTGTTGTCAGGGGGAGCTCTCAAGCTCTATTCAAAGGATGGTTGGCGAAAGAATCTTGCATCGAGAACGACCATAGACACCAAATACAGAATTTCCAAACACGTTAGTGCGCAAAAGTGAGGCGAATAGACTTCCTTTTGAGCCTTGCCTAAAGCGAAAGGCCCTTTTTTCTAGCCGCTCAGGTATCGCTTCTGCACTATTTTCTTGAACGAGAAGACTCTTCCTGTCTGGTTAGTACCTCAAGTCCTGCAATTACTTCGTGATGTGCTCTATTCTTTGTTGAGGTTAGGATCTTCCTTGCGTCTCCTTGGAAAGCTCATACCTGACAATAGGTTAAACACGGTCCCCAATGGCTAGCTTTTTGCCTAGAACTTCGATTTAAATCCAGTCTCCCCACTCTATGCTCAACTTCCAACAGACGTCCTAACGTATCGTAACCTGATAGTCCCTCGTAACTCTCGCTCCATCTAAGGCAATTCCTCCTATTAGAGAATTAATTCCGGTAGAAACCCAACCTTAGCACATATGCTTCTCTTACGGAGACGCATGAAGGAGTCCTGTAAGATCAGGTGACATAATCGCTTTTCGGGTATGATCCCAAGATCTTCAGAAAGCGAGTCTTTGGCTTAAGCTCTCCCAGAGCAAGTCGTAGCCTTGAGTCGTCCTTGTGTCCTTCGAAGTCCATGTGGAAGAGGTATTCCCAAGGTCTTCCGATGATTGGTCTCGACTCGATCTTCGTCAGGTTTATCCTTCGCTCGGCGAAGCCCCTCAGTGCTTGAAAGAGAGTGCCCGGTGCATGTTCGACTGAGAAGACGATAGAGGTCTTGTCCCTGCCGGTCGGGGGACTGTCGGAATGTCCCAGGACGAAGAATCGCGTGTAGTTCTCAGGGTGCGTTTCAACACCACTTGCCAGGACAGCCATTTTGTAAACCTCTGCTGCCCTCTTGCTAGCTATCACCGCCGCGTGCTTCAGCCCCTTCTCCTTGAGCATCTTGGCACTGCCAGCTGTGTCATAGGCTGCAACAGCCTCATAGCTGTGGTTTTCCAAGAATGAGCGGCACTGACCCAAAGCCTGAGGATGAGAGTAAACTCTTTTGACATCATCGAGCGTGACGCCTGGGTTCGCTATGAGGCAGTGGACTACCCTGAGGATGACCTCGAGTTCCACCTTCAGATCGGATTCGAGGAGTAGGTCGTATGTCTGAACGATGCTGCCCTCTAGAGTATTCTCCACGGGCACTAAACCCAGGTCAGTCTCTCTATGCTCCACCACGTTAAAAACGGTTTTCAGGGTTGGACATGGGACGGTTTCAGCCGCCTGACCGAATTCTTGGAGGATAGCTTCCTCGCTGTATGCGCCGTGCTCTCCTTGAAAGGCGATTTTCATGGATGTTCCTCCATTTGGGCTTCAATGCAGAGTCTGATGACTTCTATGAAGATTCGTTCTAAGCCTTTCTCATTCACACCGTATTTTCCAGATAGTTCTCGGATCTGCTCGTATACCTTCGCCTCTCTACTTGCGTCAACGATAGGTCGTCCATATTTCCTTTTGACAGTGCCGATTCTGACTGCCACCCCCATTCTCTCGGCTATCTTCTTCACTATCTCCTCATTCAGCCTGTTGATCTCTTTCCTAAGCCCTTCTATGTCTTCCTCATACCCCACTTGTTCTTCCCCCTAGCACAGGCGGAATAAGCCCTGCCCTCATGGCATGATCAACAAGAACGACAGCTACCATAGCCTCCACCACTGGTACAGCTCTTGGCACTATGCAGGGATCATGTCGCCCCTCCACCTCGATCATCACCTCCTTCATGGAGGACAGATCAACGGTTTTCTGGCGCTTCCTGATGGAAGGTGTCGGCTTGAAAGCGACTCGGCACGTGATGGGCATCGCGTTGCTCACGCCGCCGAGGATTCCCCCCGCTTTGTTCGTCCTGGTGATCACCCTTCCTTCGCTCAAGGCATATGCGTCATTGCTCTGAGACCCTCTCAACACGGAGAAGCCGCAGCCGAGACCGAACTCCACAGCCTTCGCGGCAGGGATTGAGAGGATAGCCTTAGCCAAGTCGCCCTCCAAAGTGTCGAACACAGGACTACCAACGCCAGCCGGAAGGTTCAAAGTGACGCACTCCACGACTCCTCCAAGGCTGTCTCCCTCAGCAGCAGCCTTCTGGATCGCTGTCGCCATCTTGTTGGCGGCTTCTCGGTCAGCACATCTAACCGGGTTTCCTTCAACGTTCTTCTTGATCTCGTCGACCGTTGGCTCCTTGGCTTGGATATCCTCAATCCTGCGAGTATGGGCTAGGACTTCTACATTAAGGTGCTCAAGTAGCAGCTTCTTCGCCACCCCGCCTGCCATCATATATCCCGCCGTGATCCTGCCTGAGAACCTTCCGCCGCCCCTGTAGTCGTTGAAGCCCCCGTATTTGACGTGGGCGGGGTAGTCTGCGCGGCCTGGTCTCGGCGTCCAGCGCCGCTTCTCGTATTTAGATGAGTCTGCTGACTGATTCCAGACGAGCATGCAGATAGGGGCACCCGTGGTAAAGTCGTTGAATACACCTGATAATATCTCGACGCAATCAGCTTCAGCTCTGCTCGTTGTCAAGGGGCTTTGAGCTGGTTTCCTTCGATCCAGCTCCTTCTGGATGTCCTCTTCTCTGAGGCGTAGCCCTGCAGGGCAGCCGTCCAAGACGACGCCGATGCATTTGCCGTGGCTCTCCCCGAAGCTCGTTATCCTGAACAACTCTCCCAGACTATTACTCATTATTAAGCCTCCTCACCTTCACCCCAAGCGCCTCCATCTCTCTCCAGAAACCTGTGTAAGACTTGGATACGCAGTCGGCGTCCAGAATCGTCGTCTTTCCCTCAGCTATTAGCCCGAGAATGGCAAGGGCCATGGCTATCCTGTGATCACTCCATGGGTTAATGATGCCGCCTTGGGGTGCACCTCCCCTAATCACCACGCTGTCCTCGTGTTGAACTGTCTCGATCCACATGCCCTGAAGCCCTTCTACCATAGCCCTAGCTCTATCGGACTCTTTATACCTCAGCCGCTCAATGCCGTATAGCACGCTCCTACCTTCTGCCGCTGCGCATAGAGCCGCCACGATAGGGAAGAGGTCTGGACAATCCGATACATCAAACTCACTTCCTGTGAGTTTTGATTTCGAAACAGAGACGGCGCCTTTCCGAACCTTTACTTTAGCTCCCATCTGCTTCAAGACGTTGATGATGAAAACATCAGCCTGAAGGCTCTTCACATTTAAGCCTTCAACTGTTACCTGTCCTGCCAAGGCGCCTGCCGCCAGCAGAAAAGCGGATGACGACCAGTCTCCCTCGACCTTGAACTCTGTCGGCTGGTAGCTCTGTCTCTCAATGTTAAACTCTCTCATGTCGCCCGAGGCGTGTACTTCAACTCCGAATTCACGTTGGATCGCCATGGTCATGGAGACATAGGGCTTCGACTCGAGAGAGGTAGTCAGCTTCAGCGACACGCCATCATCAGTGAGAGGCGCAAGAAATAGAAGGGCGGAGACAAACTGAGAGCTGATATCACCCGGTAGCTCCACCTCTCCACCACGGACTCTGCCCTTTCCCCTGACCACGATGGGAGGAAAACCGTTAGTGCCTCTGCAGTCTACTTCCAGCTGCTTCAAAGCCTCCAACAGAGGAACAATAGGTCTTCGGGATAGCGATGGTCCACAAGTTAGCTTGCTCTCTCCGTCCACCATAGCACATATGGCGGTCATGAATCTGAGGGTTGTGCCAGATTCCTCGCAGAAGAGCTCAGAGCTTGATCTCTGGAGCTCCCCTCCTTCAACCCGCCAAAAGTCTTCGCCTTCTATGAGGTTTATTCCAAGCTTGCCCAGAACCCTAGATGTTGCCTCAGTATCATCTGAATGTAGAGGCGAGAGGATTCTGCTAGTGCCGTGTGCCAGGGCTGAGCAGCTGAGAGCCCTGTGAGTATAGCTCTTCGACGGTGGTGCGGAGACCGTACCCTCAATTTCGCTTCTGCGAATCTCGACCCTCATACAGCCTTGTCACCTCTTTTAGGCGTAGCAATATATCCTCGACAACTTCTTCAGGCGTCCGATGAGATGTGTCAATCGCTACATCCGCCGCCTCCAAATAGCTTCTGTGACGGACGGAGAGAAGGCTCCCGATTCGTTCAAGTCTGTCAGAGACATTCAGAAGAGGTCTGGAGTTGCTGTCACCCTCCACCCGTCTCAAGATAGTCTCTGGATCAGCGGTTAGCAGAATCATCACAGAGCTGTTTCTCAGTTTCTTCAAATTCTCTGAATTTAGAACGGTTCCTCCCCCGCAGGCGACGACCTGCCCGTTTCGAGCAGATACCTCCTCCGCTGCAATCCTCTCAAGCTCTCGAAATCGAGGCTCTCCGTCCTCTTCGAAGATCTCCGCAATGGATTTTCCCGCCCTATCTATGACCACATCATCCAGATCGACGAAGGCGAGCCCCAGCCTCTCAGCGACTAGGCGTCCCACCTCGGTCTTCCCAACACCCATGAAGCCAAACAACGCTATGTTCATAGTCAAACAGCTCCCATCGCCTTCAGAATGGTTCGCCTCATCAACTCCTCGGGCGCATCCCTGCCTGTCCAGAGTTTGAAGGAGGCGATGCCTTGCCCGATTAACATGTCTATGCCTGAGATCGTTCTTGCACCTCTCTCCTCAGCCTCCCTCAGGAACCTTGTTTTTAGCGGATTATACACAACATCAAACGCCGTAACTCCTTCCAGTATGAGCTCCTTGGGAATTGGGCTCTCCTCTACTTTAGGACGCATGCCGAGGGAAGTCGCATTAACGAGAAGAATGGCTTCTACAACTTTACCCAGGTTTCTTTGGGTTAATTTCAGTCCTGAGCAGCAGATTCCAAATCTCTCCTCAGCCTCGTGGGCGACAGTTGTCACCTTCTCCTCGGTTCGATTAAGCAGGAGAATTCTTTCGCATCTCATCGTCGCCAAAGCTGCCACAACAGCCCGCGCAGCCCCTCCTGCACCTACGATAACCGTTAAGCCCTCATGGAATGTGAAGCTAGCCCTCTTCAAAGCATAGATGACGCCTTGAACATCGGTGTTGTAGCCTGTTAGCCATCCATCCTTATTTACAACGGCGTTCACGGCACCAGCATCAGCAGCAGATCTGTCTAGCTCATCGAGGTACTCAACTATGTCTACTTTGTACGGTATAGTAACATTGAAACCGCAGACACCGAGGCTTCTAAGCCCCCTAACAGCTTCTCCTAAGGAGCTCTTCTCAACCTCAAAGGCTAGATAGGCATAGTTTAAGCCGAGTTCCTCAAAGGCAGCGTTATGCATCACAGGAGAAAGACTATGCTCTACAGGATTTCCTATGAGACAGCAGAGCCTCGTGAAACCATCGATTCTATTGGATTTGAATGACATCGTAAAATCCCCTCAACTCCTCTATGGACAGCTGACCCGGCGCCGTCGCCTTATCAAGAGAAGCATAGGTAAAGGGAGCGCCTAGACTCGTACAGATAACCCTTGAGATGATTCCAGCTTCTCCCATGCAGAAGGCGACGAGTCTTCCTCCATGAAAGGTTTTATAGAGGCTGAGGACCGTAGCATTGTCCCTAAAGTCCTGAGCCATAGAGACCAATTTAGCAAGGTCTCCATGTTCCAAGGCTTCTCTACATAGGTTCTCGAGCTCCTGAAGCTGCGGGGTTCCCTGAAAGCCATGCCTCGACACGATGATCTTCACGTTGCTTTTTCTCGCCTCTTCAGCCAAGTACCTATGCTCTCGTAGAGCCGCTAGCTCTATGTCCACGTAGCCGGGGCGGAGCTTGATAACCTCCTCCAGAAGGCGTAGACGCTCTTTCTCGTCACCGTTGTAGGATCCTCCCTCTCTTCTAGATCGACAGGTCAAGATACATCGTTCTAGATCGAGTGACAGAGTCTCCTTGATCTCCTCGACGGATATGATTTCTAGGTAGTCAAGTCGGATCTCAACGAGGTTGGGATTATGGTCCTTTGCTCTGCTTACTAGGTGTCGTAGGTCCTCAATGCTCTGCGGCTGCAACGAGATGCATATCCTGTCAGACATTCCTTCCATCTACTTCTCTAGAACGAACTCCTCTACTTCGACGCCGAAGTGTCTGCCGCCTCCTCCAGAAAGGCGTACGAGGATCTCTTCGCCGGGCTTCAGTTCTGTGACCGATACTCCTTCTCCGTTGACCTTCATGAAACGAATTGTCTCAGCGTTCTGCACCAGGATGTTGCCTGCTGTCTCTCCACATTCCACTTTAACAAGGGCAAGTGGTCGCCGCTCTATCTTTATGCGCCCAATAGTGGCTTTTCTTGGAGTAGCTTTACTATCAAGGAGGAGCACTTCTTTGCCACTTTCCAACTCGCTGAGGTATGTAGTCTTGCCATCAGGCAACAGTATGTAGTTATGGACGGCTCCGGCATTCACTCTGAAAGGTCTAGGGGCGCTGAACTTGGATTCGGAGGTCTCCCCAAGAAGGAAGAAGAAGAGGTTTGACCAGCTTCCTACCAACATGCCTTCGTCAGGCTTTAGTATAGACGCTGTATCTATGCAGACCCTGTCGCCAACACCAGCGTCTCTTACTTCCACAACTCTCGCTGGTATGATCTCCATGCTCTGCGGTTTCTTGAGAGCCTTAGTCAGATCCTCTAGGTCTTCAGGTTTCCTCGGAGAGAAGACTATTCCGTCGACTCCTAGTTCAAGGATGTTAAACATGGTCTCGACTTCGGGTACTTCCCTTATCTGTGCGAAGAGCTTTGTCTTCCTCTTGTGGAGTTCAGCTACAAGGTTCTCCAGAGGAATAATCTTCCAGTCCTTTGTCTCAACTAAGACCGCTTCCGCTCCTCGTCTACTTGCTTCAACGATCTTTCCCTCATCTTCCTTCTTCTCAACCTCTATCTGTACAGCGTAGCGTCCCTCGTCACGGGTCCTGTCGAACTCCTCTTCTGAAAGGAGAAGAATATCGCCTTGACTTGTTGGAGAATAGATCATTACTCCAGACTGTTCTCTCAAGCCTTCAAGTGGGTTCTCGCAGAGGAAGGATCGAAATCCTAGTCTTAGGGCTGTGCTGCTAATCTCCCCAGGTTCTTTGCTCTTGCCTCGTAGGTCGATTATGGTTTCTTTTTCTTTAAGCAAGTTCCAATTCCCCCAAGGCCAACTCTACACTCGCCTTCTCACGAATAATCACTGAAATAGCACGAAGCATGGCCGCTGGGTTGCTGTGCTGGAAGACGTTTCTGCCAAAGGTGACGCCGATGGCTCCAGCCTCCATGGCACCAGCAACCATCTCCAGAACGTCTCGGTCAGTCTCCGCCTTCGGGCCGCCAGCTATGACGACCTTGGCTGGGCAGCTTTTGACTACTTGTTTAAAGGAGTCTAGATCACCCGTGTAGGTCGTTTTAACTATGTCTGCTCCCAGCTCGGCGCCTATTCGCGTGACTTGGGCGACCACCTGCGGGTCGTCTGGATCTTTGATGTTCTTTCCTCTGGGATACATCATGGCTAGGAGCGGCATCCCCCATTGGTCGCATTCGTCAGCTACATTTCCCAGCTTAGAAAGCATCTCCGCCTCACAGTCTCCTCCAATGTTCACATGAACTGAAACTCCGTCGGCGCCAAGGAACAGGGCTTCTTCAACGCTTCCAACTCTCACCTTCCAGTCGGGTATCGACCCTAGGGAGGTGCTGCCTGAGAGATGCATGATGAGTCCCAGCTTAGGTGGCTTCTCAAGTTGCTTGATGATCCCCTTGTGGACAACGACTGCTGTTCCTCCTCCCTCCTCCACTCTTTTGACAGCCAGCTCCATGTCCTCTAAACCCTTTATTGGCCCTGAGCTTAACCCGTGGTCCATGGGCACACAGACCATCTTGCCGCCGCTAGTTATCCTAGCTAAACGGACATCCTTTCCCCAGACCATTCAGTTAACCCCCAGAGCTTTTCTGATGGATTTCAGCGCCTCTGTCGCTCTGTCCCATTTCACCAATACGCTGATCGAGTTATGAGTGAAGTTGGTCAATAATCCGTAGATGTTTATGCCCTTAGCCGCCAGTGGCGCGGTAGCCCTCTGTATCATCCCAGGTGTGGCACCCAGGTCTCCGCCTTTGATAGAGATTAGGCATAAGCCCTCGGAATCTGTCACTGCTCTCAGATTGTTTTTGGGATTTACTGAGTTATGTGCCTCCCTTAAGACCTCAAGAGGATCTCCGTCGACATAGAGGATCACCGCCTGCTCGTCGACCACCAAAGAGAGGATTCTCGCGTCTTTCTTCATTATTCTCTGGGATATCTCGGTGATCGCCTCAGGATTTTCGAGGATGTTGCCGATCATTGTTATCATTATGATAGGTCTCTTGTAGCTCTCCACTTGGAGTTCTGGGATTTTGCCGTGGATTACTGTTCCACCCTCGGTCAACTTTCCATTGTTTGAGACGATTCGGATTCTTAGCCTCTCAGGCTTATACTTGAAGACCTTGCTGTGAAGAACCTTGGCCCCTGTAGAGGATAGGATATAGGCCTCCTCAGCCTCTAAACCCTCTATGGGTTTGGCATCCGAAACCTTATCCGGGTCAGCTGAATAGATGCCGGCAACATCCTTTACTAGCACCAACTCGTCAGCACCCAGGCAGTTAGCGAGGAGAACGGCCGTCGTGTCGCTTCCGCCTCGTCCAATTGTAGTTGTCTTTCCGGAAAGGCTTCTTCCAACAAAACCACATACCACAGGTATTCTTCCTTCCCTCAGTAGGGGCATTATCTTCTCCTCTGTCCTCTTTCTACATTCCTCTAAGAGGGGGTTGGCGTCTCCAAAGGTTTCATCTGTCACAATGGGCCAGTAAGCAGAGTTTGGGGTCACTTCGACAGCATCCAGCCCTAATGATCTTAGGGCAGTGGTCATTAGACGGACGCTCTCTTCTTCCCCGAGGGTGATTATGTGGTCAGTTGCCTCAGCGGAGATGTCAGGGGAAATGGTTTTCGCCGTTGACAGGAGTTTGTCCGTAGTGCCCTTCATTGCTGAAGCGACAACCAATATTTTATGACCCAAGGAACTCTCCCTCCTAATAGCCTTGGCAGCCCTAAGGATGGCTGCACCTCCTTCCAGCACCGACCCGCCAAACTTCACTACAACATGTTTCCCTGATTTCAACACTTTTGTGCACCACCGACCGAAAGTTCAGCGAGAGGGGTTGGCGAGAGTCCTGTGAAGGTGGCAGTTCTTTATCAGGCTCAAGATGAAGCTTCCAAGTCCTGTGAGCTCTACATTCCTTGGATTGGAGGTCGTGCCGTAGCTTATGATGTTGAAATCTTTCAAGATCTTCGCATTAAGCTTCAGTGTAGAGAGTGGTAGCTTATGTTTCTCAGATATCTCTTTCAGAACGGAGGTTATTGTCCCAGCATTTATCTCGACCTTGGAAAGAATCAGAACCTGGTTTTCGTTAAGTGTTTTAAGTAGAAGCCTTCTCAGATCGCTTATCTCGCCCTCAGATATTGGAATTGGAGCACCTTATCACCACTTTGGATTCTAAAAAGAACACGTGCCGTATATTAATCTGTTGGACAGGTGAAACTGACCTAGAAGTATGCCCTACTGTCTCAAGGCGTTGAAGGCTTTGTATCTTCTCATATCAGACTTTGAGTAATCAGGATCTCGGCTAAGAGAATCTCTCAAGACATTGTAGAGATTATTGAAGTCCCCGTAATCCTCGTCGACAAGTTCGCTTATGGCTTCAGCCTCCGACATGAAGCATTCTAAATACTTTCTTGTGAAGACGTTCTCTCTGAGAATGGACTTCACTAGATCAGGATTCTCCCCCACAACACTCTCGGCGATGGCTAGCTGCAAGGTGAACGTCGTTCCCGCCAGCCTTTTCAAAGAGAGAAGGTTCTCCTTGCTTAGGACTTTGGCGAAGGCTAGGTTCATGAAATGCGTCAAGGAGAGTATGACCGCCATGGCACGGTCATGCTCATTCTGTTCTGAAACAACTATGTCTGCTTCTTCAAACAGCTGCTTAGCAAGACCAGCCTCGACCTCTCCGTTGACAACGGGGACAACCGCGACGGTATTGCCTCTCAGTGATCCGACCGACGGCCCGAACAGAGGGTGGATTGAAAGTGGTTTGATGCCCCTATCTGCGAGTTTGCGGAGAGACTCCATAGTACACGCTTTTATGGAAGACACTTCGACGAGAAGGGCCCCTGGCTTCATGTAAGGTGCCGTTTCCACGATCACCTCTCGTACCCTAGCGATCGGAACGCAGATCAGCGCTACGTCGACCCCCATTACGGCATCAGAGTTTGTCCTTGCCACTTCTGCACCAGTATCAGAAGCTACTGCACGAACCTCATCGGTCCTTATGTCTGATAAGACTATTGAGAAGCCTTTTGACGAGAAGTATCCTGCAAACCACGCGCCCATCCGCCCGCCACCACCTATAATTGCCACTTTCAAGCTCTCCCACTTCCAATACCATCTACATACGATGTACTCCAATTCAGATGACTTAAAGAGACAGAAGAAGATTATGTCGTTGGGTGCTGATCAGATCTGTCTTTGGCTCTTGGTTAGTTGCTCATGACCATAGTCCGTGATGACAACATTCTCCTCTAGGCTTACTCCGCTGCATCCAAGAAGGTATATCCCAGGCTCCGCTGTGAAGACCGTTGGACTGGATTACCATCCAACTGTCTCAACAGTGCACTGCCAGACGTAGTATCCGCCAAACGCTCATATAGAGATCTGCGTGCACTCTTCACAAGACAGACAACACCTGTCTCACTCTTTCCCGTGAACTCTCTAATATGACCTGTTCTCCCTTTACTGAAGTCCAGCGGTTCAGACATCACAATCGCTTCAGTTTTCCAGCAAGAATCTTGACAAGCCTTAACATCTCCTACCCTGATTAGTCATGAGATTCAAGATTCTAAACTAAGAAACCTCCTAGTTCTACTGAAAACTGGTGCTCCGGCCGGAATTTGAGTCCCAGTAGGGCTGTTTCTCATAGACCTCCCTAGCAGGGAGATCCTCCGCTCTTCTAACCTTCTCTCCATTGCTCATCTCGCGTCGGGGAATCTCGTTCTCTCCGCCACCTCTGAAAAATTCTTCCCGCCTAGATCTCGGGATCCACGTCTCGGTGCAACTCATCAGAAGACTATCTGTAATATTTACAATCATTCAGCTAGAAATATGGAGATAGCTCCGTTTTATAAAGAAAAAATATGGGGCTTCCACGAATTTTTTTCTGGTGATTTTCCGATGGATTCGTAGGAAGAGATGCCAGATCCTTGACGATAGAGGTCTCTGCAGAGGGAAACCCTAAGGATAGGGTTCATATCGCGAATTCCACCCCCACCGCTCTCTCAATGGGACAAGAAACACGTCTAAGAGAAGAAGTGACACGAATACTCACGGATGCTTCAAGCATGCTTCCAGGCCGACATTTTTGAGAGGATTTTCACCAATACAACCTACCCCCTCCCTCCGGAGGAGATCCCCGGCGTCTCAGGGTCTTCACGGGAGCCACCTGTGGCGTCTGAACCAGACCATGTAGGCCGTCTGCAGGGCGCTCCCCCATCCTTCTGCTATACATCCTGTCACCACGGCGGTCTCCTCAAGGGCACAGTCTTCACGTCATAGAGCCTCGCCTAGGCTGGTTGAATGTGGATGTAGGTCATGGTGGTCTTGAGGTCTCTCTGCCCTAGGCTCCTTTGAACGAGCGCGAGGTCTTTGGTGCCCTGGTAGAGGAGGGGTCCGAAGGCGTGGCGGTAGAGGTGAAGTCTCAGCCCTTGAACATCGAACCCTGACTCTCTCCATCAATCTCTCAGCATCCCCATACCTGCAGGGTCGATGTGCGGTGTGGAGTCTGGGAAAGACGGGATCCTCGGGTTCTCGCTCTCTGGTATAATCCTTCAGCATGGACGCCAGGAGCGAGCTGATGGGGAGTTCCCTCTCGATGGTCTCTCTGCTCCGCTTCTCCGTGCCGAGCCTGATCCTCTCCTTCTCCAGGTCAAGGATTCTGACCCTGAGTTCTAGCCCTTCTGTGGGTCTGGGCCCTGTCTCATAGAGAAGCATGAGATAGGCTCTCCACTTCGGCGATCTAGGGATGGCTACGGACGCCTGTAGAGTTCTCTCTAGTAGGAGTCTGGGAAGGCTTCTCCTTCCATCGACGGTGCGGACGTAGATCTTGGACTCGGGAAGTCTGTGAACCCTGCAGTAGCGGCGATATGCTACCCTCATCTTCTGAGTGTTCTCAACGTCATCGAGAGGTCCAAGTTCAGCCAGCCTCACGAGGAATTCCCCATATTGGTTCAGGGTTCTAGACTTCAGCCCTGTCAACTCCATGAGGATCTTCGAGATCCTGCCCTTGGTCTCAGGGCTAGGATCCTCCCACCTCTGATGCGCCCTCCTAGGCCAGGTCATAGCCTCGGAAGCCTCTCTCTCCTTGACATTCATACTATCAACTCCTCAGAACTCAGAATGAGGCACAAGCATCTCAGAATGGTGCTCCGGCCGGGATTTGAACCCGGGATCAATGGCTCGAAAGCCCCAGCCGGAATAAGTGTTTCAGTCATAGGTGACCAGCTCAGGCTTGGGCGAAGGAGGCGCTTAGCCTCAGGTGGAGTGGCCAAGAATCGATCGGGAAGGGATAATCTCTCTTATGCCCGCTCTTGGTGGAAACTCTAGGTAGGTCGGGCGTCTTCATGAAAGAAGATCAATTTTAATACTTGTTAAATTCTTCAGCCCCTCTCCTTGTTCTCCTCCAATATCTTAGAAATTTGCTTCTTAAGTTGAGGAAGTCTATCAGCAACGGTCTCCCATATTAACTCAAGTTTTACACCGAAATACCCATGGATCAACTTATCTCTCATTCCGGCTATATCTCACCAAGGAACGTGAGGATACCTTATTTTTAGTTCTTTACTTAGATTCTTTGTTGCCTCTTCAATTATCTCAAGCGCTCTTAGGACTGCGTACTGCTTCTCCTTATTCTCGTAAAATTCAGCTTGTGACACCTTTTCCATGAACTTTTCTATATCAGAGATTGCCTCTAGGACGTGTTGAAGGTATGCCCTATCTCTTTTCGTAGATAATCCGCATTTCCTTCT
>Ga0315314_1002566_pt1 | contig 14918 bp, 14 predicted proteins | sample TDP9_MG_FD_203631 | JGI IMG/M metagenome (GOLD analysis project Ga0315314, IMG submission 203631) | Freshwater sediment microbial communities from Lake Towuti, South Sulawesi, Indonesia - TDP9 | ecosystem: Environmental > Aquatic > Freshwater > Lake > Sediment | place: Indonesia: South Sulawesi...
AAAAAATGCAGTTTCCACTAACCCTAACAGACATAAGCATCTGGCTTGCAGTAACAGCAATAATACTGCTCGCCACATCAGAACTCATCTCACCCTACTACGGACAAATCAACCTACACATAGAAAAAAGGAAATTGAGAAAAGCTGCGTTAGGCGTGGGCTTACTCTTCATGATTACCGTAGCCATAAGAATCTATGGGATAATAACTACACCCTAAAGACAACAATGTATATCATTCATATAGAAAATTCAACGTAATTTTTCATAGCCATTTATTAAGAACCTTTACGCATCCATTGTTAGTGACGTAAAATGAAGAAACGAATAATCTTAACAATAGCAATGGCGATGGTACTGTTCTCAATGCTTGCACTCTCAGCCAGAGCAATCACAGTAGGCGTCGACGTTTCCCCGGAAAAGATACTTCCAGGCGGTACATCAAAAATCAAAGTAAGCGCCGACGAAGCTGGAACAGGAGCAGTCACAGTAATAACGCCTATAACACGCACCTCAAGCGTCGCTAGTGTAGACGTTCCCGCAGGCGGATTTGACGAAGTGGAATATCCAACAGACTTCCCAGGCGGCAGCACAACAGAACTCGGCGAATACGACGTCATCGTGGCCCTGAAGGGAACAGACTACAAAGCCATGTTCTGGGTGTCCCTCTTCGTCATACCTGAATCTCCAATCGGCACATTACTAGGAATCATAGCACCAGTAGCAGCTGTAGTGAGCATCTTCGCCACAAAACGCCTACGAACACCAAAGCTCTAAAGGCACATTACAACAATCCTCTTTCACCTTCGACCCCTACTTGTAATACTTGTTATGTGTTTCAATCATCTAATATTTCTCTAGAAGAAATTCCTTAATTTTACATACCGTTTTATATCCATCAACCACTACATTTAATGTAGTACAGAGAGGAGATAGATACAAATTGAGACGCCTCCCACTCATGCTAAGCATAGTCACACTCGCAATTCTGACCGCATCAATTTCAAATGTTTCCGCAACCATTGGAACCGGGCAACTATTCGTATACACCGATGCTACACGCACCATACTTGCTCCGAACGACGGCAACACATACAACGTAACCATAGGCTTCACATACTACTTCAGAATCATGCACATAACAGAATTCAACACTGGAGACAAACTAACGATCAAAATCGGCTGGAAAGATGTATTTGACGTCAGCCACACAACATATCTCTACAACATTGAAGTCCTAGAAACAAGCGGACACAAATACGTAGACTTCACATGGACTATCCCCATCGAGGCAAAGATCTCTACAACAGGCACAGTTCACTACCGGGGTGACTCTGGCCCAGACTACCTAGCAAAAGGCGAAACAAGACCAGTCGCACACATACACTTCATCCCAGAAACCCCATTGGGAACAATAGGTCCAATACTAGCCCTAGTAGGAGGCTTAATCGCCTTTCCCACATTCAAAAAACGATTATTCACACGACGCCCCGCGTAGATTTCTTTTTTCGTTCTCTATAGAAAAAAATAGATAGCGTACTTTATTCCTTTCATAAACCGGGAAGAGACTCTATGCGTGCACAAAACGAAGACTCAAAGCTAGATCAATCCATAATCCAGACCATCAAAGAGAAGAATCCAAAAACCGTCCAAGAGCTAGTAAAACTACTCCAACAAAACCATCAAACACCCGAAAAGGAAATCCTGGAACAAATAATAAACCTACAAAGCCAAGGAAAGATAACCTTTAAAGACGAAACCTTTCAGCTCCCCCTAAGCTTAAGGGGCTACATGTTTTCAGCAAGCGCCTATTGGTACTGGACCGTAATTGCCCTAGCCATCACAACCGGGCTCATGGTCTTCACAATCCCAGAAAACGCCTACCCAATCGTCTACGCAAGATACGTTCTTGGTTCAATCTTCGTCTTACTACTCCCAGGATACAACTTCATCAAAGCACTGTTCCCAACAAGAGAACTAGACAACATAGAACGAATCGCCCTAAGCATAGGCACAAGCCTAGCCATCGTCCCCATAACAGGACTAATACTAAACTACACACCATGGGGCATAAGAATCACACCCATAACTCTCAGCCTACTCGCCCTAACACTCACCTTCGCCAATGCCGCCCTTCTGAGAGAACACCAAACTCAGCTAAAACACAACTCCACATCTGCAAAATAGTTATTCAAAGTCAAACCCAAACTCTAATGACCTATTCTTAAGTCCGATTTCAAAACACGACGAGCACCGGCGAATCTACAAATCTAGGCAATATTACACAGAACTTAGAAGCACAAATCATAAAGCTTGAAAGCCCCAATACTCATATGATATTTCATGGTTAAATACGTGAACATTTCAATCCCGAAACCCCTCTACGACAAACTCGTAAAGGCTTTGGAAAACAGCGGCTACCGCAGCGCATCCGAATACATCATTTACCTAATCCGAAAAGTTCTCCCAGACCTAGAATCGGAAAACATTGAACGCCGCCTAGAAGCCCTGGGCTACAAATCCTAGAGGCAAGAAGAGTCCTCGAGTTTATTGCTCTAACAGTAGAATAACTCTCAAATCATCCGATATCCCTTAAACACAATTTTGACAACATTCGAATGAAGGAATAACACTTAAATAACGCTTATATATCACGCATCCATAAATCTAAGCCACCTTGAGGCGCTAAACAATTTGAGCAAAAACGAAGACGTTAGACAACATATCAAAGAGCTTGAACGCAAAAGCATTGCCCTAATCAGAGAAGCAAGAGCCCAATTTAAAAACATAGCCTGTCTCTGGAGCACAGGGAAAGACTCCACAGCCACGGTATGGTTATGCAAGAAAGCCTTCTTCGGCAAAATTCCTTTTCCAGTAATCCACATAGACACGGGCTACAAGTTCCCAGAAATATACGAGTTCCGAGACAAAATCGCAAAAGAGTGGGGCTTTAAACTCGTGATCGCTAAAAATGAAGAATCCCTGAAACAAGGAATGTCCCCCAAAACTGGACGACTTGACTGCTGTACACAGCTCAAGACAGAGGCGTTGAAAAACCTACTCCAAAAAGAAAAATATGACGCCTTACTCCTCGCCATCCGCCGCGACGAGCATGGAATCAGAGCGAAGGAAAGATACTATTCCCCTCGAGACGAACAATTCCGATGGAATTACGCGGATCAACCAGCGGAAATGTGGGACCTCTACGTCAAACCATCAGAAGACTTTTCTCACATGAGAGTCCACCCAATCCTCCACTGGACAGAACTAAACGTGTGGCAGTATGTACAAGAAGAAAAATTGCCCATAAACCCCCTATACTTCGCCAAACAGGGACAAAGATACCGAAGCCTCGGATGCATGCCCTGTACAGTGCCTATCCCATCAGAAGCAGACACAATCGAAAAAATCGTCCAAGAACTAGCAATGTCAAAGACACCAGAGAGAGCAGGAAGATCGCAAGACAAAGAAAAAGCATACATGATGCAGAAACTGCGAAGCCTAGGCTACATGTGACACGAGGACCAGCCATGATTGTCTTAGCATTAGATGCATTGGACCTAAACCTCATCAGGAAATTTGAATGCCAAACTCTAATGCAAAAAGAATGCGGACAAACAGACATCTCAGACTTCAACTTGGAGAGAACCGTTGTGCTCTGGGCATCTTTTCTCGCAGGCAAGAACATGGAGACAAGAATACCCTTGAAAACTCAGTGGGAGTTCAAACTGCCTACTGAAGAAACATTTCTGCACTTCTTCAAGACTTTCAAAGCAATAGATGTTCCTGCTTTCTCTTTCAAACAAGATCATGCAGAAGAGAGGAAATTTCTCAAGAACTACTTTGACGACAAATCAACAATAGAAGAATACGATGCTGCTGTGTGGAAGATACACGAAGAAAACAAAAAAGAGTTCCTGGGTTCAATCGGCAAGTCCGATTTAGTAATGGGCTACTTCAATCTGGCTGATGCCATAGGTCATCTAAGTTTCGGCATCCTCGAGAAAATGAAAGACGTCTACACCGAGTTGGAAAGACTCGCAAAAGAAACCAAAAATTCAGACGACTTTATCCTCGTCATATCAGACCACGGAATGAAAGCAATAGGAAGATACGGAGACCACACCAAGAACGGATTCTACTCCACCAGCAAAAAACTAAGTCTGAGCCTTCCAAAAATAACCGACTTCCACAACCTAGTGAGGTCTTTAGGAAATGCTACCTAACATCAATCTAGTAGTGATAGGCCACAAAGACCACGGGAAATCCACCTTGATAGGCAGACTACTCTACGATTCGAAAACCATCCTAGAGCAGAAAATGCAAGAAATAAAAATTGAACTTGAAAAATCAGGCAAAAAAGAGTTTGAATTCGCCTTTTTACTAGACAGCCTAGAAGAAGAAAGAAAAGGCGGCTTAACAATAGACATAGTACAAACGCCCTTCAGGTCCAAGAAACACTCTTATACCATAATAGACTGTCCAGGCCACAGAGAATTTATCAAGAAAATGCTCACAGGCGCCTCGCAAGCAGACGCCTCCGTTCTAGTGGTCTCCGCACGAGAAGGAATAGAAGACCAGACCAAGCAACACGCATTCTTGGCTAAAACTCTGGGCATAAGTCAACTAGTAATAGCAATCAACAAAATGGACCAAGTAGGATATCAAGAAAACATCTTCATCAAAACCTGCCAAACCCTGAGTGCAATTCTAAAGCCTCTAGGATTTGAGAAAGTTCCCAAAGTGCCCATTTCCGCCCTAAACGGAGACAACGTCTTCGCAAAATCGCAAAACATGAAATGGTACATTGGGTCAACGTTAATTGAAACACTCGACAATACAGTGAAGCCTATTGAGCCACCATTTAGCAAGCCTCTACGAGGCTGCGTCCAAGACGTATACAAACTAGAAGACAATGAAATAGTCGTGTGTAAAATCGAAACAGGCATACTTCAACCAGGCAAAACCATCCTTTTCTCACCATCCGGGAAGAAAGGAACGGTCAAAACGTTGGAAATGTATGGCAACCAGCTTGAAAAAGCCATGCCAGGAGACCCTATTGGCCTAGTCATAAACAAAGTTCAAGATATTCAAAGAGGAGAAGTCATTAGTTACCCGGATGACCCAGCAACGGTGGCAAGAAGCTTCGTGGCCGAGATCATTTTGTTTTCAGATGCTGAAATAAAAAACGGCGATATACACATGATACGTTGTGGAACAGCTGAAAGAAAATGCAAGGTAGAGAAAATCTTAGCCGAAATAGATCCGGTAAACCTTACTGTAAGCGCTACTTCTCCGAAGACCCTAAAAGAAGGCAGTGTAGGCGAAGCGAAGTTTTCGCCCTTAGAACCGTTATGCATTGAAAAACATTCAGATTTTCCACCATTAGGTCGCTTTGTTGTGGAGGGAAAGAAGGGACCTATAGGAGCAGGATTAGTTCTCAACATTGAATGTGATAGATCTGTGAGTGTGAAGGCAACCTAATGTAAATGATTTTTCTCCCCATGGCAAGTGCGGGATGATTGGCATGAACAAAAAAATCCTAGTAATCGCCGCCTCTATAATCGTCGTAGCAGCCATTGTTGCCTACAGCTACATTGCTAGTACAGGTACAAAGGGTACAATCAAGGTGTCAGGGGCATGGGCGCTCTACCCAATGATGGTCAAGTGGGCAGAAGAATACCAGAAGATCCATCCTGACGTAAAGATTGAAGTATCGGCTGGCGGCGCTGGTAAGGGAATGACCGACGCCCTCGCAAGACTAGTAGACATAGGAATGGTCTCAAGGGACATTTATCCTGAAGAAATCGCAAACGGAGCATACTATGTTTCAGTTACCAAGGACTCTGTAGTTGCGACCATAAACAAGAACAACCCTGTTTTAAGCGATATCCAAGCAAAAGGAGTGACAAGGCAAACATTCTATGACATATACATTGTCGGTAGCGTGACCACATGGGGACAAGTCATAGGCAGACTTGACGTGTCAGATGAAATTCACGTTTATACAAGGTCTGACGCTTGTGGTGCAGCAGACACTTGGGCAAAATACTTAGGCAAGAAGCAAGAGGATCTTCGAGGAACTGGAGTTTATGGGGATCCAGGATTATTAGAAGCAGTCAGGCAAGATCCATTGGGAATAGGCTTCAACAACATAGGCTATGCCTATGACTTGCAAACCAAGAAACAAGTTGAAGGAATAAGAGTGATTCCTATCGACATCAACGAGAACGGACAAGTCGACTCCCAAGAGGACTTTTACGACGACAAAGATAGAATTGTCGAAGCAATACTCCAACTTGTCTATCCAAGCCCACCAGCAAGGAATTTGAACCTTGTAACCAAGGACAAGTTCACTGGATCAGCAAAAGAATTTGTAAGATGGATCCTAACCGACGGACAAGCATATGTCGAAGAAGCTGGATACGTGCCCCTACCTCAAGAAACACTTGACGAGCAACTAGCCAAACTAGAGGAATGAAACTCCGAATCAAAGTGATGCTATGAACACTAGAAAACTAAAGAACCTCGTTGCCAGCAAGCTTATGCTTTCTACTACCATTCTCTCGGGTCTACTTGTCTTTGTCATAGCGTCAATTCTTTTCCAAAGATCCATCCTTATCTTGACAACTCATCCGCTGAGTAAACTGCTTTTCTCGTCCTCATGGCATCCTTGGAGAGGAGAATTCGGTTTATACCCTTTCATCATGGGTACGCTCTTGGTAACAATGTTAGCCATGGTTTTCTCCATTCCCCCTTCTCTCATGATGTCTGTTTATCTGGCTGAATATGCGCCAAAAAAGATTCGAGGGGTTTTAAAGCCCATGGTAGACTTGCTTGCTGGAATACCATCAGTAGTTTGCGGTTTGTGGGGCATTCTACTTGTGGTGCCGTTGATAAGAGATTATTTAGCTCCTTCTGTGGGGGTCACCAGCACAGGTTATTCATTGCTTGCTGGAGGCATAGTGCTTGCCATGATGACTTCTCCCATAATCATCTCAGTTTCAGAGGAGGTAATTAGAGCTGTACCTCAACAAGTACGCGAAGCATCATTGGCTTTGGGAGCCACTAAATGGCAGACAGTAAAACATGCAGTCACCAGAAGCGCCTTCCCTGGCATTGTCGCAGCCATAATGTTAGGTTTCGGCCGCGCCTTTGGAGAGACCATGGCTGTACTAATGGTCCTGGGAAATGTGCCTAAGATTCCATCGTCCCTTTTCGACCCAGCCTACTCTCTACCAGCTCTTATTGCCAATAACTATGGTGAAATGATGTCGATCCCCTTGTATGATTCGGCACTTCTCCTTGCAGCATTGATTCTGCTACTTGTGGTCCTTTTGTTTAGCGTTATGGCAGGAGTTCTTTTAGCAGGAATCAAGAGGAGGTATGTTATTGGATAAGCGAAAACTTGAGGAGAATTTCTTCAAGGCGCTGATGATAGGTTCCACCCTCCTAATCGTAGGAACCCTGCTATCCGTGCTCATAGTCGTGCTTTTCAAAGGGGCGCCTGCCCTCAGCATTTCAATGCTCACCCAAACTCCTAAAGGAGGATACTATCTGGGAAAAGAAGGTGGAATCCTAAATGCCATAGTCGGATCTCTTTACCTGGCAGGTGGAGCAACAGCTTTAGCATTTACCATCAGTTTCCCAACTGTGCTATATTTAAATGAATTCGCGAGAAAGTCTAAGCTGGCAAGCTTCACTAGACAGTCGCTAGACGTCTTATGGAGTGTTCCATCAATAATATACGGTGTCTTTGGCTTCACTATCATGGTATTCCTCGGCTTGAGAGCGTCACTGCTAGGGGGAATAATGGTATTAACCCTCCTAGAGCTCCCGATTATGATTAGGGCGATGGACGAGGTAATGAAAATGGTTCCACCAAAATTGAAAGAGGCATCCTACTCTTTGGGGGCAACAAAACTGGAGACAAGTCTGAACGTCATAGCCAAGCAAGCGTTACCTGGAGTGGTAATGGCTATTTTGTTGGCGCTTGGCAGAGCTATCGGTGATGCCGCCTCTGTACTATTTACAGCGGGTTATTCAGACAATATTCCAGTATCGCTGTTCGACCCTGCTGCTTCACTACCGCTAGCAGTTTTCTTCCAACTTGGAACTCCATTTCCAGAGGTTCAACAAAGGGCATATGCATCTGGATTCATACTCCTAGTCATGGTCCTGTCGCTTAGCATGGCCTCAAGACTCCTAACAAAGAGATTCATGAGATGCGTCATAAAGTAAAGGTGAAATGCATGTCTAAGCCACACATAAGCATTCAAAAACTCAATGTCTTTTACGAAGATGATCACGTGTTAAAAGATATAACCTTAAACATCCCAGAAAAACAGATCACAGCCATAATAGGGCCCTCCGGTTGCGGAAAAACAACCCTCCTAAGAAGTATCAACAGACTAATAGACCTGATTGAAGGAGTGAAGGTAGCTGGCAAAGTATTGGTCGGCGACACCAACGTTTTCGATAACGGAATAGACGTAACTGACATACGAAAGAAGATGGGGTTCATAGCTCAGATGCCTAATCCACTGCCAATGTCAATTTATGACAACGTAGCCTACGGCCTAAGAATTCATGGAGTAAAAGACCGAAAGAAATTGGATCAAATAGTTGAGGGTTGCCTTCGAACTGCAAGCCTATGGAATGAAGTGCAGAACAGACTTAACGAACCCGCTTCAAAGCTGTCCGCAGGGCAACAGCAGAGGCTTTGCTTGGCTAGAGCCCTTGCAGTGGAGCCCGAAGTTCTTCTATGTGACGAACCCACATCAGCCTTAGACCCAATATCTGCAAGAAACATAGAGGAGCAACTTCTTGCGCTTAGAAAGGACTACACGATAGTGTTTGTCACTCATGTTTTGCGTCAAGCGAAGAGGCTTGCCGACTACGTGATCTTCCTTTTCTTGGGTGAATTAATCGAACAAGGACCAGCCGAAACCGTCTTCAATAAACCTAGTGATCCTAGGACTAAAGCATATGTGGAAGGCGTTTTCGGCTAGAGCAAAAAACACTATCGTGCAGCATTCGGATTTTTTTATCACCCAGATGGTTTGTCATAGAAGACCCCACAAGAGCTTGCATACTACGTGGCGTGGCATATGATAAACTGAAAAGCAAAGGGGCAAATCAATGTTAGAACCTTTACTCTTGTGGTCGCTCGTGGGATTTCTAGCCCAACTAATCGACGGGGCGTTGGGAATGGCTTACGGGGTAAGCTCCACAAGTGCGCTGGTCTCCATAGGCGTTTATCCCGCGCTTGCAAGCGCAAGCGTCCACACAGCTGAAATATTCACAACCTCCGTTTCAGGAGTCTCACACTTTAAACTGGGCAACGTCCGCAACGACATGATTCTCCATTTATTAGTGCCTGGCGTAATCGGTGGCGCCACCGGCGCCTTCGTCGCCGTCAGCCTCTCCTCAAAAATCTTGCAATTGGTGGTAGGTTGCATACTTCTTTTTATGGCGCTACTAATACTCCTCAGATTCGCTTTCAAAAAAGTGCTTCACTTCAGAAAAGAACGCCCGTCCTCAAAAATGCTTGTGCCCCTAGGATACATAGCGGCTTTTCTGGACGCCTTGGGCGGAGGAGGTTGGGGCCCCATCGCCACAACCACCCTGGTCACAAACAAGGTTGAACCAAGCAAGGCCATAGGCTCGGTTAACTTCACAGAGTTCTTCGTAACCCTCACTGAATCAATAACCTTCATAATCCTAATCGGACCTGAACAATTCAGCTGGATAATTATTCTAGGCTTACTCATCGGAGGAGTAATATGCGCCCCCTTAGCGGCCTTGGGATGCAAGAGGGTTCCCCAAAAAATTCTAGGCACGTTGGTCGGTGTCGCGGTCATAATCTTGAGCACACGCATGATACTCAGATTCTTTGGCGTTCTCTAACTCACGAAAGAGTTTTTGAAGGCTGAAATCAATTGTCGGAAACACAAGACGTAGTTAGGGGAGGGTTCTGGCTATTTCTAGACCACGTTGTTGTAAGTGTTGCGGGTTGGCTTTTCTGGTTCCTCGCCACCTACTTCACCACCACAGCCGAAATAGGATATGCCTCCACAGTTCTTCGACTAGTCGGGCTGGCTGTAAGCTTCATGGGTTTGGGCCTCGACTATTCGCTTTTAAAGGAGATAAAAAAAGGCGGTGCCAACGTGTTCTCGTCTATTTTAGCGTTTGAATTCAGTCTGCTACTGGTCGCGTCGCCTTTTGTCTTTATCATCGGCATAAATCTCTATGGCACAGATCTAAACTTGCTTATGGTATTGGGCATCTTGCTTATGCTCATAAACGGACTTCAGCTTGTCTCTTGGAACACAGCCCTTGGTCTGCTTCAAAGCCAAATAGTTCTTAAATATGACTCGCTTGCCGCCATCCTGAGATTGCCCCTAATCGTTTTGCTTCTAACTCAAGGTTTAGGAGCACTCGGATTAATTGCTGCAACAATAGCTCAACAGATTATCACAGTGGCAGGATTGATGTGGTTTTGTTACAGAAAAGTCGGTTTTGGTTTCATAGACTTGAGCAGGTTAAGATATCTTCTCAAAACGGGACTCAGCAACTTTCCAGGCAAGATATCCCGCATAACAATAAACAACCTAAGCATTATTCTACTGGCTGCAGCAACCTCTGACCCATCAACAGTAGGCATATTTTCCATAGTCATGGCCATGAGTCTACTTCTCGGAAGCCTATCCTCAAGCTTCGCAACAATGGCTCTACCCACATCTACAATTCACAGTACCGACACAACAGCCACAAGCCTTAGACTAGGCCTCTTCCTCACAGCACCCGCGATATCGGTGCTCGTAACCGTACCAAAACTCATCCTATCACTTGTAGGCAAAGTCTATACAACAGCCTCTACCTCTCTAACAGTGTTAGCGCTAGCCACGATACCGACAGCTCTAGTGCTAAACGCTATAGCCAAACTCAACCACAAAGCAATGCATAAACAACTAATATACCTAGGCGCACTACAACTGACAACTTTTCTCGCGACATTTTTAGTGACTGCACAAGCCTTCCAAGAACTCGGAGCCGCCCTCGCAATCCTAACCTCATCAGTAGCAACCGGTCTCCTCTCCTTCAAATGGCTGGGCAAAACAGCCATAAAACCGACGCTCCTCGCACTAACCACAGTAACAACAGGCTGGGCAGCAGGAACACTTCTCACAAGATTTTCCACACCACTTGCATTTGCGGCAACACTTGCAACCTCAACAACAACCGTCTTCATCTTTAAAGGAATAACCGTCAAAGAGCTGAAGCAAATACTAAAATCCATAAAATAAGCCACGAGAACCAGTGAAGCCACTGAGAGTAAGCATTCCTTAAACATTCACATCTCAAACTACGAGTATCGACCTGCCATACAGCCGGATAACTCAACCAACCGGCGACGGGCGATACCTAGTGGAAACTTGTGCGCGGTGATCCTGTCTCAACGTTTCTCAACAACCAACAGCCCACAGACCTAAAAAAGCCAAAACCCACCAAGAACACATCTCCCTCTCAAAAACAAGCGAACCCCTGCCTAGGAGAAAGCCCTCAAGCCCGTCAAGCAGCTAAACGGACATCACCGTTAATTTCCCATCGCCAAAGCACGAAAAAAGCCCGTCTTTTAGCGGCTATAGTTTTAGGGCAGCCAACGAAACCAACGGAACCAACGATTCCAACGGAATCAACGAAGCCAACCGTAGATTGAAGAATGAAGGTTGAGGTGAATAAAAGGACAGTAAATTATAGATGGAACTAGAGCCCCTCTCTTCTATGGTAGTTTACATGACTCGATACGCAGTTGAGAAAAGAGCGCGCATAATTGAGTTGTGGCTTGAGGGACATCCACGTGACACCATCGCACATATCTTGAAAATTTCTGGCGAAACCGTCTCAAGACACATTTCACGGTTCAAAAGCTCCCTAAGCCCAAAAGCAGCCGACCTTCTCGAAAGTTTAAGGTCGCTTGCCTTCGAGCTGAGAAAAAGTGGGAAGACATTGCCCGAAGCCCTCAGCATTACCCGGCTTCACACTAAACTGGAGAATATGGGCGTAAACACGGAAAATGTTCAACACTTCATCTCTTCCTCCAACAAGACAGCCAACGAACTAGGCATGGACGCCCAAAGCTACGCCAAAGCAGCAATCAACCTCTCCAAACTCGAAGCCGAAACCGGCAAAAACTACCACGAAATCGTGAAGGACTTCGAGGACAAGGTTGACGCAAGAGATCAAATTGCCAAGGAAATAAAGGAACTTGAAGAGAAAAAAGTTGAGGCAAAAAATCAAACTGAAACTGAAATACAGCAACTAAAAGAGAAAAAGGCTCAAAGCCAAAGAGACCTCAAAAGACAGTTGCAGGAAAGCGATCTAACCAAGGCAGACTTGGCTTTGGCTTCAACCCTGCGCGATGCTCTAACTCCATACGGTTTCTCCATAAAAGACTGCGCCGGCATCCTAAAGCTAATAGAACACATCAAAAGCTGCAAACAGAATCCTGAAAGAGTATTAGCCCAACTTAGTAAAATAGACAGCCTCCAAAGATCTATAAACGAACTAAACCAGGAAAAGAAGACAACACAAAAAGAACTAGACACCCTGAAAACTAACTTAGAGGAAGCCAAGCAGCACCATTCAGACCTGCTAGAAGAAATGATGAAGCTTGGAAAGCAAAAAGCGAACATTGAAACAAAAATTCTGGAAGGCACGATCAGGCTAGGAAAAATTGAAGGCGAGCTTAAACGCCTGTCCGACGAAAAAGGGCTAGTGGAAAAGGAGATCGAAAAAACGGAAAACGCAATCCTCATGGCAAACTGCTTAACCAGCGCTCTACTGACAAAAAACCCAATAAACATTGATGTACTCGATGGCTACGTTTCAACCCTTAAGAAAATGAAAGATGATCCAACAGTTGATCCAACGACGTACAGGCTGACATACGAACCAAAAATACGAGAAATACTCAAAGACACTCTCCTAGGCGTTTTTGGAGACGAGTTTGTCAGAAAAGAAGACTACCTCACATTGCGAGACAACCTCAAAACAAAACTTACAGAAGTAAGACATCTAAAAAACGAAAACGAACAGCTAAAGAAAGAAAAAGACACCCAAGCTGAGAAGGTCAAAATCCTCGAAAAGGACAAGAAAAGCATCGAAGAAGAAGTCGAAAAGTTTCAAGAATGGATACTACGTGAACCAGAAATTCCACCAAGGAAAAAAACGTTCACTGAGTATATATTTCTCTAACACACACAAAAATATCAAATTCTGCTCACTAGAACATCGCTTGGAACATTTCGGTCCGGAGGCTTTGCTACAAGTTTAGCTACCATGGCTTTGCCCATATCATCCATCCAAAAGTCCGACCGCTCTCGCAAAGCCTAAAACTAGCCTTTGTCTCACAGCTCCAATAATCTCAGCCCTTTACAAAGCTCAACCACAACAAAATGCTGAGACAACTAACTTACCTAGGCGCCACACAATTACTCGTTTTCATCGTTCCCTTTCACAGCCTAGTCTCAATCTTCCAAGGCTTCGGAGCCACCATCGCAGTCCCCCTATCGTCCACAGCGGGTGCAATCCTATCGTTCAAATGGCTGGCAAAGCAGCCATAAAACCAACGCTTCTCGCACTAACTGTAGTCGCAATAGGCTGGTCGACTGGAACGGTACTCGCGCGATTTTCTCCATTCATAGCATTCATCGTGGCACTCACAACATAAACAATAACAACCTTCGCCCTGAAAGGAACATCTGTACAAGAACTCCAACAGATATTAAAATCGATTAGATAATAGATGACTGTTAGTCTGATTTCGCAGTAAGGGAATCCTAAGCAACACTGCCTATATGCGATTCTGGTATCGACCAATCATACAGCTGGGAGAAAAAGCCAGCGATTGGCGATACCCAAGTGTAAACTGTACCATATTTATATATTTAATTCCTCAGTGGAGTTGACAGAAAGGAAGACTGAACCGTTCCCGAAGGTTGAGCTAATTTCGTCTTTGGTTGGATTTATTATTTTGACCATTGAGACATCACTCCCTACAATGAATGATACTGTAGCATTGCCCATGTTGCCAGCTGAATCGATGAAACTGACAGTAACAGATATTGGACCGCTTGGAATAGTTGTAATGTTGTGAAAAGCAAAGGCTCCTGTTGTCGGGTCCCACAAGACCAATGAGAAACGCGTGTCGTTGATGAATGGTTCTGTGGTTCCCTTATTCAGTTCGGTGATCGTTCCGTTGATATATATGGTTGCCTCAGAGACTGGGGCGCCATCTTTGGGATAAGTTATGGTCACAATTGGAGACGCTGTATCCAATATGAACATCACGGACTTGCTGCCTACGTTGCCTACAATGTCTGCAAATCGGACTTCAACAGAGATCAAGCCATCGGGGATAGCCGTATTGTTGCTAAACGCAAAATCGCCAGTGTCCACATCCCAGTAAGCAAGGTCAAAGCGAGTGTCATTAATAAAGGGCGTCAAACCACCTTTATTCAACTCGGTTACTGTTCCGTTAACCCACACTAATGGAACATTAAGGTATGATCCTTCTGTGGGATGATTTATGCTCACTGTGGGCAGGGTTGCGTCAAAGATGAAAGAGACTGTGTCGCTTCCAGTTTTGCCAGCCAAATCAGTTATACTAACCTCGATATAGTATATGCCATCCAACACGGTGGTTGTGTTCCGAAAAGCGAACATTCCTTCGTAGGTCGTGGAATTCCAACTCCAATAAGCCAATGCAAAACCAGTGTTGTTTATGTCCAGCAGCCTCGTAGTGTTAAAATTCGTTTCTATGAATGTTCCGTTCACCCACACAATTGGACCAGGGTTCATATACTCTCCTGGGGGATGTGTGATGCTGACAGCAGGCGCTATAGTGTCAACTGTA
>Ga0315314_1002567_pt1 | contig 14916 bp, 20 predicted proteins | sample TDP9_MG_FD_203631 | JGI IMG/M metagenome (GOLD analysis project Ga0315314, IMG submission 203631) | Freshwater sediment microbial communities from Lake Towuti, South Sulawesi, Indonesia - TDP9 | ecosystem: Environmental > Aquatic > Freshwater > Lake > Sediment | place: Indonesia: South Sulawesi...
CACGGTACGGTGGGTCATTTCCGTTATAGATGCTACTGCTGCTCGCGTAGACCACCTTGCATCCCCTCTCCTTGGCGTACTCAAAGATGTCAATCGCATCATTGACGGCTCCGCCGACAAGTTTGGGGTCCCGCTTATACATGGGAGACGATGAAGGTATGCCCAGATGAAAGATAACATCGAATCTCGAACCTAAGGAACGTAGATGACTGTACGGCTCACTAAACAACTGAACACTCAAGCCCTTCACGTTACTGGGATTTCCCGTGCTCAAATTGTCAAAGACGGTGACAGAATGCCCATCCTTCAGCAACCTCTCAACGAGGTTACTGCCAATGAAACCGCATCCCCCTGTTACAACGATCTTCATACAACCACTCACCGGCTGATCATAGAATGTTTACAGCCGCTCATTATTAATAACCTTTATTGCAGACCTATGTGGCAAGAGCTACGACCTGACTAGTCGTTGTCGGCCGCTCTTGACGTCGGTCCCCTAATGGTTTAAATATCCGTATTTACAGTGTAATTACGAGACGAAGATGCCTATCATAACCATCAGAATTCCCGAGGATCTAAGGAAAAGGATGAGCCGAGTAAAGGGTATTAACTGGAGCGAAGTCGTCAGAAGAGCCATATCAGATAGAATAGTGATTGAAGAGAGGCTAAAAGGCAAAGACTGGGATGTTGTAAGAAAAGCGGCGACCGAAACCGACGAACTAAGGATGACACTTGAGACCAAGTATGGAAGATGTGATTATGACAGCGCGGAAACTATCAGACGCTGGAGAGACGCCCGAGTATGGAGAGAGCCGTCGTAGATGCATCAGTAGCAGTCAAGTGGTTCATCTCTGAAAGAGATACTGATAAGGCCTTGAAGCTGAGGGATCTATACCTAAGCGGCAGCTTGGAGCTGGCGGCTCCTACACTGATCTACTACGAAGTAGCAAACGCATTGAGGTTTCACCCGTATTACGGGCTGACCGAAGCAGAACTACTCAATACTGTAACGGAACTGAGAGACATGCAGATGGTCATAGAACCTACCGTTGAAACGTGGCTTAAGACATTTGAAATATCTGTGTCCGAGGGAATATCGATTTACGATGCCATATATATAGCAGAATCATTAACGCTTGATGCTGAACTGGTGACGAGCGACAAGCGGTTGGTCGAAGATCTGAGCGAGAACAGGAAACAGAGGATAACTCTGTTAGGGGAGACAAGCCTCTAAACAAACAACTCAAAAAACTCTGACGTGATACTGCACGCCTCTACGTAATCTCGGCTTTTCCGGGCTCCTGCATGTTTCATCTTCAATGATTAAGAGATAATGCCTCTGGGTGTTGAGTTCGCTTGTCCTTCTTCTAACATGATTTGCGGGGTTCACTTTGTGGCAGAAGCTCGGTCTGGTAAGCATCCAGTGAACACCAATCTGACAATAACCGTCATTCCAAGAGAATTCTGGAGGAGTCTTCTTACTTCCTGGCCAGGGTTCTCGCGTCCTCTATGTACTCCTTGGTCTCCCTTATCCTCCGCACAATACTTTCCAGGGGCTCACAGACACCCATGTAGAAACAGGTACCGTGAAGAAAGTCCTGCCGCGTGTGGTATCTACCCACAAGTTTTTCATCCACTTCTGGCTCCTTTAGAGCCAGTTCATGCAGTCTCCTCGTTGTTAGGTCTGTACGCACCGGACTTTCCTTCGTCCTAGCAAGTATCAAGGCGTCGGTGGCTCTGATCGTGGCGCCCCAAGCCTTCTCAGCAGCATCCCTGACTTTTCCCAGCTCAAGCTCTTTTACCGCATCTTGGTAAAGTTCCTCGGCGTCATTGAAGATCTTTTCCAGCTCATGATCTCCCATGAATAGCCCGTCTCCGCCTCAACACTAATTGTTACTCCTTCACATAAACCTTTTTTCCTTCTCTCCCAAGGTTGTCAAGCTCGTTCTTGATGACTAGAACGAAAAACCCTGCAATAGGAATGTCAGCAGCCTATTAGTGAAGTCCTTGCTCTTCGGTCATTCATAAATCTGAAGCACCAAATCCAAAGAAGTTACACGCTCGAAATCTGTTCGATCTACTTTCTTTTCATCCAGCATATCAAAGACGGGGCACAGGAACAGTCCTCAATAAAGAGATCGTGAAAAGATTGCAGTAAATGTAGCGATAGCCGAAGCTCTTAGAATTGCATTCAAAAACAATCCCCATTCTTAATACCTGATTTCTGTTTCCAATATTGGATTTCTTCATTTCAAACTTCGACAATGCTACAGATTTTATTTTTAGCTACATTATCTGCCAAGATTCTTGTGTCGTCTTCTCTGCTAAGGCCCAATTGCTCGATTGCATTCAACATAAATTTCTGAGAACAATGATAATCTTATTTCCAATCGTCACCTCCGAACAGAATCTTTCCAGCGCCAATTAGATGAACAGCTATTCGTATGCGTCTTGAGTCAGAGTCTTAGTAGGCTAGTTATAGCGGGCCCGGAGGGAATTGAACCCTCGACCTTCCCGAAAGAGTGGTTGTTCCACGCCCTTTACGGGTGTCTCCATAGGAAACGCTTGAGCGCTTAAGAGCCTCAACCTCGTCCAGATTGGGCGAGTCCGCCGCTCTACCTTACTAAGCTACGGGCCCCTTCAGGTTTTACAGGTAAGGTTACTTGATAAAAACGGTTAATAACCTTTTTCCTTTACGGATATTTTAAGACGGGCGTTATTTTCTTCTCGGTATGGAGGTGCCATATTATGGGCGAGCTTGTCTTTGTGGGCTTGGGGCTTTTCGACGAGTTGGACATATCGCTCCGTGGACTTGACGAGGTTAGGAAAGCGGACTTCGTCTTTGCCGAGTTCTATACAAGTTTGATGGCTGGCTTCTCAATGGAAAACTTCAGAAGAATCGCTGGCAAAGAAGTGACAGTGGTGTCCAGAAGAATCTTAGAGGATGAGAACGCGGAAACCATTCTGCAGAAAGCTGAAGCCGCGAAGGTCGCTTTTCTGGTTCCTGGGGATCCTATGATCGCAACTACCCACGTTGACTTACGGATTCGCGCGAAGAAGAGGGGGATAAAGACCACTATTGTCTATGGTGCTTCTATCTTATCTGCCACGATTGGGCTTTCAGGCTTACAGAACTATAGGTTTGGCAGAAGTGTAACCATTCCTTTTTCAGGCTGCGGGTACATTTCTGAAACTCCATACAATGTTATAGCGAAGAACAAAGCAATCGATCTTCATAGTCTCTGTTTTCTGGACATCAGATCTGAAGAGAGAAGATTCATGACGGTTAATGAGTCATTAAAGGTGCTTCTTTTGCTGGAGGACAGGAGGGCCGAGGGTATCATAACGCCAAAAAGTCTGGCTGTCGGTGTGGCGAGAGCCGGATCAGAAGATGTGGTTGTAAAGGCTGATTACGTGAAAGATTTAGTGGATCATGACTTTGGCGGTCCTCCCCATACACTTGTCATTCCGGCCAATAGGCTCCACTTTATGGAGGCCGAGGCCCTGGTCAACCTTGCGGATGCGCCTAACGAAGTGAGGGAGATGGCCAGATGACGCTCAATAGGTTAGCATCAAGATACATATTGAAGACTGAGCGAGTCATCAATGATGTAAAGATCTGTCAAGACTATAGGTCGATCGATGCAAAAAGCGTCAAAAAGGCTATCGACGAGGCGAAGAGATACTTGGAGGATGCAAAGTTCTACCTCGACAGAAAAAGATTTGAGACAAGTCTGGCTTCTGTTGCATATTGCGAGGGGCTACTAGATGCTTTACGCTTACTTGGGCTTGTTGATTTCCAATGGTAGGAGGTGTTCGAGGTGAGCGGCAAAAGAAAGGTTGTTCTTGCGACGGGGACCTTCGACCTCTTGCATTATGGGCACGTTTATTACCTTACTGAAGCTAAGAAAGCCGGAGGCGAACATGCTAAGCTAGTAGTAGTCGTGGCAAGGGACCGCACGGTTGAGAAACTTAAGGGAAGTAAGCCAGTGATCCCTGAGGACCAGCGCAAGGCGGTTGTTGAGGCTCTCAAGGTTGTTGATGAGGCGATCCTCGGACATGAAGAGATGGACATGTTAGGCATCATTGAATCTGTGAAGCCCGACATTATTGCTGTGGGTTACGATCACGATGATTACGAGCAAGCGCTGCGGAAGTCCATAACGGAGAAAGAACTCAGGATTCATATTGTAAGGATGGGAAGGTTCGGCGAGGAGGAGCTCAACAGCTCATCAAAGATAAAGCGGAGAATAATCGAGAGATACCGAAGATGACGCTGCTTTTCATGAATGAGATTCGACGTTTGGCTGAGCCGATGATCACGTTAGGCCAACAACTACATGGATAGGGTCGGCCGAGTCATTTCACATAAGCCTTCAGTTTCTTCCTTTTCGATCTGGTCTTTCCGGCACATCTCAAATGCTTTTCTGAAAGCTTATAAGATGAACAAAATGATACTGCATGCCGAGGAGATGAATCTTGCCTCTGATTATGATGTATCTGATGTATTCTGGGAAGGAAACTCTCACAGATGAAGAGAATGCTTTCTGATCGCCAAAGAGGGTAAAAGAATTGTCTGAACAGAGGATGACGAAAGAGCTGCAGGAAAGGGCTGTAAGACACTTCTGCGATCGTCCCAAGAACTTTTCCACTTGACGACCGTATGACTTTGTGGGAGTGTCCTGTTAGCTTTGAAGGATTACCTAGGCGTGGAATCTGATATTATTCCAAAGGTGGGTACAGGTATTGGCGCTGGAGTTTCGTTGAATCGGTTAGTTTGCGGAGCTATCTCCAGCGTGGGCATGGCGATAAGCATGAAATACGGAAGGACCAGCCCCGAGGAGAACCCGCAGCCTGTTTGGAACATGGTTGACAAATATGTAGCCGAGTTTGAGGACAGATTTGGCTCCGTGAACTGCAGGCAGCTGACCGGTCTGGGTCTAAAGGCGAAGGAGGGGTTGAAGGAATACTGCGCCAAGGTTCACGATTGCTCATGCGCAGCAAGGTTAAGATTTGCGGTTGAGAAGGCAGTAGAAATATTTCAAAAATAAGCAGAATTTTCCTCTTAACCCTAGAATAACCTCCTTTTCCAGAAGAGAAAACTAGTATGGACGTATGGGGTCAGGTTTCCGTGATTTTCGAGTTGTCATCGTCCCGCTTGGTTTGGAGATATATGTGGAAAAACCTCAACCTTCACCTTGTTCCCGTCTTTCAACTTCAATCTGCCACGTAAGTAAACTGGTGAGATTATCTCGATGACTGATGTATTGTAGTGGCTTCTAAGAGCGCAAACAAGTGCCCCCTTCTCCTTATTGTTTATTAGGGCTTGAAAGCATCTTACAGAGCCGTACGTTCTGTCCTCGTTTTTGAAGCCGCTAATCTCTATGGCGGGATAACCCTCAAGTTCAGCTCTCGTTCTTAAATCGTATTCTGATACTAGCTTGAGGTTAAGTGTTCCGGGGTAAGGGTCGAAACCGAGTTTCTCAATGAACTGCTTTCTATAAGCCTCTCGGGTTACATAGTAGGCGCCTTCTCCCAACCCGCTAAAGATGATCCCATCAAACGTGATAGATGGCGGGTACCTCGACTCCAATATGGCCCCCAACCCAGAGAATACTCTCACAAGCTGAGAGTTTCCGGCTGAGGTGATCTTGACTAAGCTCCCGTCACGAGTGATCGTTCGATGAATCCATCCTATCCGCTGCAGATCTGAAAGGTGACGGGAGGCTGTCTGTTGTGACAGCCCCATCTTCTCAGCTAAGAAGCCGGTTGAAATCTTGATGGCCCTTTTTGAGCCGCCCATTTCAGCTAACTTCAGAAGCGTAAAGAAATATTTTTGTGGATTTTTCTCCGCGGTTTTGGAACTCAATCCGTAGCCACCAAGACGAAAAGGTCACAATGGGATATATAATATAGATCTTTCAATGAAAAGGTGTGCTAAGACTTCTGTGATGTATGGGACGTTTCTGGCTTCCCCATTTTCACGTTACCTTTACTTGTGCGTGCGTTTGAAGTCGGCAGGTGAATATGCCTCCTGAGAATGTCCGCTGCCACCTTGCCTTTTCCGTTGGGTAGTCAAGAAGCCACATTCCTCTATCTTGATTTTCGGATCTGTCTTGTGGCAGAATTCGCACATCAGGCTTTTCATGCGTATGATTGCGCATGCTTGGCAGAAAAGCTCTAGCAATTCTGCTCTCTGATATGTCCGGTTCAAGACTAAGTTCATCATCTTGCTTACTAGAGGCCGCATCTCTTTCATATCATTAATTTCTATGACGCGGCCTCTAACTTGTCCAGCGTATCTGCTCACCGCTGATTGGGATATTCCAAGGATTTCGGCCACTTCGTTTTGTTTTAAGCCGTATGATCTTACTAGTTCCTTTGCCATTACTGCCCTTATTGCTGGGATGACTGATTTGACGGCGATCTCACAGGGGACTATCATCAGATCTCACCGTTATCTAGATGTGGGACGAAAAGTATTTAGGATTGACGTATGTCATAAAACCATGACGTATGTCATAGCCGGCAACTCGTGATCCGACTCATCCGCGGGGAACAGAATATGCATTGCCAGATATGCCAGAAACACGAGCCTCACTATAAGGTGAAGAAAACGAGCCTACTCGTCTGCGGTTTTTGCGTTCAAGATTTTCAGTGGGACGAGACTGAACTCCTAAGCCATGATCGCATTGAACGTCACCACCGCGTACCTGACTTCAAACTCATAAAAACTTAATGTCGGGTCAGCCAAGCTGACCTATTTCATAACGAATGGAAACACCAGCAGGTTGAGAGGAATGGAAATACTTTCTAGGCATATAGAGATTGATGAAGAATCTGGAATAATTGGGGTCAAGGACGTAATCGACATATGTATAGTTGACGGAGACAAGGATCTAGGAAGTCTTCGGATCGTCCAGTTTGAAGATGGATATGTAAGCGCGGATCTTTCAAAAGTCGATGTCTATTCGATGCAGAGTCCTTCTGCAGAAGCCGCTATCCTCACCGAAGCAGGATGGATATTATGGTCCATATACTTGGGGATTCTGATAAGAGCCCAAAGAAGGCGAGGATTGCACGTAGGTGTAACCTCAAAGCTTCGCAGTTCAATCTGTACAGGGACTATCTGGTCGAGAATGAGTTTCTGAAAGCCTTGAGACGAGAAGACGGGGTGGAGATATTCGAGACAACCGCGAAAGGCAGAGAATTCTTAAGAAAGTATAGGAAGATCAAGAGCGTCTTGGAGAAGAATATGATCTAGATGCCCTGCCCCTACATCAAAACATGCGCAGAATACGAAACCAAAAAGAGATACAGCTCCGTCGATAGGTTCAGATGTAGCCACAAGGAAAACTGGTCACGGTGCACAATCTTCATCCAAAACTCAGCTAAAGAGAAATAGGAGATCTCCAATACTCAATATGGGTTATTTTAAATGCCATTTTTCCCCTTCCAAGATGTATTGAATGGCTATTGCAACTGTAAACATCGCCATAACCCTTGATATGACTAGAGAGATGGTTTTCCAGGTTGTATTTGCAGTTCGGCAGTTGAAGAAGCAGCGAAAGAGAAAGTTGAAACTAAATGGGGCGGCAAAGGCGTTTTGTGTTTGGTCTTGGATTGCGCTGTAAAACGTGGCGTTGCCTATTGTATGCGAGACTGTGAAGAATTTCCCTCCCCGAAGTATTTTGAATGGTTTTCCCATACGGAAAAGACTACTTGGAGATGCATATCAGAAGAAAACCAAAACATAAAGAGAAATAGTAATTAGGCATTCGCAATAAACAAGCCTCTGCTGCCATCCCACAAGTTTTCTTTCAAAAACCTCGCGTTTTTGAACCCAGCCAAATCAAAGGCTTTAATATAGTCTTCATATTGAACAGCCAGCATCTTGTGGAGTTCTTTGAAGTACTTGATTTTTCCTTTTTCCGCAATGAGATAATGCATGAAAATTATCCATTTACTTCTCAATATTTTGCTTGTCGCCATCCTCGCAAATTCCACCTTCTCATTCTCGTAGGTATCAAGCGCAACATAACCTTCTTTGAAGTCTTTCCTAAAAATCCACGGCTCAACAATCGTCAGTCCTTTTTCACTCAAATGCTTGTGGAAGTTCTCAAGCGTTTTCACCATGTTATCAAAAGTTCCCACATAGCCGATAGCACTGAATAAACAGGTTATCACGTCAAACTTTTCTTTCAGACTAAATCTCACCATGTCAGCGACTTCAAACTTGGCATTTGGAACTTTCTTTTTTGCTAGGTTAATCATGCTTCTGTTAACGTCCATTCCCGTACACTTGAACTTTGAAGAGAGATGTTTCAAGTGTTCTCCAGTGCCGCAACCAACATCAAGCAAATTCTTCGACCTTTTCTCCTCAAACTGCCTTATAACACCATTAAGGACCTCAGCCTCTTTTTTGTAATCCTTCCTTTTCAGATAAATTTGGTCATAATATTTTGCATAAACTGTAAAAAAATCTCTTTTCATAAACTCGTCCTTCCCCTCAGTTATCTGATGCCCAACCTGCAACCTACATCTCAAACAGGTCTGTTTTTAAATCTACCTAAAAGTTCAATCTATTTATAAGGGAGGATCTAGGCTTCTCAAAAGCCTAAACAAGTTCTTCGCAATAACTGCTAAATCGCCTCTGCTTCCAAGAGACTTAACAACATCCGCCGCATAACAGCCTACGGTTTCATCTGTGGCAAGGACGCCAACCTTAACGTCCCTCCTCTTATAGAATTTCACTAGTTCACTTTCTCAATAACCGCTCAAACTTCACCTTCTGCAATAATAACGTCTGCATTAGGCGCATAATGCTTCATACCAGGCCAACGCACCTTCTCAACATGCAACTCTTTCTCAGCAACCGGAACAGGATGAAGCTCCACCTTCCCAAGAACACTCCTTAACACTTCATATGGTATTCCTCCTAGACGAAGAATCTGCGGTGGGTCAACAGCCAAATCTAAAACTGTGGACTCCACTCCAATACTTGTAGGTCCAGCATCCAAAATTGCATCGATTCTGCCGTTAAGGTCACCCCAAACATGTTTAACCGTTGTTGGACTTGGCTTTCCTGCCAAGCTTGCGCTCGGAGCCGCAATGGGATAGCCACTTTCTCCTATCAACGCAAAGGCAACATTATGCCGAGGCATTCTGATTGCTATGGTTTCTAATCCAGCAACAGTAACGTCAGGAACGATTTCCGAACGCTTAAAAATTAAGGTTGATGGTCCAGGCCAAAACTATGCCAATCTGTAAACATCTTTAGAACCTCCTACATGCAAAGGCCACTCAAAGCAAACTGCAACTTTGTCTCAAACCTATTATCTTATACTGATATATTATGAAAGAAAGGAACAGAACGAAGATGTTGGATAAAGAGTATGATTGCAGGTTCAGGAAAGTTGAAGAGCTCCGTGGTCCTTGGAGATTCCAGATCGACCAAGACAACCTTGGCGAATCTGAGGGATGGTTTCCAAGGGATTTCAATAGAGATGAATGGTCCGAAGTAGTCGTTCCAGGCGCATGGGATTTCTATGACCAGGCGCTATGGGCCTATGAAGGAATAGGATGGTATTCGACAGAAATTCCGGCTGAGAGTGTAGATAAAGACAAATGGCAAAGGCTTTTCTTCACTCGCGTAAACATTCACGCGAAAGTATGGTTAAACGGACAATTCTTAGGAGAACATGTGGGAGGACATCTGCCCTTCGAGTTCGCTGCCACCCCATTCCTCAGCGCAGACAGCAGAAATGCGCTTGCTGTTCGCGTGGATAATGTCCCCCGTATCGAGTGGTTGCCAGGTGCGAGAGCTATTGAGTGGGTGCTGTACGGCGGTATTCTACAACCCGTGCTGCTCTTGACTACCGCATCTGTTTACATTTCAGATTTGAAAATCATCGCTACTCCTGAGCGGCAAGGAGCCATATTAACTTGTGAGGTTCAGGTTACGAACTCTGGTTTCACTGAATTTTGTGGAATGGTGACCTTTCGGATACCATCGATATGTTCTTCGTCGATTGGTGGTGCGGAGATTGTGTGTAAGCCAAGAGCTAAAACTGTCGCTTCCACAATTGTTAATATGCCATATGCAGAGAGATGGTCGCCGGAGTCGCCTGTTCTTTATGAGGTGTTTGCTCAACTGGAAGATGAAGAGAAGATCATCGATGAGGTAAGCGAAAGGTTTGGAGTCCGCACGATTGAAGCTCGCGGCGCACAGATTCTTCTCAATGGGAAGCCCGTCCGAATTAAGGGCGTCAACCGATATGATGAGTACGCCAGATTCGGCCCAACTGTGCCAGAGGACGTTATGCGAAAAGAACTCATGCGAATAAAGAAATTGGGTGTGAACCTAGTCAGAGTGCATTATCCCCAGGATCCTGCGCTTCTTCGGATTATGGATGAGATTGGGCTGCTGTTTATGGAAGAAACTTCGCTCTGCTGGTGGAATCCATCACAGGAGAAACAAGAATGCAACAAGGCCGTGATCGATGCTGCGGAAAAGACGCTTGAGGATATGATTAGACGGGATGGAAACCACCCTTGTGTCATTATTTGGAGTATGGCAAATGAGTGCGCCACGGATACTGACATAGGAATCGAAGCCATGAGGCGCTTGATGCGTAAGGCCAGAGAGCTGGACCCGACACGGCTCGTGACTTTTGTTATCGCAGGTGATCCCGAAGGACATAAAGCAGTTGATGAGGCCGATTTTATTGCTGACAATATCTATTTTGGTCTATTTCGCGGCATAGTCCATCATATATATGAATTTGACTCTCTTGTGCGAAGCCCCTCAGAAGAACATCTGCGCAAGATCAGAGAAGAGCATCCTGACAAGCCGCTTGTTGTCACAGAGTTTGGTACTCATGGGATAAGTGGTCTTCGTGGAGATGCCCGTTTCACCGAGGACTATCAGGCCGCATATGTTCGGGCAGTATGGAGGGCGATGTCGAATGTACCAGACGTGGCAGGGGGAGTCCTCTGGTGCTGGGCGGATTACCACCATCGCCGCAATTATATCGGATACGGTGGCAAGATGCTACAATCGCCTTACGGACCATACGGGGTTGTCACGATCGACCGTAGGGCCAAGAAATCCCTGTTTGAACTTGCCCGTATGTATGGCGGTGAAGTAGCGTCGCAATGAGACTTATTCCAATAATGCCGATCACTCCATAGAGCCATGTCGCTGAGAACCAAGAAAAGTGGACCATGATAAGTTTAATTGCACTAACCAAACATATCTAACGCGTATTATCAGGAGGGTTGAGGACCAATTGTCCAGAATCAAACTTGGCATAATTGGATGTGGGGGAATATCCCACTACCACGCGAGTTATCTGCAAAATATTCCCCGGGTTGATGTCGTAGCGATCTCAGACACAAATGAGTCGAATATGACTAAGCTACAGAATGGTTTTCCCCGTCTTCTAAGCCGCTGTAGAACTTTCACAGACTGTAAGGATATGTTGAGCACCGTTAAGCTTGGTGCAGTTGAGATACTTACACCTCACGCGCTCCATTTCGAGCAAGCCATGCAATGCCTCGACAGAAATCTACACTTACTCATCGAGAAGCCGATGGTCTGTACCGTGAAACAAGCCGAAGAATTGACCGCTAAAGCAGAGGAAAAAAGGAAGGTTGTCTTGGTCTCTTATCAACGCCATTATCAACCCCAATTCCGCCATATTAAGAGTCTGATTGAATCTGGCGAGATCGGAGATGTCCAATTCATCTCAGCTATGCAGTGCCAAGATTGGCTGAACTATACCAAGGGTACATGGCGCCAAGACCCGATGATGGGCGGAGGCGGGCAACTCATCGATTCTGCCAGTCACCTGTTCGACATAATTCTCTGGGCAACAGATCTGCAGCCATCCGAAGTCTCAGCCTTCACCGATAATCTGGGCACTCCAGTTGATATCGACTCCTCAGTATCCATAAGGTTCAGCAATAACGCACAGGCCAGCATCGGAGTAATCGGGAATTCACCATCCTGGGAAGAGAACATAACGATATGGGGTTCCAAAGGCGTCATCTTCTACAGAAACGGAAAACTGGAGTATCAACTCTTCGGCGGCAACGCAAGAATCGAGCCGATAAAGCTGCCGGAAGCGTCCAACCCGGACAGAAACTTCATCAACACGATTCTGGAAAGGGAAGAAAACCAGACACCTCCAATATGCGGGCTTAAGGTGATCAAGCTCACAGAAGCCATATGGGAATCAGCCAAAACAAGCAACAAAGTGAGGATATCCTTCTAGGAACTCTATCTGAATCGTACTTAATGACCGTATCAGCTGCCGAATATCGTTCAACCTTGTGCTTTTTGGAAATCATAGGAGTCCCAGTTTCTCTAGGCCTTGCTTCACAGCCTTTTGCTCCTCTCTACTAATGGGCACGAGGGGCGGTCTCATGTGGGCATGTTTCAGCACACCTAAGGCAACTAGGGCTTCCTTGATCCTTGCACGGTAATTTCTCACTGGAGGAGAGAATACCACGTCGGCTAGCGGTCTCAGGCGATCAGCTATCTCTCTGGCTTCTCCGTACCTTTTTTTCTCTATAAGCTCAAACATTTCCACCTGCAGATCGGTGGCTAAAGTTCCGAACCCAATAAGGGCCCCTTCAGCCCCTAGAACTAGAGATTCAAAGATGAAGTTGTCGTTTCCCGTTAGGACCGTTATCTTCTTCGGCAAAGATTTCAGAAGCCTGAACGCGTTCAGAAATTTCATTGCGTCAAAAGAGGCCTCTTTTATCGCTACAACCTCCTCTATCTCCGCCAGCTTGGCTAGGCATTCAGAATCATACTCCACGCCGCCAAGATCTTTCTGAAGCTGAAACAGGACAATTGGAATCCTCGCATCGGAGGCTATTGCTTTATGATAGGCATATGGTACTTCCCAAGCCAGTGGCGAACCATAAAAGGCCGTGATTGGAAAAACAAGTAACGCGTCAGCCACGGCTTTCATCTCCTTTGCATCTTCAACCGCCTGAGAGGTAAAACTCGCTTGCAAACCAGCAATCACAGGAATCCTGCTTCCCACGACGTTTTTCACTATTTTGAGAACCCTGATCTTCTCTTCTCTGTAGAGGTGAGGGCCCTCACCAGTATCAACATTTATAGCCAAGCCGCCTATCCTCGACTTGGTTAACCACTTGATGTACACAACGAGAGAATCTTCATCAACCTGGTACGTGTGTGTCAAGGGCAAAACAGTTGCGGGAATTATGCCCCTTAATTTCAGATTCGCCATCTCGCTCATCCCTTTTTTCCGTTTCTTTATGGTCTTCGTGAAAGGTAAATAGCTTTCGTGGGGCACTTTTCTAAGCATAAACCGCATACGTCGCAATTTTCTCGATTAATGGATGCCTTGCCATGTTCCAGATCTATCGCGTCATAAAAGCAGCTTATTCGGCATTCACCGCAGCCAGTGCATCCCTCTTTATCAACATCGACATAAATGTCTGCTGGTGCTCTAGTGACGTCTCTTGTGCTGACTATCTTCTTTAAGGCGGCGCCTCTAAAGTCGTAGATAGATTCATATCCTTTCTTCTCCATCCATCTGATTATATTGTTCAGCCAAGCCCTTGCGACTTTATAGCCGCGCAATATCACAGCTGTTGCGCTTTGAACGGTTGTAGCCCCAACCATTATGTACCGAATTATGTCGTCCCAGTTCCAAACACCAAGGACGGCGCTGATTGGAATCCTAACCTTTGAAGCTACCTCGCTCACTCCCTTTAGGCCATAACCGAGAAGGTAAGGTCCGCCATAGCCGCCTATGGAACCCCAACCTAACGGGCTAGCTGTCTCTATATCTATCATTATGCCGGAGAGCCGAGCCTGGACCGTCAAGGCGTCAGCTCCGGAGTTTCTAGCAGCTCTTGCTACAGATGCCAGGTCTGACACTTGAGGTGACAACTTGGCGCTGAAAGGTAGGGTTATTTTCTTCTCTACTATCTTCACTATTTCGGAGGCCAAATCAATGGCCCCGGCTCCCATCTTCAAGCCCAAGTCAGCCGCGAAAGGACATGAGATGTTTACCTCACACATATCCGCTTTTGTACCGTTTACAACATCGCATAACTCTTCCCACTCCTCAAAACTGCTCCCGGAGATGCTTGCGATGACTACACCCTCATCCCCGATCAACTTTTTAGCCTTGTTTATGTCCGCCGCATACCCTTCATAGTCGAAGATGGAGCAATCCTCCAACGAGTGAAGAGAAAAGAACCTAGCATTATTCTTTGGGTACCCGGGGAAATCTCTCCATCCATAGAGCATAAACCTCGGTTTTGGATAACGCCGCCCCACGGCCGCGCTGTTACCGAAAAGGGATTTGGCGACTGCGCCGCCGAAACCGGCATCGACAGCCTTCTTCATAGCCTTCGCGTCCTTCGTAGGGGTTGCTGAGGCCGCAATCAGCGGGTTCCTGAAATTGATTCCAGCGAACTCAACCGAGAGATCTACCATATTGTGAGCTACCACCAAAGCATAAGTAGATGCACCGAACTTTATCCCGTTGCAGCTTAAATACATTAATGAGAATAATCGCCGCTTCAAGACAAGATGGAGAAAGCGCGAATATCAATCGGAAATCTTTATACGCTTTGAATACCTCTATCATTTGGCGGCGTACCAAAGTATGCTGCCCTGCCGGATGACGAGTAACAAAGAATTTGAGCGCTCCGATGAGATTTCAGAGTTACGCGGACGGCAATACGTGACAGACTGCACATTCAAGTCTACGGGCTTCTTTGGAGGACAGCAACCTACTATTATAGCAGAACCGCATACCGCAAAAGTTAAGTGATCAAAAAAGGAAGAAATTATGAGGTAAAATGAAATGATGCCAAACAAGGTCAAAACTCTGAAGAGCGCAATCCTTCTGTTCAACATCT
>Ga0315314_1002568_pt1 | contig 14906 bp, 17 predicted proteins | sample TDP9_MG_FD_203631 | JGI IMG/M metagenome (GOLD analysis project Ga0315314, IMG submission 203631) | Freshwater sediment microbial communities from Lake Towuti, South Sulawesi, Indonesia - TDP9 | ecosystem: Environmental > Aquatic > Freshwater > Lake > Sediment | place: Indonesia: South Sulawesi...
ATCAGCGCCTATCCCTCTAAACACGGCCTGTCTGTTTTCGTCAAGGATATCACCGAGCGCAACCGGGCAGAGCTGTTGCTGAGAGCGCTGAACGAAACAGCGCTGGCGATGGAGAGGGCTCTTACACCGGAGGAGATATTCGCTACAGCCGCAGAGCAGTTCAGGAAGCTTGGCTTCTCCTGCATGGTTTTCCCGACCGATGAGGCGCAGACCACGTTGTTCACCAGATACCTTAGCTATGAGGGCCGGATGCTTAAAGCGGCCGAGGACCTGGTCGGCGTTAAGCACGAGGACTTCTCCATACCGATCGAGACGGTAGACATGTACAGGGCTGTCGTCTGGGAGAAGAAGAGCGCCTTTGTGGAAAGCGCAGAAGATGGCTTGCGACAGGCCTTACCCAAGCCCGTGAAGAGGTTCGCCAGGCGAATCGCAAGGATGCTGAAAGTCCCAAGAGCCATTGCGGCTCCCCTCATAGTGGAGGACAGGGTCATTGGCGTGCTCTCGGTACTGTCGGACGACCTGACCGAAGGGGACATTCCGGCTGTTACCGCCTTCGCCCATCAGATGGCAGCCGCCTGGCGCAAGGCCCAACTGATGCAGGATCTGCAGAACAGCCTGGAGGAACTGAAGGGAGCGCAGGCCCAACTCCTCCAGGCGCAGAAGATGGAGGCCGTGGGAAGGCTGGCAGGCGGAGTGGCCCACGACTTTAACAACCTGCTGACAGCGATCAGCGGCTACACCCAACTCCTCCTACGGGACCTTCCGCCTGACGACCCGCGCCGACCAGATGCTCAGGAGGTCCTGAAGGCGGCTGAACGAGCTGCCTCGCTCACCCGGCAGCTCTTGGCCTTCAGCCGCAGGCAGATGCTTCAGCCCCAGGTGCTGGATCTCAATGCCCTGGTCTCCAACATGGAGAAGATGCTTGGACGTCTGATCGGTGAGGACATTGACCTGGTGACCATCCTGGACCCGTCGCCGGCGTGCGTGAAAGCTGATCCGGGGCAGTTGGAGCAAGTCGTCATGAATCTGGCCGTCAACGCTCGTGAGGCCATGCCCCGGGGTGGCGAGCTGACTGTCAAGACCGAGAACCTCACCCTGTCGGAGGCGGAGTGCGCCCCTATCCCCCAAGCGCGGCCCGGCACATACGCTTGCCTGTCGGTGGCTGACACGGGAGTTGGAATGGATGAGGAGCTTATCCAACACATCTTCGAGCCCTTTTTCACCACCAAGGAAGGGGGTACGGGACTTGGCTTGTCCGTCGTGTACGGCATTGTGCAGCAGCACGAAGGGTGGATAGATGTGCAGAGTGAGCCCGGGCGAGGCTCGACCTTCAGGGTCCACCTCCCAGCCCTGTCAGTAGAGAGGGAGGGTGAGATCGAGGAGGCGGTCTCGCTGGAGGAGCTGCAGGGTAGTGGTGAGGGCATTCTGTTGGTAGAGGATGAAGAAGGAGTTCGCAGGTTTGCGGCGAGGGCGTTTAGTGAGAACGGGTATGTGGTATTTGAGGCCACCAGTGAACAAGAGGCACTGGATATCTTCGAGAGGGAGGGGGGAACCATTCACCTGCTTCTGAGCGACGTAGTTCTGCCCGATGGAAGGGGCGTTCAATTGGCTGACGCGCTCCTCTCCCGCAAAGCGGGCCTCCGGGTCGTGCTGGGCAGTGGCTACATCGATGACAGGTCGGAATGGAGCGTGATACGGGGAAGAGGATTCCGATTCGTACAGAAACCCTACACCCTGGCCGAGCTGCTGCGTGCCGCCAGAGAGGCGTTGCAGGAGGGCGGCGCATTCCAGTCCGCAGCGGACCTGACGCAGGAGACTGGGGCGAGGCCGGCACTCTTCGGCGAGACTTCGGTCCCGGCGGCTGGACTGAGTCTTCGTCCCAAGCCGAGGCCGAGGGCCTCGCCGAAGTCTGAGCTCATCGAAGTCGGGCCGAAGTCACCGGGCCGAGGGTGTAGGCGAGTCAGTGCTACGCATCTGCAGGGCTTGCCCGGGCTGGTGGTTGACGACAACGCGACCGACCGCCTCATATTGGGGCGGATGCTGGCTCAGTGTGGGCTCCAGGTGACCGAGGCCGAGGACGGCCCGGCATGTTTGCGGGAGCTGCGACGAGCCAAGTCCTCCTCCCGCCCCTTTCGCGTTGTGCTCCTGGACAAAATGATGCCGGACCTGGACGGCTTTGCCCTGGCAGAGCGGATTCGAGAGGATCCAGATCTCAGAGAGCTGATCCTGGTCATGGTCTCGGTTGACGGGTTGCACCAGGAGCGGGCGCGCTGTCAGGAACTGGGCATCGGCACCTATCTGGTCAAACCGGTCAAGCAGGCGGACCTGATGGACGCTATCCTCACCGAGGTGGGCCGTGCGCCGGAGGCCAACAAAGTATCTGAGCAGGTCCTCCCTCCCCAAGTCGAGAGGCGACGGCTGCGCATCCTGCTGGCGGAGGATGAGAGCGCCGCTCAGTTGATCGGCAAGAAGACGTTGGAGAAAATGGGCCACACGGTGCAGGTAGCGCACAACGGGCTGGAGGCCATCGAGATGCTCGAGGAAGGGGGCTTTGACCTCGTCCTGATGGACGTCGAGATGCCTTGCATGGATGGGTTCCAGGTGACGAGGAGCATCCGCGAGAGGGAAGGAGAGTCCGGCGAGCACATGCCCATCATCGCTATGACTGCTTATGCCACGAAGCAGGATCAGGAGAAATGCCTGGAAGCGGGCATGGATGGCTACATCGCCAAACCGGTGCCCCTCGAAGCACTCTCTGCGGCCATCGAAGCTTGGTCGTCGCCATCTCGAGATCCCTATCCTGCTCTGCGGGTTGACCTCAACCTAGCTCTTCAGGTTGTCGGCCAAGACCGGGATCTGTTGCGAGAGGCTGTCGGTCTGTTCTTCGAGGAAGATTACCCTCGGCACCTGAAGAGGCTCAGAGAGGGGCTTGACCGGCAGCGGGCGCGTGCTGTTGAGGTGGCGGCCTATAGCATGAATGGCGCTCTAGGCAGCTTCGGGGGCCGGGCAGCGAGCCACCTGGCCCATCGCCTGGAGACGATGGGCCGAAAAGGGGACCTCAGCGGTGCGCAGAGTGTGCTCGAAGAGCTCCAAGCTGAGGTGAAAGCGTTCGCGGCCTTCTTTGCCCAGCCCGAGTGGGAGTGAGCTCGCTGGAGTAGTCAGTCGCAGGTCAGGACGCATGTCCTGCGAAAGGAGCAGTGAGGAGCAGGTGATGAGTTCGCGAGCGCGGATCCTGGTCGTTGACGACAACCGATCCCTCGTGCGGGTTCTTGAACGGGTCTTGGAAAGCGAGGGGTTCGAAGTGCTCACTGCTCTCGATGGCCCACAGGGACTGCGGAAGGCGCGAGACGAGAAGCCAGACCTCATCATCTTGGATGTGATCATGCCCGACATGGATGGATACGAGGTGTGTCGTCGCCTGCGGCGCGATCGGGATACGGCTCGCATAGCCGTGCTCATGCTCACCCGTCTAGACTTGAAGCGCTTCACCAGTCCCGACCACGAGCGCGTCGAGGGGGTCGAGGCGGGGCCCATAGACTACTTGAGCAAGCCGGTTACAGCGAAAGGACTGGTTGATCGGGTGAGAGACTTGCTGTCGCTCGGCCGACCCGAGGAAGAGAGGAGATAAGCATCCATGGATCCCTGGTCATACCTTCGGCTCGATGTAACCCTCCCTAGCAGTGCCCTACCCCAGTGAGGTGGACGATGACAGATGAGGATAGAGCAAGCGAACTCCTCGCAAGTGAGCTGGCGGAAATGCAGCAGCGCATCGCCGCGCTGGAGACGCGGCGCCAGCAAGCAGAGGAGGCACTTCAGGAGAGCAGCCTGCAGTTGGCCAGCCAGAAGCGCTTCATCACACGCATTCTGGAGAGCATTCCCAGCTCCTTAGTGGTGATTGACCGATCCCTACGCATCCTCTCCGTCAACCGTAACTTCCTGGAGAAGACCCGGCGTGAGGCGCAGGCCACCCTAGGTCACAAGATCCAGGAAGTGTTTCCCCAGGTGCTGCTAGACTACACCCGGCTGGATCAGAGGGTGAGAGGTATCTTTCGCACGGGCCGCACAGTGGACGGTGGGAAGGTGGCATACAGAGCTCCCGGGCTTGCCACTCGCATCTACTACTATCGCCTCGTCCCTCTCAAGGCAGCGACTTCGGTGGAGAACGTGATGCTGTTGATGGACGACATCACCGAACGAGAGCAATTGGGGGAGGAGGTTCGCCGAGTCGAGCGGCACCTGGCGAGCTTGGTGGAGTGCGCCAACGACCTCGTGATTTCGCTTGACCCCCAGGGCATGGTCGTTAGCTGGAACCGGGCCGCCGAGCGGGTCTCCGGGCTGAGGGCCGAGAAGGTGCATGGGCACTCCCTACTATCGCTCTGTGCTCCCGAAGGGCAGCCGGTCATGGCGGACATGCTGCAGAGACTGGCTCGTGGCGAGGCTGTCCAGAATGCCGAGGTGAACCTCTTGACTGCTGACGGACGGGAAGTGCCCATCGCCTGGAGCTGCTCCCCCATGGGAGATGATAGCGGGGGAGTAGCGGGGATAGTGGCGGTAGGGAGGGATCTGACGGAACGGCGCCAGCTCGAGGCCCAACTCATCCAGTCGGCAAAGATGGCCTCCTTGGGGGTGATGGCGGGAGGCATCGCCCACGAGCTGCGCAATCCTCTAGGTGTCATCTCTGCCGGTGCGCAGTTGCTGCTGGAGCGGCCGGATGACGGGCAACTGCGAGGCGAGAGCGCCCAGAGAATCCATGCCGCCACTCAGCGAGCCTCGCTGATCATCGAGAACCTGCTGAAGTTCGCTCGTCCCACAAGCGAGCGGATGACGAAGGTTGACTTGCATTCTGTGCTGGAGGAGACGCTCGCGCTGCTGGCGCACCAGATGATCTTGCACAAGGTCACCTTGTACAAGGAAATCCAGGCCGATCTACCGATGGTGTACGGCAACGCCGCGCTGCTCCAACAGGTCTTCACCAACTTGTTCCTCAACGCCCAGAATGCCATGCCGGAGGGTGGAACGCTCACGGTGTCCACGCCGTCAACCGACTCGGGCGAGGTGGAGATACGGTTTAGTGATACCGGGAGAGGCATCCCGCCGGAGAACCTGCCGAGAGTCTTCGATCCCTTCTTCACTACGATGCCCGTGGGCGAGGGAATCGGCCTGGGGCTGTCCATCAGCTATAGCATCGTGCGGCAGCACCAAGGCACCATTAGGGTAGAGAGCCAGGTGGGCCAGGGAACTACCTTCGCAATTCGGCTGCCAGCTTACAACAGAGGGAAGGCCGACCATCGTCTCCCACCCAGCAGCCAAGGAGGCTGAGATGACAGGGGAGTCCCCACGGATTCTCGTCGTGGACGATGAGCCGGACATGTGCTGGGCACTAGAGAACATCCTGCGTCCCGTGGGCTACGCCGTGAACAGCACGAAGAGCAGCAGAGAGGCCCTCGTACTGCTGGCTGAGGAGCCCTACGCGGTGGCCTTTGTGGATGCAAAACTGCCTGACGTGGACGGGCTTGAGCTGGCGGGCTTGATCCGTCAACAGTGTCCCCACACCGCTATAGTCCTCATCTCCGGCTATTTCTACCGAGAAGACAAAGCCATCAAAGAGGCGCTGACCAGGGATCTCTTCATAGGCTTCGTAGCCAAGCCCTTTGATCTGGAGGAAGTCCGCCTAATGGCGCGCCAGGCCATGGAACAAGTCAACGAAGGAAGAGCCGCCGATGGCCCGAATTCTGCTGGTCGATGATGAGCAGGACCTGGTCTGGGCGGTGCAACATAGCCTGACCGATGAAGGCTACGAGGTGCTGACTGCCTATGACGGGGTGGCCGCCCTCTCCCTCGCTAGGCGCCACCGTCCTGATCTGGTCATCTTGGACGTGGTTATGCCCCGACTGGACGGTCTGCAGGTCTGCCACAGGTTGCGCCGGGATGCCAGTCTGGCTGCTGTACCGATCTTGTTCTTGACTGTGCGCAGCGCCATCGAAGATCGGATCAAAGCACTGGATCAGGGAGGTGACGATTACCTGGTCAAGCCCTTTGACCTGCGGGAATTGAAGGCCCGGATCAGAGCCCTGCTGCGCCGAGGCATAGCCGCCTCATCGGTAGAGCTCTCACCCGAAAGCCATGGTCCACTGCTGGTGCTGGGCCCTCTCACTCTGGATGTCAACACCCGGCGGATATGTGTCCGGGGAGACACGAGGCAGCTCACGCCTGTCGAGTTCGACCTTCTCCACTACCTGATGGTGCATCCTGGCGAGGTCTTCTCCAGTCAGGATCTGCTGCGGCAGGTGTGGGGCTACGCTCCCCAAACGGCTGACCCCAGCCTGGTGCGCTGGCACGTCAAGAACCTTCGCGCCAAGATCGAACCCGACCATGATCATCCCCTCTACCTCCGCACTGTTCCTCGCCACGGCTACATCTTGAGTGTTGGGTGACGAGTCGCTGTACCGTCACCGAACAGCCGGCTAACGTGACTCCAACGCAAGGCCGACGCAAAGCTAACGTTCAGAAGAGCAATTTTGTAGTAAAATAATAGGCGGAAAGGGCCAACAAGCCCAACGGCGTTCAACCTAGTTGTGAAAGGAAGGGATCGAAATGGCCGTTGAGAAGGCGATTGCGTCCAGCAGCTTGGCCGAAGTAGTGGACCGGATCCTGGACAAGGGCGTGGTCATCGACGCCTGGGTGCGCGTCTCACTGGTCGGCATCGAGCTCCTGGCCATCGAGGCCCGGGTGGTCGTGGCCGGCGTGGACACCTGGCTCAAGTACGCCGAGGCAGTGGGCCTGACGGCGGCAGCCGCAGCTCCCGCTTAGACGACTGCCCACGCGAGTCCGCCGGCCGCCGCCATTCTGGCCAGGGGAGGTGGGGAGCTCTTCTCTGCACTCCGCTCCTCTGCTCAGGATCGGCGGTCGGCGGACAACTCTGGCATGAACAAAGGAGGCGATCTCATGGCACTATCCAATGAAATGCGTCGATTAACCCAGCACTTCCTGGAGGCTTACGACGACCGGATGGCAGCGGTGGCCAACATCCGCACCGCAACGACGCAGGAGTTGGCCGAATTCGACGCCGCCCACGAGGCCATGGCGGCCGAGCTCAGGGCACGTTTGGACGAGCAAGAGTCGACGCGCTGGCTGCAGGCGGCTGAGGACGCCCGAGAGCGGGCGGAGTACGCGGAAGGGGTGCGCAGCGATGCGGCAGGTTTGCTGAAGGGATTCGATGCTGCTCACCAGGCCATGGCCGCGGAGCTCAGGGCGGATCTGGACGAGCAAGAGTCAGGGCGCCTGGCGCGGGCCGTCGAGGACGCCCGAGAGCGGGCGGGGTACGTGGAGGGGGTGCGCAGCGATACGGCAGCCTTGCTGAAGGAACTGGACGCTGCCCACCAGGAGATGGCGACAGAGCTCAGAGGGCGTTTGGAAGAGCAGGAGTTGATCCGCCTGGCGCAAGCGGCCCAGGACGCCCGAGGGAGGGCGCAGTACGTGGAGGGGGTGCGGAGCGACACGGCGACATTGCTCAAGGGATTTGGCGCTGCCCAGCAGGAGATGGCGACAGAGCTCAGGGCGCGTCTGGAGGAGCAAGAGTCTGCGCGGTTGGCTCAGGCTGCCGACGACGCCCGAGCGCGGGCGGAGTATGTGGACGGGCTGTGTAGCGACACAGGAGCCTTCCTGAAGCAGCTAGACGCCGCTCATCAGGCCATGGCCAGGGACCTGCGACAGCGCCTGGGTCAGGAGCAGGCCGATCTCAGGGAAGCCCGGCGGGTGTGGAGCAGCTTCAGCACCCTCATGGAGCAGCGGAGGGCCGGGAAGCCGGCAGCCCCGCCACCCCCATCGCCACCGCCCGTAGAAGAGGTGCCGCCCGGACCGCCGGCCGCCGCACCTCCGGAGGTGGTAGAAGAGGTGACGCCCGACGATCTCACGGCCATCCGGGGGATCGGGTCCGGCATGCAGCAGCGCCTGAACGACGCGGGCATCTACACCTTTGCCCAGTTGGCCCGAACCCGACCATCGGAGCTCCGGGAGATGCTGGGTGATGCCGCTCGGCTGGCCAGGGTGGAGGAATGGATCGAGCAGGCCAGCCAGTTGGGTGGGCTGGGCTAAGGATGTCGCCGCCAGCTCTCGGCTGAGGCTCACGGGACGCGATCCGGAGCGGGCCGCGGGTGACGCACGGCGGTCCGCTGGGCAGCGCGCGATGTTGACAGGGGTGAGATTCTGTGCTAGAATATCTGCTAGAACAATCGCTAGATAACATAGCACAGGAGTCCAATCATGTACCTCGTCACCCGAAGAATCCGCTCCGCTGGCCGGACCAGCGGCAGCATCGAGATCACACTGCCGGCCCAATTGCAGGTGCTGGAGGGGGTGGAATGCCGCTTGATGGTGCGGGACGGACCGCGCCCGGAGATCGTCTTGCAGCCGGACCTGTCTGCGGCTCAATCCTTGCTCCATGCCCTGTGGCAGAAGCTGCGCCTGGGCCTGCGGGAGATTGGCGAGATTGGCGATTTCTCTCTGGCCGATTTCACTGTGGGCCTCTTTCCGCCCCGCCACTGGCGAGAGCGTCCCCCTCTGGCCTACGCTGACGTGCTCGCTGTCCTCTGTGCCGTCACCCCTACCCCCTCAGCCCCCCTCCCCCTCTCCCAAAGTTGGGAGAGAGGGAGGGGGATGCCGAAGGCCGGGGGCGGGGGTGAGGGCGCCCTAGCCCGGCTGCTGGCCTTCCTGGCCGTGGCCGCTGGCCACCAGCTTGGTCTGAAGGGAACTCTAGCCCTGGCCTTTGGCGATGCCCTGGCCTACCTTGTCACCGGCAGCCCCGCCGGGCTAGGGACGGAGTTCGAGCGGGGGATGGCCCATCGCATATTCTGGGGTGAAGGCCCTGTGCAGCAGCCTCTAGGCTCCCCCCTTGATGATGAGATGTGGCAACAAGCTCGGCAGGGCTTGCGTTGCCTCTATGAGCAGTTTCGCACATGGCAGGAGAACCCGGAGGCCTATGCTGATGCCCGGGAGAAGTGGTACCGAGCGCTGACGGTGGAGATCGGGATAGGCGTGTCCTCGGTACAAGACTATCTGGACAGAAGTCCGCCCTCCGTTGATGGCGGTCGGTGAGATGGAAGGAGACGGAGAGATGGCAGTTGCAACGAGAACCATCGTCGAGGGAGCTCCGGCCGCCCTGTCGGTGCGGCCACGGCCTGATTTCGTGGTAACCCCGGCCATCGAGCAGTTGACGGGGCGGGCTGTAGCATACCTGGCCGCCGGCTTCCCCGTCCACTTCCGCGGCGCGGCTGGTACAGGCACGACCACCCTAGCCTTGCACGTGGCCGCCCAGGTGGGGCGCCCGGTCATGCTCATCGCCGGCGATGAGGAGTTCGCCACCTCGGACCTTATCGGCGGGCAGTACGGCTACCGCTACCGCAAGGTCATTGACCAGTTTATCCATTCGGTGCTCAAGTACGAGGAGGATGCCACTCAGCGCTGGGTGGACCACCGCCTGACCACAGCCTGCCGCGAGGGCTTCACCCTGGTCTATGACGAGTTCACCCGCTCCCGGCCTGAGGCCAACAACGTCCTGCTGGGCGTGCTGGAGGAGCAATTGCTCATCCTGCCCACCATGAGCCGGGATGACGCCTACGTCAAGGTCCATCCCGACTTCCGGGCCATCTTCACCAGCAACCCCCAGGAGTACGCCGGTGTCCACGAGGCCCAGGATGCTCTCAGCGACCGGCTGGTCACGATAGACCTGGACTTCTACGATCGGGATACGGAGATCGCTATCACCGCCGCCCGTTCGGGCCTGCTGCCGGACGAGGCGGCCAGAATCGTGGACATGGTGCGGGACTTCCGGGCCTCGGGGGAGTACGACCAGACCCCCACGCTGCGGTCCTGCATCATGATCGCCAAGGTGAGCGCCATGGATGGCCTGCGTCCATCGGCCCAGGATGCCCAGTTCGTGCGCGTCTGCGTGGACATGCTGGAGTCCAAGACGGCCTTCACCAGTCGCTCCAGTGAGCGGCGTGCTCAGCAGCGTAAGATGCTTTTGAGCCTCATTGAGCACCATTGTGGCGGATAGCCGAAAGGGTCTTGGAGGTTCAAAGTGACGAGATCGAATCCGAAAACGAAGACCAAGGCTGGCCGAAAAAGGAAGCCCGCGCTTGAGGTCGGGGAGAGGGTTGTCTTCACCTGCGCCTTCTGTGGTGGCACGGGTCGGGATCCCTTCGGCATCATGTCCCACCTGGCCACCTGCCAGGTGTGCGGTGGGACGGGACGACGGACGGTCCACCACCCGACGGCCTCGTGCGCCTTCTGCCGGGGCACGGGTGTGCACCCTGGCTCGCGCAACACCTGCACCACCTGTGGCGGCGTGGGCACGGTGGAGATCCCCGAGGGCGCGGTTACCTGTCCCTGCTGTGGCGGAACCGGCGGGGCGGCTGACTATGCCAACTACATCTGGCCAGACAGCCCCCTGTCCTGCGCCTGTTGTCGGGGCAAGGGGGTCGTGGCCCCACAGTACCAGAAGCGGTGACCAATGCAGAAGGACAAAGTGGAAGTGACCTGCGCCTTTTGCCGGGGCACAGGCCGCTCGAGGGGAGGTGTCTGCCAGGTATGCCGCGGGGCGGGGAGGGTCTCGCTGGCCGCACCGACCAGGCGCTGCGCCTACTGCCGGGGCAGCGGTCTTCAGCAGCGCGGCAGCGCCCTCACCTGCGGCGTGTGCCGCGGCGTGGGCTGGGTAACTGTGGAGGAAGACACTGTCCCCTGCCCGCCCTGCGCCGGGACGGGGGTGGAGCCCGCGGTGCTGGGCGAGAGCCAGCTCCCCTGCCTGACCTGCCAGGGCAAGGGGGTGATCTCGGCCGAACGGGCCAAGAAGTTGCCACCGGACAAAAGGCGCCCGCGTCGGAGAGGGCGTGGCTACGGCTCAGGGGAAGTGACCCTGGAGTACTGAGGGGCGATAGCAGATGGCAGATGGCTTAGCGGCGTTAAGCCTCCGCCACGACTCATCAGCGATTAGCTATCTCTTTGCCATCTAGGACGGAACGCTGAAGGAGGAACGCTGTGTCTTGGGAAAGAAGGGTCATGGCCCGGTTCGAGGCCTATGTGCGCCGGGCAGAGGCAAAGGCAGCCCGAGCGAGGCGTCGGCACTCCTCTCAGGCAACAGCCGACGAAAAGGACTTGCGTCTGGTTGACGAACAGTGCCGCCTGGAGGAAGAGAAAAACAGGTTGGAGAAGGAGCTGAGGGAACTCGAAAAGACGGCCATCCTCAAGAACGCCGACCTCCAGCGCCAGGTCGAATGGCATGAGCGCCAGATCGAGGCCGTGAAGCGACAACGCCGGGAGCATAGAGGCTTCGCCACAACTTTGGAATACTGACGGAAAGGAGCGTGCCCGAGATGAAGCCCAAAGGCATGCACGACATCCCTACTGCCCAAAGTCTCATCAGTCGCTCGGCACCGGCCAGCCGGGCCAAGATGATGAGGCAATTGGCTCAAGTGGAGCAGGACAGGGCGCGGCTCGAGGGAGAGCTAGAGGTGTGGATCAGCAAACAGAAGCAGACCGAGGAGCGCCTGCGGCAGGTCCAACAGCGCATCGAGCTGCTGCAGCAGGCATTGGACAAGTCACCGGCCGCCGAGGGACGTCGAGATGGCGGCACACAGCGGGCGGCTGATGATGGACGGAAGACCAAAGGTTGGCGGGAGATCCCGCTGGAGTATTGACGACCGCCGACGGCCGACTGCGGACCCTAGAGGAGATACAGTGGTCAGCCGTCAGTGGTCGGTGGTCGTGAAGGAGGATAACCATGAGTGGCTTCGGCGCCTTGTGGCGCGTTCGGACGCGCAAGCACATCCGCACCATGCGCTCGATTCCCACCAGCACCGGGCCTAGCGGGGCCATTTGCAGAGGTCAGGAAACGGCGTGTCTGAGGGTGGAGGAGGAACAGTTGGAGGAACGCCGCGCGCTCCACGAGCAGCGGCGGGCCATCCAACGGCTGTTGCATGCTCATCGGAGGCCGAGATGAAAAGAGAAATCCACGTGGATCTGCTGGGCATAGGCCATCTGCTGAAGGGTGTCCAATATCTCCTTTTCCCGGCAGCCGCGGGAATAGACTTGCTGCGCGATGTGGTGGAGGGGGCAGCCGAAGCCGAGGCCATGGAGGCGCAGGCAGGGGAGTGCCCGTCCCAGGACCGCGAGGAAAACAGAGAACGGGAAAGGTAAGGAGAGATGCCAGAGAGGAAGAGAAAGGAAAAGACAGGGGCGGTTACCTTCGATCTGGGCTTCGGCGGCCTGTTCAAGGGCCTCGGCGACTTCATCGATCTGCTGGGGGAGATGGTCGAGACGGGCGAGGAGGAGGTCACTCGCACTGGCGAGTTCCGCATCAAGGGTCTGGGGGAGAGGGGTCGGGGCGTCTACGGTTTCAGTGTGCGAACGGGGATCGGCGGTATCCCCCACGTGGAGCACTTCGGCAACATCCGTTCTACCGAAGAGGGGCCAGTGGTGGCTGAGGTCCGGGAACCCCTGGTGGACCTATTCGACGAGGATTCGGAGATTGTGATTGTAGCTGAACTCCCTGGCGTAGCCGACGAGGAGATTCACATCGAAGTCCAGGACGACATCCTCTCCCTGGAGACGACCGGCGAGCGCAAGTATGCCAAGGAAATCCTGCTTCCCCAGGTGGTCGAGCCGGGAAGTCTGCGTAGGACGTGCAGGAACGGAGTTCTGGAAGTGCGGCTGAGAAAGGCGTAGGTCTGTCACTTTGGCTAGGCTCAGTACAGGCGTGAGTGGACGGAGGGGTAGCACAGGCATGCTGCGTACGGTCAAGCACCTCAGCCTGCACCGCGTCGCTGGGACGGAGCTGCGCGTCGTTGCCGACGTGGGGGAAGGAGTGCTCCCAGTGATTCAGGTGGAGGAGGCGGTCATCCGGCGCTATGCGTGCACGGGCGGGTCTGAGAGCCGCCCCTACTGGCCTCATCGTTGGGTGACTCTCTTCGTCCTGCAGGACCTGCAACCCCTGATCCGCCAGCTCACCCCCGCTCCAGCCCTACTGGGGGGAGGGAGCGAGGGAGGCGGTCAGCTCCTCCCAGGGGGCGCTGCAGGCTTGGACTCCCGTCCCCTGGTCAACGTATACGACCTGGCGGACCTGGCCCGCTGCCATGTCTTCGTGAACCGGCACGCTATGCTGATGGGGGAGTACTGGGACGACCTTTTGGCCGTCCAGGGGCTCTTGGCGCATGAGCACGCTCACCCCCTAGCGGAGAATGCGACCACCCGTGCTTCCCGTGAGCTGCGCCTCGAGCTTTGGCTGGAAGGAGAGCCCTTCGCCGATTGCCGACAGACGACAGGAGCGTTGGCGGCGATCCGCCGACGTCGGGGCGCGGTCGCAAAGCAAGCCACGGAGGGCCAGGAGTGGCTGGGACATGGGCAGGATAGGATCCGTGACCTACTGAGCGGGTTGGCCAGCAACCTGTCCCTCTACGCACCGCGGGAGGTTTTCGCCAACGAAGTGGCCATACGCAGCGACTTCGGTGAAGCCCTGCTGCACCTGGATCGGCGCAACGTAGCTCACGCCGGGCGGAGCGTCGGCGGTCGGGAGGAGTTGCGTCAGCAGTTGCAGGAGCAAGTGAGCCGAGGGGAACTGACGCCAGCATCAGTTCGCCTGCTGCTCCTCATCGGTGACCTGGAGGCCTACCTGGAACTGGCCCTGGAGGTGGCGTCCTTCTACCGTACCGGTCAGGAAAGGGCGGCCCGCGAGCTGGAAGGGGTCCTACAGAGAGCCATCTTTCCCTATCTGGAGCCTGAGGTGCCGCGAAGCTACATCGCCCTGCGGGAGCGGTATGTCGCCTTACGCCCTGAGCTGACGCCTGCCGAGTTCATAGCCTGGGGCGAAGGGGTGCTAGACATTCTGAGCGAGGCTCTGAGTGACAAGGAAGTAGTCCTGGGGTATCGCTTGCAGACGGTCGATGACTAGTGACGGCAGGAGGGGTATGCCCAAGGCGGAAACTCCCGTGGGCAAGTACATATACTGTATCATCCGCTCCCCGAAGCCCTGCCAGTTCACCACGCTGGGCATCGGGGAGCGAGGCGACGTAGTCCAAACCGTGAACCTCATGAGCCTGGCAGCGGTAGTCAGTGATTCCCCTATCGTCGAGTACGAGAACAGTCGGCGCAACATGATGGCCCACACCCTTGTGCTCGAAGAGGTGATGCAAGAGTTCACCATCCTGCCGGTACGCTTTGGCACCGTGGCGCCGAGCGCTGAGGCCATCCAGCAACAGGTCCTCATGCGACGGAATGATGAGCTCAACGGCCTGCTTGCTGAGATGGAGGGTCGGATCGAGCTGGGCCTGAAAGCTTTCTGGTATGGAGATAGCATCTTCCAGGAGATTGTGGAGGCAAACCCCCCCATCCGGCACGTGCGCGACAGCCTGATGAACCGCCCGGCTGAACAGACATACTACCAGCGCATCCGGCTCGGTGAGATGGTCGAAGCCGCTATGTGGAAGAAGCGGGACGAAGACGCAGAGAAGATCCTCGGCCACCTTCGAGCACTGGTGCACAAGACCCGGGTCAACAAGGTGATTACCGACCGAATGGTTCTGAATGCTGCCTTCCTGGTGGATCGGGATCGCGAGGAGGAGTTCGACCGTGCGGTGGAGCGACTGGATGCCGAGATGGGAGAGCGCCTGATGTTCAAGTACGCGGGCCCCGTGCCCCCATACAACTTCGTCAATGTCATCATCCACTGGGATGAATGATGGTCAATGGCGCATGAGCGTTGGGAGATGGCAAACCAAGGCTACTCATCCTCTATGTCCCATCGGTCGCAGGAGTTGACACATGGGTTTTCTCGTTGATCTGCTGGCTTTCCCCGTACTCGGTCCCATCAAGGGCGTCCTTTGGATCGCCCAGAAGGTCGCCGAGGAAGCGGACAA
>Ga0315314_1002569_pt1 | contig 14893 bp, 7 predicted proteins | sample TDP9_MG_FD_203631 | JGI IMG/M metagenome (GOLD analysis project Ga0315314, IMG submission 203631) | Freshwater sediment microbial communities from Lake Towuti, South Sulawesi, Indonesia - TDP9 | ecosystem: Environmental > Aquatic > Freshwater > Lake > Sediment | place: Indonesia: South Sulawesi...
CTGCCCGGGCACCCGGTCCCGACCGGCATTGCGTTTTCGAGCGACGGCAAAATCGCCTACGTCGGGTTCAGCCGGAACAACACGCTGGCGGTGATCGACGCGCCCTCGCGCCAGATCCAGCGCGAGATCGAGGTGGGCATTGCTCCGTTCGCGGTCGTCGCTTCCGGTAAGCACGGGAAGATCTTCGTCTCGAACCGCGGCGGACGCCGCCCGGCGGCGGGCGACACGGTGGCGCCGTCGAGCGGCTCGGGGGTGGTGAGCGATCCGGTAACCGGGTCCTCGGCGTCGGGCACGGTGAGCGTGGTGGACGCCGAGACGTTCGCGGCAAAGGAGATCGCGGTCGGCCTGGCGCCGTCGGGCGTCACGCTGAGCCCGGATGAAAGCACGCTGGCGGTCGCCAACGGCCACTCGGATTCGATCTCGGTCATCAACACGGACACGCTCGCGAGGACGGACGTGAAGATCCCGACCTTCCCGGAGAGCTTCGTGGGCAGCCAGCCGGTGGCGACGGCCTTCACGCCGGACAACAAGACGATTTACGTCGCCTGCGGCGGGAACAACGCGATCGCGATCGTGAAGCTCCTGGGCGGCCAGTGGAAGCTGGCAGGGGCGGTGCCGACGGGCTGGTTCCCGTCGGGCCTGGCGGTGGATGGCGACGGCAACCTGCGGGTCATCAACATCAAAGGGGTCGGGAACACGGCCGACAAGAAGGGCACGTTCAACTCCCGCCAGTACGAAGGCTCGCTCATCCGGATACCGGCGCCGCTCGATGCGCAGATCGCTGCAGGCACGCGGGAGGTGCAGGCGGCCAACAGTCCCAGGTTCGAGCCGGCCGGCGGCGTGGCGAAGTTGTCGTCGCTGGGGATCCAGCATGTCTTCTTCATCATCAAGGAGAACCGCACCTACGACCAGGTGTTCGGCGCCGTCGCCAAGGGGAACGGGGACCCGAAGCTGGTGATGTACGGCCGGAACGTCACGCCGAACCACCACGCGCTGGCCGAGCGCTACGTGCTGCTGGACAACTTCCACACCGGCGGCGCGATCAGCTTCGACGGACATCACTGGTTGATGCAGGGCTTTGTGAGCGACTACGTCGAGCGGGCGTTCGGCTCCTCGCCGCGCGGCTACGCCTGGAACATGGCCGACGCGCTGACGGTCTCCCCGGCGGGGTTCTTCTGGCAGGGGGCGACGCGGCCGCTGGAAGTGCGTATTTTCGGGGAGTTCTGCCTGCCGGCGCGGTGGAACCCGGCGACGCAGAGCGCGGCAGACATCACCGAGAAAGAGCTGTTGAGCTGGAGCGAGTACTGGCGGCTGTACAAGGAAGGTAGCTGGCCGAGCGCGGTAGGCTCGCGCAGCGGCGTACCGGCGCTGGCGAAGCTGACCAGCCCGCGCTATCCGAACAGCACCACCAGCATCCCCGATCAGATCCGCGCCGAGGAGTTCCTCCGTGAGTTGGCCGAGCGCGAGAAGAGCGGCAGGATGCCGAACCTCGTGATCCTGCACCTGAACAACGACCACACCACCGGCACCCGGCCGGGCTTCCCGACCCCGCGGGCGATGGTGGCCGACAACGACCTGGCGCTCGGCCGGATCGTCGAAGCGGTCTCGCGGAGCCGATTCTGGCCCAGGAGCCTGTTCCTGGTGGTGGAGGACGACGCGCAGGACGGCCTGGACCACGTGGACGGCCACCGCACGGTCGCGCTGGCGATCGGGCCCTATATCCGGCGGAACGCGGTGGATTCGAACCACTACAACCACACCAGCATGGTCCGGACGATCCAGGAGATCTTCGGCGTCCCGCCGCGCACGCGCTTCCTGAAGAGCGCCCGGCCGATGACCAGCGTCTTCACGACGCAGGCGGACCCGACGCCGTACAAGTGCCTGCCGGCCCAGATCCCACTGGATGAAATGAATCCGCCGCTCAAGGCGCTGAGTGGAAGGAAGCTCTGGGCGGCGCGGCAATCGCTGGCGATGAACTGGTCCGAACCGGACGACATCCCGCGGGATATTCTGAACCGCATCCTCTGGTGGGACGCCAAGGGCTACGACCGGCCGTATCCGAAAGTGCGGTAGCGCGGCCGCTCAGCCGGGGGAAAGCGGCAGCAGCACGCGGAACGCAGAGCCGCGGCCGACCGCGCTTTCCACCTCAATCTCGCCCCGGTGCGCTTCGACGATCCAGCGGGCGATCGCCAGGCCGAGCCCCGCGCCGCCGGTGTCCGGTGAACGCGCCTTGTCGGCGCGGTAGAAGCGCTCGAAGATGTGGGGCAGATCCTGTTCGGAAATGCCGGCGCCCGAATCCCGAACCTCGACGCAGGCGCATCCGTTTCGGGAGCCGCACTTGACGCGAACCTGGCCGCCGGCGGCCGTGTACTTGACCGCGTTGTCGATGAGGATGAGAAAGAGCCGGCGAATAGCCTGGCCATCTCCCTCCATGCCCACGGGCCCATCCGGGAGCCGTGCGTCAAACAAAATCTGCCGGGAGGCGGCCAGCACCTTCCCGCGCTCGCACGCTTCCCGGAGGCTCTCCACCAGATCGATGCGCTCGAAGCGCAGCGCATTGGACCTGGAATCAGCCCGGGCGAGCAAGAGCAGATCTTCGATGAGCCCGGCGGTCCGCTCCAGTTCCGCCAGGATCTCCGCGAGGGCCTCCCGGTATTCCGGTTCGGACCTGGGTCTGCGGAGGGCGAGTTCCGCAGCGGTCCTCATGAAGGCAATCGGCGTTCGCAGTTCATGAGAGGCGTCCGCGGTGAAGCGGGTGATGCGCGCAAAGGCTGCTTCCAGCCGCTCGAACATGGCATTGAGAGTGGAAGAAAGCCGCTGGAGCTCGTCGCCCGTTTCCGGAACGGGGAGGCGCCGGGACAGGCTCTGCGCGCTGATGGAGCGGGCGGCGGCCGTGATCTGATCGACCGGCGCCAGCGCCCGCCGGCTGAGCCAGTATCCGCCGAGCGAAGCGGCGGCAACAATCGCCGGGACGGCCGCGAGCAGAATCCAGAAGAAGCGCTGGAGGCCCTCGGCGAGTTCGTGGAGAGGCACGGCCACCTGCACCGCGTAGGGTTCCCCGCGGACCTGCACAGCCTGGGACAGAAAGCGGAGCGGCTTCCCCTGGAGCGCGATGTTCTCGTAGCGGCGCGCGGCCAGTTGCTCGGGCCGGTAGATCGGGACGCGAGGATCGTCCAGCGCGGCGGAACGATAGAGCCAGTTGCCGTGCCGGTCGGCAACCTGGAACAGGTCGCCGCCGGGCCCCAGGACCGAGTGCTCGCGGAACTCGTCGCGCATCTCTTCGGCCGACAGCGAAGCGCCCTGCTCCTCGATGAAGCGGGCCACCCCGCGGACCCGGTCGCGAAGTGTCTCGTCCACCGCGTTGTACAAGCTTTGCCGCATGGCGAACCACATCCCGGCGCCGAAGGCGGCCAGGGCCGCGGACAGAATGGCGAAGTACCAGAGAGTGAGCCGGACGCCAACGGAACGTGGCTTCATGGGGGGCCGCCTTCGCGGAGACAGTAGCCGACGCCTCGAAGGGTGTGGATCAGCTTGGGGCGGGGCTCCGCATCGACCTTCGCCCGAAGGAGGCGGATGAAGGCGTCCAGCGTGTTGTTCTCAATGTCGCTGCCGAATCCCCAGACCGCCTCGATCAAGGTTTGGCGGGGCGCGACGGCGCCGGCGCGGCGCATAAGGAACTCCAGCAGCCTATACTCGGTCCTGGTAAGCGAGATCCTGGCGCCGCCGCGGCTCACTTCGTGCGTGGCGGGATCCAGGACCAGGTCGGCAACCTGGAGTTGAGGGGGCCTGGACCGTGCCCCGCGGCGGATGAGGGCGCGCAGCCGCGCCAGCAGGACCTCGAAGGCAAAGGGCTTGGTGAGGTAGTCGTCGGCGCCCCGATCCAGGCCCGTTACGATATCGGGAACCGTGTCCCGCGCGGTGAGCATCAGGATGGGAATCTGATAGCGGTCCTGGCGGAGACGGCGGGCGACTTCGAAGCCGTCGAGCCTGGGCAGCATGACATCCAGGATGATCGCGTCCAGCTCGCAGCTTTGTGCCATTTGGAGGCCTTGCTGGCCATCGGTGGCGACCAGCACCGCGTAGCCTTCTTCCTCCAAGCCCCTGCGGAGGAGTTCGGCCATGCGCGTTTCATCTTCCACCAGGAGCAGTCTCATCCAAACTCCATTCTAGGCGCGGCGGAGGAGCGTTTTCTGAAAGGCTTCCGCACCTGGGGCAGCGTGGCGCGTTTTCAGCGGATTTTCAGATTGATGCGTTAATCTGATTCAGGAAGATGGCAAAAGTCCGCAAGCATGAGTTCTGCCTGGGGGTAGCGCTTCTGCTCGGCGTCGCGATCCGCTCGCCAGCGCTGACCGACCAGGAAAAGGCCAGGATCGACGGGATCACCGGGACGAAAGGCACGTACGCGGCCGAAGAGGGAGCCTATAAGGTGAGCTTCCCTCGGAACGACCTGAGTGCAACGGTCGATGGCTGGAGCATGCGTCCATTCATGGGGACAACTTCCTGGGCGGCGTTCGCCAGCGCCGGCCGTGGCCAGGCTATCGTGATGGGCGACCTGACGCTGGCGGAAGACGAGGTCAACCCGGTCATGTCCGTGGCGCTCGACAACGGTCTCGAGGTCACCGCCCTCCACAACCACTTTTTCTTCGATAACCCGAGGATCATGTTCATGCACGTCAGCGGGCACGGAACCGTGGAACAGCTCGCGTCTGCCGTTCGCAAATGCATCGATAAGACGCAGGAGATCCGAAGGGTCAGGGCGGAACCCGCACGATCGTTTCCCGGCGCGGCGATCCCCGGGAAAAGCTCCATCGGCCCGCAACCGATCGAAAGCGTGCTGGGCGCAAAGGGCCTGGCGAGCGGCGGCATGCTCAAGTTCACGTTCGGCCGCACGGCAAGAGCGCACGGCCGTCGCATTGGCAGCCAGATGGGTGTGAACACATGGGCGGCTTTCGCCGGCTCGGACGAAAACGCGTTCGTGGACGGCGACTTCGCTATGCTCGAATCGGAAGTGCAGGGCGTGCTGAACGCGCTTCGGAAGGCGGGCATCAACATTGTCGCGATTCACAACCACATGAGCGGCGAAGAACCCAGGTACGTGTTCCTGCACTACTGGGGAAAGGGGCGCGCGCGCGAACTGGCCAAGGCGGTGAAATCGGCGCTCGACACACAAACGAAATGATGGACCCCCTGGCGATTTATGAGAGGCTGATCAACCGATAGGCCGCGATCCGGAAGCTGCGATGCTCGCCCGATCCCTCCTCTGCGCCGCTCTTGTCGTTCACGCCGCCGCGGCCGGGCCCTCAGGAACCAACTCCATCGCTGTGAAGCATTCGGCGGCGTCCATCACCCTGGACGGCCGGCTGGATGAACCCGCCTGGCGCGAGGCGCCGGTGCTGAAGCTCATTCAGCAATCGCCGCGGCCGGGCGAGCCGACTCCCTACGAGACCGAGGTGCGGGTGGTGCTGGCGGGCGAAAACCTGTATTTCGGCTTCCTCTGCCGCGACCCGGAGCCGGGCAAGATCGCCGTCCACACGATGCAACGGGACGGCACGATGGCCGGGGACGACACGGTCGGCGTGGTGCTGGACACTTACGGCGACCGCAGGACGGGGTACTTCTTCATCATCAACGCGGCGGGAGCGCGTGCCGACGGGCTGATCTCCGACCCGGAGCATCCGTCGTACGATTGGGACGGCATCTGGGACGCCCGCGCGGCACGAGGGGAGGCGGGCTGGTCGGCGGAAATCGTCATCCCGTCCCGCACGCTGAACTTCACGCCCGGCCTGGAGAGCTGGGGATTGAACCTCCAGCGATTCGTGGCGCGGGAGAGAATCACGCTGCGCTGGGCCTCGCCGACGCTCGATGCTTTCTTCTACGACCTGAGCCGCGCCGGGAGCCTGACCGGGGTCGGGGATTTGAAACAGGGCCTGGGGATCGAGATCAGTCCGTACGCCATCGGGCGGATGAAGGAGTTCTTCGGGCGGTCGCCGCGCGCCTGGCAGGGCGCCGAGGGGATGGACCTCACCTGGAAAGTCACGCCTCAACTGGTGACCGTGTTCACGGGCAACACCGACTTCGCCGAGACGGAAGTGGACGCGCGCCAGATCAACATCACACGCTTTCCGTTGTTCTTCCCGGAAAAGCGTGCGTTCTTCCTGGAGGGCGTCAACCAGTATGAATTCGGCCTGGGCCTGGGGACGCAGTTCATTCCGTTCTTTACCCGGCGGATCGGACTGCTGCGGGGCCGGCAGGTGCCGATCAACGCGGGCGTCAAGCTGAACGGGCGCGCCGGCAACTTCAACCTGGCGCTGCTGGACGTTCAGACGAGGGACTCCACTGTTGCGCCGGGCGTGAACCTGCTGGCCGGGCGCGTGTCCTACGACGTGACCAGGAAGTTCCGGATCGGGACGCTGTTCACCAACGGGGATCCCGAGGGCCTGAAGAGGAATTCGTTCGTCGGGTTCGACGCCGTCTGGCGCACCTCGACGTTCCGGGGCAACAAGAACTTTCTCGTCGGGGCATGGGCGGGGCGCGTGGCGGGAGATCTGGGGCCGGGTAGCCGGAGCGGCTGGGGATACAAGATCGACTACCCCAACGACCTGGTGGACTGCGCGACTTCGCTCCACCGGTACGGGGAAGACATGGCCCCGGCGTTGGGGTTCCTGCCGCGGCCCGGCACTCGGCAGTTCCACGTGGGCTGCCACTATCAGCCGCGGCCCTCCAAGCAAGGTCCGTTTCGCTGGGTCCGCCAGTTCTTCTTCGACGGCCGCTACGAGCGCGTGACCAACCACCGCGGCATCACCGAATCCTGGCTCTACTCGCTGGAGCCGCTCAGTTTCCAGACCGAATCCGGCGAGCTGTTCGAAGTGGACCTTGAGCCGCAATACGAACTCCTTGCAGCTCCGTTCGAAATCGTCCCCGGCGTGATCGTTCCGCCCGGCGCCTACCGCTTCACGCGTTGGGAGTTCACAGCGGAAAGCAGCAGCCACCGGCCGCTCCAGGCGGGCGCGGAAGTGATCGCCGGTTCCTTCTACCGCGGCACGCTCACGCAGTGGCGGCAGTACCTCCGCTGGACCTCGCCGAAGGGCCGGCTGCAACTGGGCGTTACAGCCGAGAACAACTTCGGCCACCTGAAGCAAGGCAAGTTCATTCAGCGGCTCTGGCAGCTTCAATCCGCATTCGCCTGGAACCCGAATGTCGTCTTGACGAGTTTCATCCAGTACGACACGGAGACGCAGAACCTGGGGACCAACACACGGCTGCGCTGGACGTTCAAGCCGGGCAACGACCTGTTCATCGTCTGGAACTGCGGCTGGCAGCGGCTGATCACCACGCCGCGGGATCTGACCCTGATCCCGGACAACGAATTCCTGGCCGTCAAGCTGCGCTGGACCTTCCGGCGGTAAGCGCCCGCCCGGTGGCGCTCACGCAATCTCCGTTCTGGAACTCCACACGAGTTTACCAGCGCAGCTTCAGACCAAACTGGAGGGTACGGCCGGCGCCGGCGCCGGAGATCACACCAAAGCTGCTGGTGCCGAGCTGGTTGCCGGGATTGCCGAAGTGGGGCGTGTTCAAGGCGTTGAAAGCCTCGGCGCGGACTTGCAGACTGACCTTCTCCACCGGCTCGAACTGCTTGTAGACGGCGAAATCGAAATTGACCAGCCCCGGCGACTCGACGGCGTTCCGCGGAGCATTCCCGAACGTGAAGTTCGGCTGGCGGACGAAGGCGCCGGTGTCGAACCAGCGTCCCAGCGTGCGCTGGCTGCGCGGAAGCTTCGCGTCCCGGATCATGTTGGGCCGGTCGGTCTGGCCGGCATTGGAGGGGTTTCCCTGCACGCTGACGTTCACGCGGTCCCCCGATGAGAGCGTCGTGATGCCGGCAATCGCCCAGCCGCCCAGCGTAAGCTCAGCCAGGCGCGAGGCGCCGCTCAGGAACCGCCGCCCGCGCCCGAACGGCAGATCGTAGTTGTGGCTGAGGACGAACCGGTGCGGGAAGTGGTTGTCCGAGAGACCCCGCTCCAACCGAAGGTTTCGCGGATCCGGCGGGTTGTCAATCAGGTCGTCGATCGCCTTCGACCACATGTAAGCGCCAAGGAAGCTCAGCCCCGCCGAAACCCGCTTCTCGAACTTGATCTGGAGACCATGATAGATGGAATTGGCGGTCCACTCACGGCGGAAAGTGTCGGCCAACGGCGTGACGACGTAGGGCAGGCCCGGCACCTCCAGCCGGGTGGCCGGCCGGCGGCTGTTGATGTCGCCCGGTCCGGGCGGCGGCGCGTTGGTGTCGATGCGGCGCAACAGGTGGTTGCCCTTGGTGCCGATGTAGCTCAGATCGATCGTCAGGTCGCTCCGGAGCTGCCGCTGTACGGTGAAGTTCCACTGCTGGGAGTAGGCGGTGATGTTGTTGCGGTCCTCGGAAATGGTCTGGAGGTTGGTGACGTTGGCCGTTGTGGCGCCGGGCGGGTAGCCGTCGCGCAGCAGAATGGTTGGGCGGATGCTGTCGGTAAAGAAGGAAGATTGGAAGAAGAACGGCGGTCCGGCATGCAGATAGCGGTCGCCAATGTGCTCCACTCCGCCGTAGTAGATGCCGTACCCGGAGCGTACGACCGTGCGGTCCCCGAGACGCCAGGCCAAACCGAAGCGGGGCGCGAAATTGAGGTAGTCCACCTTGAGCGTCGAGCGGTCTTTGAGGCCGCCGTCCTTCGCGAGCAGCAGCCGGGGCCGGGCAGGATCGGTGTCGATGTCGAAGTTCGCAAGGTGGTTGTACTTGTCGATCCAGGGTCCGAGAAATTCGTAGCGCAGCCCGAGGGTGACAGTCAGCCGGTCGTTCGCCTTGAACTCGTCCTGCGCGTAGCCGTGATAGAGGCGCCGGCGCAGCGCCGATTGCGCGCGGTTGGAGATCTGCGACTGAAAAGGAATGCCGAGCAGCAGGTCGGCCATCGAGAAACCGTCGCGGTTATTCGAGGTCTGGCGGGTGAAGTTGCCGTTCATAGTGAACACGCCGTTGGCCTGATAGTAGTGGATCTGCGGCGATTGCGGCCAGGTGAGGCTGAGGCCGAACTTGGCATTGTGCCGGCCGTGCATCCAGCTCAGGTCGTCCTTGAGCTGCCGGACCTGCGAATCGGTCCGGTTCGGGTTGCCGGTCATGGTGCCAAGGCCGCGAAAGCCGCTCACCGAGAAGCTCGCCAGCCCCGCCAGATCGAACGGCAGACCCTCCAGACCGATCTGCTTGTTCAGGTTGGTTGCCACCGGCGAAAGCCGGTCCGTCAACAGTTGGTTGTAGCCCAGCCGCAGCGTGTTGAACGTCGTCGGGGAGAAGATGTGCGTGTGGCTGACGGCGTACGACCGCGAACTGTTGTCCAGCGCGGTTGCGCCGCCGCCGAACGCCGGCGGCGGCAGGTTCTGGGCCTGAAGCCAGTCGGACCACTGATAGCTCACCCGGACAAAAACCGTGTCGTTCGGCCCAAAGTTGTGGTCCACGCGCACGTCGAACTTGTCCTCCGTGAGCGGGTCTACGGGGTTGAACAGGAAGTTGTTCACGATTCCGGCGCGGCTGGGCAGCGGGTACAGGGCGGCGGCAGCGGACCCGACCGGGTCCAGATGCGCTGCCGGTATCACGTCACCCGGGAACGGCTGGCGCGTGTTCGTGGCCGCGTTGTAAGAGAACGGGTCGTAAATGTGCACCGGGTTGGCGCCGCGGAACGACGCCGAAAAATCGCCCCGGCGTTCCGCGTCGGTCGGAACCGTAGATAAGACGGTGCCCGAGACCCGTTGCCGCCGGCCCTCATAGTCGGCGAAGAAGAAAGTTCGGTTACGCAGGATGGGCCCGCCCAGCGCGCCGCCGAACTGGTTCTGTTTGTAAGGCGGAATCGATGCGCCCGGCTGATCGAAGAAGTTCTTGGCATCGAACTTCTCGTTGCGCAGGAACTCGAACAGCGTGCCGTGGAACTGGTTGGCGCCCGACTTCAGCGTCACGTTCACCACGCCCCCCATGTTGTTGCCGAACTCGGCCGAGTAAGCGTTCGTCTGGACTTTGAACTCCTGGATGGCATCGACCGACGGCTCGACCGCCTGCGCCTGCCCGCCCGTGTAAGCCATCTGGTGCATGTTGTTGTCCAGGCCGTCGAGCATGTAGTTGTTGAGCTCGGTGCGCAGGCCGTTGGCGCTGAAGCCGGTGCTGCTCTTCTGGCCCGTGACGGGGAAGGCGCCCGAACTGAGCGCGGCCAGGGTGAGAAAATCCCGGCCGTTGAGCGGCAGGTCAACGATCTTCTTGTTATCGATGACCTGCCCCTGGCTGGGGTCGGTGGTTTCGAGCAGCGGCGGAGCGGCGGTGACATCCACCGATTCGGTCACGGTGCCGACTTCCAGGGTGAAATCGAGCAGGACCGTCTCCTGGATGCGGAGCAGCACCCCGCTCCGGACGGACCGCTTGAACCCGTCGGCGGACGCCGCGACGCGGTAGCGGCCGATCCGCAGCGGCACCGACAAGTAAGCGCCAAGCTCGTTGGTTTCGGCCACGTGCTCCACATTGGTTTCTTCGTGGATCATCGTGATGCGTGCGCGTGGAACAACCCCGCCGCTGGCGTCACGCACCGTGCCGGTGATGCGCGCCTGCTCGACCTGCCCGAACATCCCGGCGGCCAACGCAATGGCGGCGACTGAGACCGTGATGGCCCGGACTGCACCGGCGCCGGCCACGAACCCTGCGGAGATTCCTTTCCAGTTCATCGGATGCCTTCCTGTCCCGGACTTCCGTCTAAGTATACCCTCAGCGCACTCGCGGCAAGCGGCGGGCCAGCGACAGGGCGGGCGTGGCGATGTCCTCCAGCGCGCCAGGGTCGCCCGCGGCGGGGCCGTGCCAGACGCTGCCGCCGAAGGTGGTCACGTAGATCATCCGCGGGTCGAGCGGGTCAGCGATGACGCGATGCCCCCACTTGAAGTTGTAGCCGCGGATGCGCTGCCAGCTCCCGCCGCGGTCGGTGGAACGCCACGCCGACGACTCGAAGCCGGCGGCGTAGAGCGTGCCCTCACCGCGGGGATCGACGGTGACATCGTAGATGTGCTGGTCAGCCGAGAGGACGTTGCGCCAGGCGCCGCCGCCATCGGTGGAGAGGAAGATTCCGCCGTCGCGCGCGCCGGCCGGGGTCCGGCGCCCCCAGGCCGCCAGGTAAAGGCGCTTGGGGTCGGCGGGATCGATGGCGAGGCCGTTGGGGCCGTTGACGCCCTCGGGCAGCGGAATTCTCTTCCAGGTCTCGGCATGGTCGGTGGAGCGGTAGAGGGCGCCGTCGCCCGCGTTGCCGTAGCTGCCGTCTTCGGTGCGGCGCGCCACCACCAGGTAGAGCACGCCTTCGGCATCGCGGGCGAGGCGCCAGGCGAACGGCTCGCTGCCCTCGATGCCGCTGTTCTTCAGGGCCCAGGACCGGCCGCCGTCGGCGGATTTGTAGACGCCGCGCCCGAAGCCGGCGACGTAGAGCACGCGGGCCTCGGGCGGGCTGGCGGGATCGAGCAGGATGTGGGTGGCGGCGGTGGGCGCCATGCCGCGGATCGTCTCGCGCCAGGTCTTGCCGCCGTCCTCGCTCCGGCAGACGCCGCCCTCGTAAGTGGAGGGAGCGGTCGAGCGCCACATCTTGGGACGCGGCAGATCGTGCACGCGGCTCATCACGCCCCAGACGCGGCCGCGCACGTCCGGGTCGAAGACGATCCAGTAAGTGGTGTTGACCCAGCGCCTCGGCACGCCGGCGGTCGAGCTGACCCAGCTCTTGCCGCCGTCCTCGCTGCGGAACAGCCCGATATCGGTGTAGGTGATGAAGACGCGCCTGGAGTCGAACGGGTCCCAGTGGATTCCGTAGTTGGTGGTCACGTCCAGGCCGGTGGAGACGTAGGCCCCCCCGGGCGTTTTCACCGAATAGACGGCCTTCCAGCTCTTTCCGCCGTCGGTGGTGCGCATGGTGCGCCCGTAATCGGCGCCATAGCAGATGTTGGGATCGGTAGGGGCGACGCCGAGGTTGATCGGATTGCCGGCCCAGCCGGGCCCGAAGCGCTCGCTGAGCCAGGCGTCGAAGATGTTGGGAGCGCTTGCGCCAGCCTCCTTCCAGACCAGTTCCCAGGAGCGGCCGCGGTTGGCGGTCCTGGCGACACCGAAGTAGGGGCCTCCGGCGAGCCGCAGGCCGCTGTAGGAGACGTAGGCCACGTCGGGATGATGGAGACTGGTGGCGACCGCGCGGGCCTGGAAGGGCACCGCAGCGAGCGCGGATTGCCGCCAGGCGGCTCCTCCATTCTCGGAGACAAAGACGGCATTGGAGGTGACGGCGTAGACGACGAGGCCGCCGCCGTCTTTCCGGAAGCCGGCCGAGACATCCGTGAACGACTGGACGCCTTCGGGAGCGGGGCCGAAGCGCCACTGGCCGCCCTGGCGGACGGCCACCGAGCGGTTTCCGATCACGTAGAGAGTGCGGTCACCGGCGGGCGAGCGCGGATCGGGGTAGATCCTGCGGCCGCCGTCGGGCAACGGCGCGGTCCTGGCCCAGGTGGCGCCCCAATCGGTGGAAACGTGGAGGGCGGATTGGATCACGGCGTAGAGCGTCCGGGAAACCGCGGGGTCTACGGCCAGCGCGGTGATCGCCGGAACGGAACGGCCCTCCGACTGGATCACCACGCCGGCGTGGTCGTCGGGCATGATGACGCCGGTGACCGACGCTGGATCGGGGTGGACCAGCGACCAGGTCCTGCCGGCGTCGGCGCTGCGCCAGAGGCCGATGCCCTGCGCATAGAGGACGTCCGGGTTCACCGGATCGAACACGAAGAAGCGCGTGGTGCCCCGGAGATTGAACATGCGCCAGGATTGGCCGCCATCGTGGGAGATGTAGGAACCGGTCATGTCGCAGGCGACCAGCACGCGGTCGTGATCGTGCGGGCTGATGGTGGGCAGGAACTGGGACCCGCCGCCACCCGGACCGACGATCCGCCAGGCGTCCTGGCGGGGCGCGGGGCCGCCGGCCGGCAGGCCGGACAAAAGAACCGCGAGCAACGCGATGACTCTCATGAGAGACCCACGGTATCACATCGGCGGGCCGCCCTGAGGTCTAATGGACAGAGGCTGACTATGTACGGAACCCGACGACTGTTGCTCGCGATGCTTCTGGCCTCCGCCATTCTGCTCGAGGCGCCTGCGCAGAGTCCGCCAGGACAGGTCGCCTCGGTGGCGGTATGGGCGGCGGAGAGCGTGCTGTTCGGAATCGGCGCGGCCACGCGGTTGACCGCGGGCGTCGTGGACGAGAACGGAGCGGCCATGTCCGACGCGCCGCTGGCCTGGACCAGCTCGGATCCGGGCGTTGCGACGGTGGACGAATCCGGCCAGGTGACGGCCACCGGCTTCGGGGTCGTCTCGATCACCGCCGCATGCGGCGGGGTGAACGGAACGCGGGTCCTCAGAGTACTTCCCGAGCTGCCGCCCGAAGCCGGCCCCTGGTCTCCAGTGGCCTTCGTCAACGTCAACGTGGTCCCGATGGATGAGGAGCGCGTGCTCGAGCGACAGACGGTGATCGTCCGCTACGGGCAAATCGAAACGGTGGGGCCGGCGGAGGCCGTCGAGGCGCCCGAGGACGCCGAGCGGGTGGAGTGCGAAAGCTGCTATCTGATGCCGGGCCTGGCCGACATGCACACGCATCTGGTGTACAACAACCGGCACTGGGACAACGACCTGTTCCTGTTCCTCGCCAACGGCGTCACGGCCACCCGGGTGATGTGGGGCTCGGCGCAGTATCTGAGCTGGCGGGAAGCGATCGCCAGCGGGGCGGTGGTCGGGCCGCGGCTGTTTGTGGCCAGCCCGGGCATGGACGGACCTGCCGGACACTGGGCGGCGTCGGAGCCTCCGATCACGACGCCGGCCCAGGCATGGCAGGCGGTGCCGGCATACCAGAGAGCGGGCTACGACTGGATCAAGATTTACACCGACCTCACTCCGGAGGTGTTCGCGGCGGTGATGGAGGCGGCCCGGGCGCACGGGATGAAGGTGGTGGGCCATCCTCCGACCCGCGTCGGGTTCCTCAACGCGGCGGCGGCCGGCCAATATTCGATGGAGCACCTGATGGGCATCGGCGAGATGGCCTCCTCGACCGGCTCGACGGCCACCGGCGACCTGGATCCGGCCAAACTGGCTGAAGCGGCGGCGGTGCTGCGCGAGGCGGGCGTCTGGAGCACACCGACGCTGGCGATCGTCACGATGTCGCAAGATCGGGTGCCGGAGCTGCGAGAGCGTCCGGAGATGCGCTTCGTCTCGCCGCAGTTCAAGGCCTGGTTCGACGACCCGCGCAGCGCCGGGCCCAGCCGCCGGAACGAACGGCGTGAGAAGAACATGAAGCAGATCGTCAAAGCCTTGCACGAGGCCGGCGCCCGGCTGCTGCTGGGCGTGGACTCGGGCTTCCGCTACGCACTACCCGGCTACTCGATCCACGACGAGCTCGAAATGATGGTAGGGGCCGGATTGACGCCCTACGAGGCGATCCGCACCGGCACGGCCGACGCCGCCGAGTTTATGGAAAGGGCGCACGAGATGGGGACCGTCGAGGCGGGCAAGCGGGCCGATCTGATCCTGGTGCAGGAGAGCCCGCTGGCGGACGTGGCCAATATCAGGAAGCGCGCCGGCGTGATGGCCGCGGGGCGCTGGTTTTCGGAGAAGCGACTCAGAGAGAAGCTGGAAGGGATCGCCCTCGTCTACGGGAACTGAGATGCGCCACGTGCGCAGCCCCCTTGACTGCGCCAGTTGGTAACAGTAGCCTTGAACCAGGGGTTTTGAGATCTTATTGACCGAAAGGGGCCGGCCTCGAAAGGGGTCGGGTCAGGAGGACGAAAATGCGATTTCAGCGTCAATCTTCGTTTCGAGCTCTCATCGGGA
>Ga0315314_1002570_pt1 | contig 14891 bp, 12 predicted proteins | sample TDP9_MG_FD_203631 | JGI IMG/M metagenome (GOLD analysis project Ga0315314, IMG submission 203631) | Freshwater sediment microbial communities from Lake Towuti, South Sulawesi, Indonesia - TDP9 | ecosystem: Environmental > Aquatic > Freshwater > Lake > Sediment | place: Indonesia: South Sulawesi...
AGAGATGAAACAGGGTCGCTTCATCATCCTGCCATGAAATCTTGAGCTGCTCACGCACGGCATCACCTCCCAATATGTGGTGATGCCTATTCTATCACACGGCCTCTCTATGAGCAATTGGTATAAGCTGCCCTGGTGAGTACGAGGAACGGCACATTATCCATACTGTGCGACATCGTGGACAGGTGATCGTCTTTGATCATGTGCCAGCAGAGGTCTGTTCGGTATGTGGCGATGTGCTTCTAAAGCCAGAGACCGTACGTCGGATTGAGGCGTTGCTACAAGCAACAGTACAGCCGGCGAGATCAGTTCCCCTTTACGAGTTTGCTTAAGGGGCACTTCGGCAAACACTCGCCTGCCGACAACGCCTGGACGATTTCTTTTCGGCGCTGGTTGGCAAATGGTGGTGTTGCGGCAGGCTCTAGCGTTTCACGACACGCCTGCGAGATTCGGCAGTGGCTTTCGCGGAGATTGTAGAAAGGAGAACGGTATGAGCGTTACGGTTGCTCAAATGAGCAGAGAGGAACTGAAAGAAATAATTGCGCTGACTGTTGAGCAGAAATTGCTCGAACTGCTTGGCGACCCTGATGAAGGATTGGAAATCAGAAAGTCAGTTCGCGAAAGACTCTTACGCCAGAAAAAAGCGGTTGCCGCAGGTGAACGTGACGAACCGTTCGAAGACGTGGTACAACGACTCGGATTGGCATAGCCACCATGTATCTCCTCGCATCTTGCCAGCGGCTACGCGTGAACTGGAGCGGTTGGATAAACCTGTCGCCCGCCGAATCGCTGAGCGTATCAATTGGCTCGCCGCGAACCTAGATGACATCAGACCAGAACCATATAAAGGCGACCTTGCGGGATTGTAAATTCCGAGTAGGCGACCACCGCGTCATCTACCAGATTCTTCACGCCGAAATGGTTATTGTGATTCATCAAGTCGGACATCGGAGCGAAATCTATCGGAAGAGATGAATAAGGATGCGCGCCGTGAAACACACGCCCCATGACAGGCGGCGGATGGAATAGCGTTTGCCAAAGCCAACAACCTTGCCGCCGCCCGTCGTGGTGCCACGGCGTTTACTGCCATGTTGCACAATCAATCGTTCGGGTCTAGTGTGACATGGGAAGTAAGTCCAAAATCATGCTAAGGTAAGGAGGTTACCCATGATCATCACGCTGCTGATCGTCACGTTCATCGTCGCATTTGCCGTTGCTTCAATCGTCGTCCTCATTTTCACCAAACCCATTGATGGCATATTGAATCGAGTCATCCCAGACGAGATAAGCTCGGCATGGTCAAGATATCTCAAATTCGCCATCTATGTCGTCGGGATAGGTGGTGGTGTCCGAGTTTGGTCATTCGAAAAATATCTGACACGACAGGAACCATACAAAGAAATAGTTCCGCTCACGTCAGGCCGTTGGGTGCTAGAGATTTATGAGACGATTATTGGAACGTTTCAAAGTACTGTGATGCTACTCCTCGTCTTCTTTGTATTCGCGTTAATCGCTCTCGTAATCGTCCGAGCTTTTGAGCTAAGAAAAGCCAAGACCGAATCATCGAAGTGAGTAAAACGAGGAGGCACGGCGGTAAACACACGCCTCACGCTATTGGCGGGTGGGAAGTCAATTTTCCAAAGAGACGTAGCGATTCCGCCAACGGCGTAAGGCTTGAGCGTCTTCGGACACGCCGTTACAAATTGAGCGGCGCAGGCCAATCGCAACTTGGGCTACCTTGAAGTAGAGCAGTCCACTTGATTCACAGGATGGCTATAGAGGACACTAACACATACCCACGGTTCTCAGGTCTGGGCCATACAGGTTTTTCTTCGTTTCCCTTGACTACCCTGAACCGCCACATGTTCATGTCAGGCGCGAGAAGATGGTTGCTAAATTCTGGCTGAATCCTGTTGCGCTGCAAAAGGCAGGCGGGTTCAGCCGAACGGAACTCAACCGTATTGCTGCACTCGTCAATGAGAACCGCGACTATCTACTGGAGCGTTGGTATGAATTCTTTGGTCGTTGAAATTGAGGAAGCACGGGCTCAACTTGTCACCGTTAGCGAAGACTCGCTAATCGTTGACTTGGTTGACGGCCGCACCATCATTGCACCTCTGGTGTGGTATCCCCGCTTGTGGCATGGCACACCAGAGGAGCGCAACAATTTTGAAATTATCGGTGACGGTTCGATTATCCACTGGCCAGATTTGGATGAAGACCTGAGTGTTGCTGGTCTGTTGGCTGGACGCCGCTCAGGAGAGAGTCCACAATCGTTAACAAGATGGCTGGAGGAACGTCGCGCCCGTCAACAAAACTGATCGCTCATGTTGGCGACGTAGCCCAACATCACGCTTATGCGCGATCCGCAAACACCCGCCTGCCGCCATGCGGCGGAGGGGAAGGCGTGCGGCCTCAGGGAAGTTGGTCACCGCCGCACGTCGGCAGGCTCTAGCGTTAACAGCAAATAGCTAAAGAAGGCTGTGAACAGGAGCAGTAGGCCATCCCCACAGAGAGCCGGGAGGGTGATTGAATCACGCCCGCTGGTGGGAGCCCGGCAAGGCGCCAATGGGGAGCGCCGTAATCACTGATCACACTGAAAAATAAGCAGCGATTACCGGTGTTTTGAGCGCTTTCACCACTCACCTTCAGTGTCTCAGTGTTTAAGGCCGAACTCGCCTGGGAGCTGCGCCAGCGAATCCCAGCATTTAGCCGGGTGTAGTTGGCGACGGTTGGCACTCGTTAACGTGCCCAAGAGTGGGGTGGGCCAACAAAACGGCCCGCCCAACCAGGGTGGTACCGCGGAGGAGCCCCTTCGTCCCTGAGACGAAGGGGCTTTTGTTAATGGCAGATTCGATGAAAGGAGGCGAAGATGATGAAAGCGTACGTGCTGATCCAGGTGGCCGCTGGAAAGGCAGCGGGCGTCGTCCAGGCGATCCGCAGGGCGAAGGGGGTGCAATCCGCCGACGCTATCACCGGCCCCTACGATGTGATAGCTGTCGTCGAGGGAGCTGATCCCAACGCCATCGGCAAGGTGGTGACGGAGAAGATCCATGCCGTCGAGGGCGTCGCCCACACCATGACCTGCTTCGCCCTCGAACTCGGTTGAGGGGGCGTATCAGGCCAAGACGTGCTTGCTCGCCCCGCAAATTGCAATTTGCAAATTGCAAAGCGAGCAAGCACGTCAGGTAAGGGACTAGCGGGCATAGCTATAAGATCCCTTTTAGCGATGGTAGGAGAGGAGCGAGGAGGATAGATTATGGTCGAAAGATACAACCCTAAAGCTATCGAGTCTAAATGGCAGAAGAGGTGGGAGGAGACGGGGTTATATGCCACCCACGAGGATCCAACGCGGCCCAAGTTTTACTTCCTGACCATGCTGCCCTATACCTCAGGAGACCTCCATATTGGGCATTGGTATGCCATGGCCCCCTCCGATGCTAAGGCCCGCTACACGCGCATGAAGGGCTACAATGTCTTCTTCCCCATAGGCTTCGACGCCTTCGGCCTGCCGGCGGAGAATGCGGCCATCAAACATGGAATCCATCCCTACAAATGGACTATGGATAACATCGAGCGCATGCGCCAGCAGCTCAGGAGCATGGGGGCCATGTGGGCCTGGGACAGGGAAGCCATCACTTGCGACCCTCGCTATTACCGCTGGACCCAATGGTTCTTCCTGCAGCTCTACAAAGCGGGATTAGCCTATAGAACGAGGGCCCCGGTGGACTTCTGCCCCAAGTGCAACACCACCCTGGCTCGGGAGCAGGTCTGGGGCGAGGACCGCCACTGCGAGCGCTGCAAAACCCCGGTCATCAAGAAAGACCTGGAGCAGTGGTTCTTCCGCATCACCAAGTATGCCGAGGAGCTGCTGGACTTCAGCCAGATCGACTGGCCTGAGCGGGTCGTCACCATGCAGAGGAACTGGATCGGGCGGAGCGAGGGTGTGGAATTCGATCTGGGCATCGCAGGGGCAGGCTCCCTCCACCCGGACAGGAAGATCCGCGTTTTCACCACCCGCCCAGACACCGTCTACGGCATGACCTTCGCTGTGCTCGCCCCGGAGCATCCTTTGGTGGACGAATTAACTGCTCCAGAGCACAAGGCTGAGGTGGAGGCCTACATCGAGCAGGCCCGCCGCCGGAGCGAGATCGAGCGCCTTTCGACCGAGAGGGAGCGCACTGGGGTCTTCATCGGGTCCTACGCCATAAACCCCATGAACGGGGAGGAGGTCCCCATCTACATCGCCGACTATGTGATGATGACCTACGGCACAGGGGCCATCATGGGCGTTCCCGGCCATGACGAGCGCGACTTCGACTTCGCCAGACGATACAACCTGCCCATCCCGGTGGTCATCGCCCCTCCAGGCTGGGACGGACGCGAACTGGATGCCGCCTACCTCGGCGAGGGGACGATGGTCAACTCCGGCCCCTTCGATGGGCTCCAATCACCTGAGGGCTGGCAGCGCATCGCCGATTACATGGAGGAACATGGCATCGGCGAGCGCAAGGTCCACTACCGCTTGCATGACTGGCTGATCAGCCGCCAGCGCTATTGGGGGGCTCCCATTCCCATCATCTATTGCGACAAATGCGGCACCGTGCCTGTGCCGGAGGAGGACCTGCCGGTGCTCCTGCCTGAGGATGCTGAGTTCCTGCCCACCGGCGAATCGCCCCTGAAATATCACCAGGGTTTCCGCTACACAACCTGCCCCCAATGTGGAGGCCCAGCCGAGCGGGAGACCGATACCATGGACACCTTCATGTGCTCCTCCTGGTACCATTATGCCTATGTCAGCCCCTACTACGACGGCGACCGGCCTTTCGATCCCGAGAAGGGCAGGTACTGGCTCCCCGTTGATCAGTACACCGGCGGCATCGAACACGCCACCATGCACCTGCTCTATACCCGCTTCTTCACCAAGGTCATGCGCGACCTGGGCCTGGTCGACTTCGATGAACCGATGCTCCGCCTCTTTAACCAGGGTACCATCCTGGGCGAGGACGGCTGGAAGATGAGCAAGTCGCGGGGCAACGTGGTTAACCCTGACGATATGGTGGCCGCCTATGGGGCTGACGCCGTGCGCGCCTACCTGATGTTCATCGGCCCCTGGGAGGAAGGTGGCCCCTGGAACAGCCAGGGCATCGAGGGCATCCATCGCTTCCTGAACCGTGCCTGGGGTGTGGCAGTGAGGGCGAAGGGCGAGGGGCAGGGTACAAGGGAGGAAGGGATGCCCTCTGCTGAAGCCATCGCCGAGTTAAGGCGGATGACCCACAGGACCATCAAGAGGGTTACCGAAGACATGGAGGCTTTCAGGTTCAACACCATACTGGCTGCCTTGATGGAGTTCAACAACTACTTGGTCAAGGCCAAGGAGACGCCGGTCTACGGGACCGAGGCCTGGGAGGAGGCGGTGCGCTCCCTCGTCCTGATGTTGGCCCCCTCTTGCCCTCACGTCGCCGAGGAGCTTTGGGGGCGCATCGGCGGGGAGTACAGTGTCCACCAGCAGCCTTGGCCCGCTTGGAGCGCGGAGTTGGCCGCCGAGGAGGTCTTCACCCTGGTGGTTCAGGTCAACGGCAAGCTGCGCGACAAGCTGGAGGTGCCAGTGGGCATCACTGAGGAGCAAGCCAAAGAGCTGGCCTTGGCTACCATAGGCGCTCAGCGCCACACTGCAGGGAAGGAGATAGTCAGGGTAGTTTACGTGCCCGGGAGGCTGGTGAACATCGTGACCTGACGCACTCTCTCGCAGGCTCCTTGTCTTAGCGGGAATTAAGAGGAGTACATTGAGTTCTTTCTCTGCGGAGGCTCTCGCATTGGTGCGAGAGAGTGCGTCACCAGATGAGCCTTTTGCCGCAGCGAAGTCAAGCATTTGACACGCTTGCTCTGACGAACTCTCTCGCCCTTTTTATCTGATGGAATACCTTTAAGGCGAGAGAGTTCGTCATCGCCCAAGAGGAAAGATTCTACCCCTCGGGCTGAGCCCTTCGGGGCTGAACCCCTCAGGGGAAGCCCTCGGGGCGAAGCCTTTAAGGCGAGCAAGCGTGTCATTAGAATCAGGCAGGGGATGCCTAAGCTACGGATCGGCTTCGTGGGGATTCTGCTGTTTGACAAAAGGCTTTTGATGCATTATAATTGAGGCGAACCCTGGCGGGGTAGGGATTCCAGCCGGCAAATTTGGCGATGTTGTGGTCGTTTAAAGGTTGCGAACTGTCTCCCCATAAGCGCACAAAGAACTTAGACGTAAGGCGGTTGCAAACTCTCTCCCCATAAGCGCCCAGAGAGCTCATACGCAAGGCGGGGAGAAGTTTGCAAGGGGAGACAGTTCGCAAGGAGGCCGTTTGATGGAACGCAAGATCGTCTCCACGGAGAAGGCACCAAAAGCTGTGGGGCCTTATTCCCAGGCGGTGCGAGCCGGCGATCTCATCTTCGCCGCTGGGCAGGCGGCCATCGACCCGGCTACAGGCAAGCTAGTCGAGGGCGACGTCGCTGCCCAGACCCGGCAGGTTCTGAATAACCTCTCAGCCGTGCTGAAGGCGGCTGGCAGCTCCCTAGCCCAGGTGGTAAAGACGACAGTATTTTTGACCGACATGGGCGATTTTGCTGCGATGAATCGCATTTACGCCGAGTTCTTCCCCACCGATCCCCCAGCCCGCTCGACGGTCGAGGTTGCGGAGCTGCCTTTGGGAGCTTTGGTGGAGATCGAGGCAGTGGCCATAAGGGGCTAGTGAGCTATGGGCCGGTTGCCTTGTTTGCTTCTTGTGTGGGAGATCTGCTATAATTAAACACATGGAGGGTTGATGGCGGGAGATGGGGAAGACGGCGGAGAATGAAGGCGCGCCCCTCATGGAAGAGCTCTTGAGCGCCAGCTACGACTATAGAGGGCTAAAACAAGGGGAGATCCTAGAGGGGAAGGTGGTTCAGGTAAGCCCCAATGAGATCCTGATAGATGTCAGCTTGAAATCAGAGGGGGTTGTATCCCCCTATGAGCTGGAGACGATGGGGCCTGAGGCCATCGAGCAGATCAAGGTAGGGGATAAGGTGTGGGCCTATGTGGTCACTCCTGAGGATGAGAAGGGGAACATCATCCTCTCCCTCAGCCGGGCCGAGTTGGAGAGGAGCTGGCAAGCTGCCAGCAAGCTCTTCGCAGAGGAGACGGTGTTCGAGGAGGTCGTCGCTGGCTACAACAAGGGTGGCCTGATAGTTAACCTGGGGAAGGTGCGGGGTTTTGTTCCTGCCTCACAGCTGACAAGTATCCACCGAGGGGATCCCTTGGCAGCCCTGGTGGGGAAGAAGCTGCGGCTTAAGATCATTGATTTAGACCGGCAACGCAACCGGCTCATCCTCTCCGAACGGGCAGCCACCCGCCAGCAGAGGGAGAGGTTGCTGGCTGAGCTGCGGGAGGGTGATGTCCGGCGGGGTCGGGTCACTAACCTATGCGATTTCGGTGCCTTCGTTGACCTGGGAGGGGCTGACGGCCTGATACACCTATCCGAGCTCTCCTGGAAGCAGGTTGCCCACCCCAGCGAGGTGCTTCAAGTCGACGATGAGGTGGACGTCTATGTGCTGGGTGTTGATCGGGAGAAGGGACGCATCGCCCTGAGCCTCAAACGATTGCAGCCTGAGCCATGGGAGTCAGCAAATGAGAGATATTCCCTCGGCCAACTGGTCGAGGGCACCATAACCAAGTTGACGAGATTCGGAGCCTTCGCCAAGCTCGAGGATGGAATCGAGGGCTTGATCCACATCTCGGAATTATCCAAGGAGCCCATCCAGCGCCCCAATGAGGTGGTGAGGGAGGGGGACGTCCTGACCTTACGCATCATACGCATGGATAGCGCTCGGCGCCGTTTGTGCTTGAGCCTTAAGCGGGTGGAGGAGGTGAAAGGGGATGTCCAATAAGTTCGACCGGTTCACAGCACGCGCACGGCGGGTCCTGCGGTTGGCCCAGGAGGAAGCGCAACGCCTCAACCACAACTACATCGGCACCGAACACCTCCTTCTAGGGCTGGTACGGGAGGAGGAGGGGGTAGCAGCCAGGGTTTTACAGGATCTAGGGGTCAGCCCCTATCAGGTGAGGAACGCCATCGTGAACACTGTTGGGCGGGGCAAGGGGGCGACGTTGGGCAAGATAGCCCTGACCCCTCACACCAAGCGGGTGATAGAGCTGGCCGTGGATGAGGCGCGGCGCATGGGGCACCACTACATCGGCACCGAGCACCTCCTCCTGGGGTTGGTGAGCCAGGGGGAGGGGATCGCCGTCAATGTCCTCGAGCAGTTGGGGATCAGCCTGGACAGTGTGCGCGAGCAGACGGTCCGGATTATGAGGGAGAGCCCCGCTTATGCCCGGGAGAGGGGGCCTTCGCCAACCCCTCTGACCGATCAATTGGGGATAGACCTCACGGCTGAGGCTCGCGCGGGGAAGTTGGACCCCGTGATCGGGCGTCAGAAGGAGATCGAGCGGGTGATCCAGATCCTCTCGCGGCGCACCAAGAATAACCCTGCCCTCATCGGCGAGCCCGGCGTGGGGAAGACGGCCATCGTCGAGGGGCTGGCGCAGCGCATCATTGCTGGGGAGACGCCCAAGTCCCTCTTGAACAAGCGCATCCTAATGCTGGACGTCGGTTCGCTGGTCGCGGGCACCATCTACCGCGGCCAGTTCGAGGAGAGGATGAAGCGCGTCATCGAGGAGATAAAGAGCACCGAGAGCATCCTCTTCATTGATGAGCTGCACATGTTGGTGGGGGCGGGGGCGGCTGGCACCGCCGTCGATGCGGCCAATATCCTCAAACCGGCCCTGGCCCGAGGCGAGCTACAATGCATCGGGGCCACCACCCTCAACGATTACCGCAAGTACGTTGAGAGCGATGTGGCCCTGGAGCGGCGTTTCCAGCCGGTCCTGGTGGAGGAGCCGACCATCGAGGAGACCATCGAGATCCTGAGGGGGATAAAGGACCGCTACGAGGCCCATCACGACCTCCACATCACCGATGAGGCCCTCTGTTCAGCGGCGCGATTGGCGGCCCGCTATGTGACCGATCGCTACCTGCCCGACAAGGCCATTGATCTCATTGACGAAGCCTCAGCTCGAGTGCGCATGTACAAGTCATCCGCCTCCTCCGGCCTGGGGGAAGCCATAGCCGAGTTGAGTAGGGTTCGGAGGAAGAAGGAGGAGGCCCTCGACGCCCAGCAATATGAGGAGGCGGCAGAATTACGGGCCTTGGAGATGGACCTTCGCGACAAGCTGGGTCAGCTACGTTTGAGCGAGCTCGCCCCCCTTCGGGCTGAGCCCCCTCGGCCTGAGCTCGGGGCGAAGGCTCAGGGCGAAGCCTCTGAGGAGGCAGGCCTCCAGGTCACCGCTGACGACGTGGCTGAGGTCGTCTCCATGTGGACAGGCGTGCCTGTGGCGCGCCTCGCCGGGGAGGAATCGGCCCGCCTAATCCATATGGAGGAGGCCCTGCACAAACGCATCGTCGGCCAGGACGAGGCCATCGCGGCCATCGCCACGGCGGTGCGCCGCGCCAGGGCAGGGCTCAAGGACCCCAAGCGGCCCATTGGCTCCTTCATCTTCCTGGGGCCCACCGGGGTGGGGAAGACGGAGCTGGCCAAGGCCCTGGCCGAGTTCATGTTCGGCACCGAAGAGGCCCTGTTGCAGCTCGATATGTCTGAATTCATGGAGCGGCATACCGTCTCCAGGCTGGTGGGCGCTCCCCCCGGCTACATCGGCTACGAGGACGCCGGACAGCTCACCGAGGCCATAAGGCGCCGCCCCTATTCCGTCATCTGCTTCGATGAGGTGGAGAAGACGCACCCCGAGGCCATCAACATCCTCTTGCAGATAATGGAGGACGGGCACTTGTCGGACGCCAAGGGGCAGCGCGTCGACTTCCGCAACTGCATCATCGTCATGACCTCCAACATCGGGGCGAAGCTCTTGAGCAGGGAGATGGCTATCGGCTTCGCCGTGCCACGAGACGAGGCCAAGACGGCTGAGGAGGCCTACCAGAAGATGAAGGAGAAGGTGCTGGCCGAACTCAAGAGTGCCTTCCGCCCCGAGTTTCTGAACAGGGTTGATGGGGTGATCGTCTTCAGGGCCCTGAGCAAGGAGGAGATAAAGGAGATCGTTGACCTTGAGTTGGCCAAGGTGCAGAGGCGGTTGGATGAGCGGGAGATCAAGCTGGAGGTCCGCGAGGCGGCCAAGGACATCCTAGTCAGGGAGGGCTATGACCCCCACTTCGGGGCTCGTCCCCTGAGACGGGCCATCCAGCGCCTGATAGAGGACCCCCTTTCGGAGGGGCTTCTGGCGGGCGAGTTCCGTTCTGGCGAAACCGTCATCGCCGATGCGGAGGGCGACGAGATAAAGCTACAGGCACTGGCGATGGCAGTGGTTTAGCTCACATCGGCAAGGAGGGCGAAATGGAGGAGAGGATGGCGAGGATAGAGGGGATGATGGAGCAAATGGATAAAAGGCTGAACCACATCGAGACGGAGATAAGCGAATTGAGGGCGGAGATCAACGCCTTGAGGAGCGAGTTGAGGGGGGAGATCAGCAGCAATTTCAAGTGGACCTTAGGGCTTCTGATTCCGATGTGGGTGAGCATCATCGCCACCGTCTTGCTCAGGGGCTAGGTAGGATTACCGCAAGGCAGGGCAGATCAGTGTGGGCGCCTTGCAGGAATATTAAAGCGATAGGGGACATCCATCGGGCGATTGCCGCTTTAACCTGAGCGACCGCCCGTTTTTCTTCCTGCTGGCGCTTCCGTTTTTTGAACAGATAGCAGCTATTGTAAAATAGTGATAGCCATACAAGCTGTGTAAAGAAAGCTGGTTGGCGAGGCTTCAGCCTGAGGCTTCAGCCGAACGGCTTACCTTCGATGCCGATGTGACGATTTGCTGAGGAGACGGACAAGATGCCAAAGGGAAGGCAAAAAGACAGGCTGGAGAGGGCTCTCAAGGCCTACTTCAAGGAGATCCACGGGATTTACACCGGGGGCGGCTTCAGTGAGGAGAGCTTCTATCCCGCCCTAAAGGGGCTGGTGGAGGAATGTTCTCGGCTTCTTCTGAAGGTGACGAACTCTCTCGCTTTAAAGGTATTCCATCAGAGAAAAGGCGAGAGAGTTCGTCAGGCGAGGCAGGGGTTCTGGTCCAGCCCAAGAGGACGGAGGTGGGGATCCCCGACTTCCTCGTCCGCAGGGATGGGGAGATCATAGGCTACATCGAGGCGAAGCCGCCGGATGCAGACCTGCGGGATGCTGAGGCCTCGGAGCAATTGAAGCGGTATCTGGAGTCGCTCCCCAACCTCATCCTGACCAATCTCTTGGAGTTCAGGCTGTACCGACACGGCGACCTCATAGATAGGGTGGAGGTGGGCCGCCAATTTATCCTGCAGAGTTTGAAATACCCTCCCGTCCCGGAGAAGTTGGATTTATTCTTCGACCTCCTCAACAAGTTCTTCTCCTTTTCCATCCCCGAGATAAGGACCTCCTCCGCCCTCTCCATCGAGCTGGCCAAGAGGACCCGCTTCCTGGAGCGCATCCTGCAGGAAGAGCTTTCGAGGGGGAACGAAGAGGTAGCCAGATTCTACAGGGCCTTTCAGCAGGAGCTCATCGGTTCTCTGACGGAGGAGAGGTTCGCTGACCTCTACGCCCAGACCATCACCTATGGGCTCTTCGCCGCCAGGATGAGAGTAGGGGCAATTCATGAATTGCCCCTACACGCCTGGCAATCCATCCCCGAGAGCCTGCCCCTGCTCAGGGAGATCTTCCACTCCTTCACCGGCCCCCGCTTCCCGGAATCGCTATCCTGGATCGTGGACGACATAAGCCAGGTGCTGGAGAAGGCGGATGTCCCAGCGATCCTCAAGGAGTTCAAGACCACCCGCTGGGATGAGGACCCGGTGATCCACTTCTACGAAACCTTCCTCGCCACCTATAACCCCAAGGAGAGGGAGAGGTTGGGGGTTTACTACACCCCTCTGCCCGTGGTCTCCTACATCGTGCGGTCCATCCATCGCCTCCTGAAGGAGAGGTTTGGAAAGGCCGAGGGGCTTGCCACCAGGGATGTAACCCTCCTCGACCCCGCGGCCGGGACCTTGACCTTCGTCGTCCAGGCGATCAAGCAGGTTCAGAGGGAGCTGGAGGAGAGGAGGCAGGGAGGGCTCATCAGGTCCTACATCGAAGAGCACATCCTCCCCCACTTCCACGCCTTCGAGATCCTCGTGGCTCCCTACACGGTGGGGCACTTCAAGGTCTCCATGGTCCTGGAGGAGATGGGCTATGAATTCAGGGAGGGTGAGCGGTTCCAATTCTACCTGACGAACACCCTGGAGATGAAGGAGCCCAAGCAGATAAGCTACCTCATTGACCTGGCCAGAGAAGGGCGGGCGGCCAAGAGAATAAAGGAGGAGGTCCCCATTCTGGTGGTCCTCGGCAATCCTCCCTACTCGGTGAGTTCGGAGAACAGGTCGGACTTCATCGAGGGCCTGATGGACGATTACAAGGAGGATGTGCGGGGCGAGCGGAACATCCAGCCCCTCTCCGACGACTATATCAAGTTCCTTCGCTTCGCCCACTGGAAGTTAGCTCAGGCGGGCAAGGGGGTCCTGGGTTTCATCACCAACAACTCCTACCTCTCGGGGGTGATCCATCGAGGGATGCGGAGGAAGCTCTTGGAGGCCTTCGATGAGGTCTACATCCTGAACCTTCATGGCTCTGCCAGGATCGGCGAAAAGACGCCCGAGGGAGGGAAGGACGAGAACGTCTTCGACATCCAGCAGGGTGTGGCCATCGCCCTCTACGTGAAGACCTCTCCCCCAACCCCCTCCCCGCAAACGGGGAGGAGGCAAGGGGGTGGGGTTGTATACTACGCCGACCTCTGGGGGCTGAGGAGCGAGAAGTATGGATACCTTTTCGAGAACGATGTGGGCACAACCCAGTGGCAGGAGCTCGAACCTATTGCCCCTTACTACTTCTTTGTCCCCAAGGATTTCGCTTTCAAGGAGGAATATGAGAGATTCTGGAAGGTGACGGAGATTTTTAAAAAGTGGTCCAGCGGGGTAAAAACTAGAAGGGACCAGTTTATGGTTGCGTTTTCTAGAGAAGAGTTACTTCAGCGGTTGAGACTCTTTATTGGAAATCTGCCAGACGAGATGCTCAGTAGAGCTTTGAGGATACAAGATACAAAGTATTGGAGTATTAAGAAGGCAAGAGAAGAAGTTCGTAAAGTTGACTTCAAAGGCAAGATAATACCTTACGCTTATCGCCCTTTTGACAGCCGATTTGTTTTCTACTTCCCGAATATTATTGAAAGAGGCGATGCAAGGGAACCATTGATGAAGCACCTTTTTAAAGGGAATATTGCCATCGTCTCAACAAGAATATTGTCACAACCGCCTTTTAACCATGTGTTTATTTCAGACTCTATCTCAGATATGTGTTTGATTTCAACAAAGACCAAAGAAGCCTCATATCTCTTCCCCCTCTACCTCTACCCCGATAAACCCGAAGGGCAGCTTTTCGGTGAGGGAGCGCCTGAAGCGGAGCGCATCCCCAACTTCACCGCTGAGTTCCTGCAAGCCGCGAGAGAATCGCTGGGGACAGAGCCGACTCCGGAGGAGATCTTCTACTACATCTATGCCGTCCTCTACTCCCCTACCTACCGCAAGCGCTACGAAGAGTTCCTCAAGATAGACTTCCCCAGGATCCCCCTGCCTGCTGAATATGGCCCCTTCGCAGAGCTAAGCCAGCTCGGCCAGGAACTCGTTGACCTCCACCTGCTCAAACACCCAGCCCTCCAGGAGCCTGGGATCGGCTTTCCGGAAAGCGGCTCCAATACGGTGGAGAAGGTGCGCTACGACGAGGAGGCCCAAAGGGCCTTCGCCCTAGAGGGCTCAGCCCGAAGGGTCTACTTCAACCAGGACCAGTGCTTCGAGGGCATCCCGAAGGAAGTGTGGGAGTATCGGATTGGGGCCTATCAGGTGATGGAGAAATATCTGAAGGATCGAAAAGGGCGGAAACTGTCTTTGGACGAGATCAACCATTACATGAAGGTGGCAAAGGCCATCCGTCTGACCATTGAGCTGCAGGAGAAGGTTGATGATGTCTATGGGGCAATTGACTGAGCCGTCGTCTTGCTCAGGCGACGGGGCAAGGACGCCCCTTCTAAGCGCTTTTCGGATGGGTTCTAATTAAGGAGGTGCAACGTGACTACAAAACCGGTGGTAATCAAGTTCTTTGCCCCGATCATTGATGCCACGATCAATGCTTTGATGAATGCTATTGATCAGAAAATGAAGCAGGGGGCGACAAATTTCATCATACTCATCTCCTCACCCGGTGGCTCGGTTTTTCATGGCCTAAGCGCATACAACTACCTGAAAGGATTGCCAGCTACGATAACTACCCACAATTTTGGCAGCGTGGACTCAATCGGCATTGTCCTGTATTGCGGCGGCTCGAAAAGGCTATCGGTGCCTCAGGCCAGATTCCTGCTTCACGGTGTCAGCACCCAATTTAGGCGGGATGCAAGTTTAGAAGAAAAGCAGTTGGAAGAGCGATTGAAGGAACTGAGAATTGACCTTGAAAACATCGCCAAGGTGATCGCAGCAAACACAGGTAAGAGTGTGGAGGAAGTGACGAATGCCATGCTTGAGAGGACAACCTTGAATCCAGAGGAGGCGCAATCCTGGGGGCTCGTGCACGAAATCAAGTCGGAGCTATTCGAAGCGGGGAGCGAGGTAATCTCCATACAATTTCAGCAACAACAGAAACCGTAGGAGATGGAATGGAAATGAATAGAGTGTGGCTAAAATCTGTGGGAGTGAACGATTTCACGCTACCTGCTCCAGAACAAGAGTCTCGGCCAACCCTGAGCCGGCACAGTAAGAGCCGTAG
>Ga0315314_1002571_pt1 | contig 14888 bp, 12 predicted proteins | sample TDP9_MG_FD_203631 | JGI IMG/M metagenome (GOLD analysis project Ga0315314, IMG submission 203631) | Freshwater sediment microbial communities from Lake Towuti, South Sulawesi, Indonesia - TDP9 | ecosystem: Environmental > Aquatic > Freshwater > Lake > Sediment | place: Indonesia: South Sulawesi...
AAAGAATATTCCGAAGGGCCCATGGCTGAGGCGGGGGGAGACATCGGCTATGTAAAGAAGGGGGAGCTCCACCCCGATGTGGATAAGGTAGCCTTCTCTCTCAAGACAGGACTACATAGTGAGATCATCTCCATTCCCTCCGGGTTTGTCATCATCAAGGTGGAGGAGAAGCGGACTCCCATTCAGCCCTATACGCAGGTAGCCGATCAGCTCCGAGATAAGATTTACGAAAAAAAGGTGGAGCAGAAGTACAAGGAATGGGCCCAGGAGTTGCGGCAGAAAGCCTTTATTGAGATGAAGTGATTCGGAAGGTCCAAGAAGCCATGTTTCGCGTTCTCGCCACCAAGAATTTAGCGCCCTCCATTCAACTGGTGGAGGTCGAGGCCCCCCTCATTGCCCAGAGGGTGAAGGCCGGGCAATTCGTGGTCCTCCATCTGGCCGAGCCGAGCGAGAGGATTCCTTTGACCGTGGCCGACTGGGATGTAACGAAGGGATCCCTCACCCTCATCTTTCAAGAGGTGGGCAAGAGCACCATAGAATTGGGGAAGTTGCGTCAAGGGGATTCGATTCAGGACCTCATCGGCCCTTTGGGCAAGCCCTCGGAGATCGCCCTTTATGGCACGGTGGTCTGCGTCGGTGGAGGGATCGGAATCGCCCCCATCTATCCGATCGTGCGGGCCTATAAGAAGGAAGGCAATCGAGTCCTCTCCATCCTGGGGGCCCGGCAAAAGGACCTGCTCATCCTGGAGGAAGGGCTGCGCGCCCTGAGCGAGGAGTTGTGGGTGACCACCGATGATGGCTCCTATGGCCGCCATGGCCTGGTGACCGATGAGCTGCGGCGTCTCGTCGAGGAGGGTTCCAAGATCGATCTGGTGGTGGCGATTGGACCTCCGGTCATGATGCAGGCGGTCTGCAAGCTGACCGAGACCTATGGGATCAAGACGATCGTAAGCCTGGATTCCATCATGGTAGATGGGACGGGGATGTGCGGGGCCTGCCGGGTGACGGTGGGGGCCAAGACCCGGTTCGTCTGTGTCCACGGGCCGGAGTTCGATGGCCATCAGGTCGATTTCGACGAATATATCCTGCGCAAAAAGATGTACCTGACTCAGGAAAAGGACGCGATGGATCGATACCATCGATGCTGCGAGAAAGGCTCTCTTGCCTGACAGCAAACGCAAGAAGACGCTCGTCTTGCAGAAGCAGCCCATGCCCCGCCAGGATCCCCGGGAGCGGATCCACAACTTTTACGAGGTGGCCCTCGGGTACCCGGAGGAGGCTGCCCGAGCAGAGGCGGAACGATGCCTCCAATGCAAGAAATCCCCTTGTATCACGGGCTGCCCGGTAGAGATTGATATTCCCTCCTTCGTGGCGTCGATCAAGGAAGGGGATTATGCGGGGGCGATCCGCAAGATCAAGGATAAGAACTGCCTTCCCGCCATCTGCGGCCGGGTATGCCCCCAGGAGGATCAGTGCGAGAAGGTGTGCGTTTTGGGGGTGAAAGGGGAACCGGTGGCCGTGGGTCGCCTGGAGCGGTTTGCCGCCGATTATGAGATGGCCAATCTGCGAAGTGATCCCCCTGCCCGTCCTGCTCCGACCGGAAAGAAGGCGGCCGTGGTGGGTTCGGGTCCGGCCGGTCTAACGGTGGCGGGGGATCTGGTGAAATTGGGCCATGAGGTCACCATTTTCGAGGCCCTGCACAAGGCAGGAGGCGTCCTGGTGTACGGGATCCCCGAATTTCGGCTTCCCAAGGCAGTTGTGCAGAGGGAGGTGGACTATGTGGCCTCCTTGGGGGTGGAGCTCCGCCTGGATACCGTGATCGGAAAGCTCCTTACGGTGGATGATTTGTTCGCCATGGGCTATCAGGCGGTCTTTCTGGCCAACGGAGCGGGTCTTCCCACCTTCATGGATATCCCCGGAGAGAACCTTAACGGCGTTTATTCTGCCAACGAATACCTGACCCGTTCTAATCTGATGAAGGCTTACCTCTTCCCCGAATATGACACGCCCATCATCCGGGGCCGGGATGTGGCGGTGGTAGGCGGGGGAAATGTGGCCATGGATTCGGTGCGAACCGCCCTCCGCCTGGGAGCGGAAAACGCCTGTATCATCTATCGCCGCTCGCGCGCCGAGATGCCGGCCCGTCATGAGGAGATCGAGAATGCCGCCGAGGAAGGGGTGCAGTTTGTCATGTTGACCAATCCGGTGCGCATCCTGGGGAATGAGCGAGGCTGGGTAAAGGGGATTGAGTGCGTAAAGATGGAATTAGGGGAGCCGGATGAGTCGGGAAGGCGGCGTCCGGTTCCCGTGCCGGACTCCGAGCATCAGATCGCGGTGGATATCGTAGTGATGGCGGTTGGCAACGGAGCGAACCCTCTGGTGGCATCGACTACTCCTGGTCTGGCGGTGAATCGATGGGGTAATATCATCGCCGATCCGGAAACGGGACAGACCAGCAAGGACGGGGTATTTGCCGGGGGAGATATCGTAACCGGCGCCGCCACCGTCATCTCAGCCATGGGTGCAGGGCGAAAGGCCGCCCGCGCCATGGATGCCTACCTGAGGGCGATTTAGAAGACCTATCCGTGAGAAGAAATCCGTGAAAGGGCGTAATTTATGAAAATCCTCCTCATTTCTCCAGACCTGCAGGATTCGCTCTTCCGCTATTCGCGCAGGGAGGTGCGGTCCTTTTCCTTTCCTCGGCTCACCCTGCCGCTCCTGGCTGCCCTCACGCCACCAGAGCACTCCGTGCGCTTGATCGATGAGAGTGTGGAGGATGTGGACTTCGATGCCGGGGTGGACCTGGTGGGGGTCTCCTTACTTACCTTCCTGGCCCCGCGGGGATACGAGATTGCAGATCGTTTCCGGCAGCGAGGAGTCAAGGTAGTACTGGGCGGGATGCACGCCTCCGCCCTTCCCGAAGAGGCCCTGCTCCATGCGGACTCAGTGGTCATCGGGGAGGCGGAAGAACTGTGGCCATCGCTCCTTGAGGATTTCCAGCGCGGGGACCTGAAAAAGATCTACAGGAACGATAGAAGGCCCGACCTGGCGGGCCTTCCGCGACCTCGGCTCGATCTTCTCAAGCGGGATGGCTACCTGAACGCCAAATGCGTACAGGCGACGCGCGGGTGCCCCTTTGGTTGTGATTTCTGCTCGGTCACTGACTTCTTCGGAAATTCCTATCGCCTGAGACCCGTGAAGGAGGTGGTGGCCGAAGTAGCTGCATTACACGGGGATTTTGTCTTCGTAGATGACAACATTGCCGGGAATCGAGCCTATGCGAAGGAGCTCTTTTCCGCCTTGATTTCCCTGGGCAAGAAGTGGGGCAGTCAGTGCAATCTCTCCCTGGGGGAGGATCCCGAGTTATTGGCGCTCGCTGCCAAATCCGGTTGCACCCACATGTTCGTCGGCATCGAGACCCTCTCTCAGGCGAACCTGAAGGGGATCAGGAAGTCCTTTAACAAGGTGGGAAGATATGAGGACCTGATTGCCCGCTTCCACGATCAAGGGATCGCGATCAATGCGGGGATTATCTTTGGGATGGATGATGACGATGAATCCGTCTTCCCCACGACCGTGGACTTTTTGGAGGGGAACAAGGTCGAGCTGACCCTGTTCAATATCCTGACCCCCTTACCCGGGACCCGACTCTATGCCCGGCTGGAAGAGGAAGGCAGGATCATCGATCGCGACTGGTCCCACTACGACGGCCGGCATGTGGTCTTTCGGCCCAAGCGGATGTCGGCGGAGACCTTGAGAGATGGCTTCTTTTGGGCCTTCCATCACCTTTACTCCTGGAGGTCCATGCTCACCCGGCTTCCGGGGAGCAAGGCCAGGACCATTCCTCTCTACTATGTGAACCTCGCCTATCGTCGCATACTCAAGCGCATGCCGAAAGGAGAGCTCACTCCCCTGGCCAGGGTGATGCAGAAAGGTCAGGGCCGCATTCCGGTGAGGGAAAAGGCTCCCCTGCTCATCCCCAATGCCCTGGAGGCGATCAAGAACCGGGCAGGAGAGATCGGGAGTCGCCTCGATGCCTTCCTCCAGGTGAAGATGCAGAAGATGGAAAGATCCTTTGACCTTCATATCTCCCTGGAGGGGGTGTTGGACAAGGCCGGGGCAAAGGCCCTGAGGAAGAGAATTGAGGGGGCCGTCAAGAGAATCAAAGCCGAAAAGATCGTCATCGATTTTGAAAAGCTGCGCTACGCCACCCCCCAGGGCATTCAGGCCCTCTTCGCCCGCAAGAAGAAATCCGCAAAGAAAGGTGCAGCATGGAAAGCGCGGTTGGTCAATGTGGGACCCGTGCTCCGGGAGATCGTGGCCCAGCTCGACGCCACCTCCCGCCGCTTCGAATTCGCCGACTAACGCTCCCCTCTTGATTTATTCCCCGCCTGCCTGTGGCCAAATTCTCCCCTTGGAGAGAGGTGACGACCGGGCCGATGATACCAGCGCGCGATGCGGGTGGGAGAGATACCCAGACAATAAGCAGCAATGGCCATCTGGTTGATCAGAGTCGTCCTCCAGATGCCCAGGGCCCTCCAGCGGCGAGCTGAAGTGAGGACGGGCTCGGGGAGGATCACGATCTGCCCGCGCCTTCCCATGCTCTTCATAAGCTCGAAATCCTCCATGATGGGTATATCGGGAAAGCCGCCCAATTCTAAGAATACATCCGACCTCACGAAGATCGCTTGATCCCCATAGGGCAGCTGGAGCCATCGGGATCGCCAGTTGGCCAGGCCCTCGATCAGCCTCAGGCTCGGGAGCGGTCCGTCGATGCGAAGGGAAAAAGCCCCACCAACGCCTCATTGCGGGCGGGAAGAATGATGGACATATAGGCCGGGGGAGGAACTCCTGCCTCCTGTTGCCAGAGGGCAAGATCCTCCGGGCGATCCACATCAGGGAGTGGCTCCAGCAGGGCGAAAGATAAGCCCAGGCCCTTAGCCCTCCCTACCGTCTCCCTCAGGACTTGATCCGTGCTCCACGGGATGTCCGAGAACAGCTCGCCAATCTTCTTGCAGGAGGCCACCCTCCTTAGCCCGATCAGATAATATCCCCCGTCCTTCGCCGGGCCCAATACCAGATTGCGGCGTTCCATTTCCTCGAGGGCTTTCTGGATCCTCTGCCAGGTCAGCCCCGGACAATCGGTGCCGATGATGACCACCCTTTCCATCCCTGCGGCGAAGGCCTGTTTGAAGGCGCGCCCGAGCCGCCGCCCCAGATCGCCCTCCCCCTGAGGCCGATATTCGAGGTCCGGGCCCAACCATTGCCGCATCATGGCCTGGCTTCCTCCTTCGAAGCGCACCTCGATCGAGCGGGCGCCGGCCGACTGCCCCAGGAACCTTCTCACCTGGGCCAGGGTGCGCACGGCCATCCAGTGGTGCAACTCCGCCGCTCCCTCCGCTCCCAATGTGGGAATAAGCCGGGTCTTGACCTTCCCTGGCTCCGGATAGCGAGTAAAGATGATCAGCCTTTCGAAGATCTCCCGCTCCTCCAAACAAGTTTGACAATCCAGCCGGGAAGACTATAATCCATTTGGACTCGGGATCAATAATTTTCCTCCGAGGTGGTCACAAGTTGTGACTACTTCCCATTAGGCTGAGGTCGAAAACTTAGAATCACAAATGGTGATTTCAATAGTTTTGTTGTGAAATTGCAGGCAGTCGTCCTACAAACGCAGAAGGCGTGGACCATAAGAACCGAAATGATACAGACTGAAATGCACAAAATGCTTCATGAAGCAATTCCACACGCAGACCAAACAGAATTGCTTCAGGCGAAGCATTTGCATTCGCCCAAAGTAAAGCGCCGCCGGACCGGGTTTCGTGCGAAGAGAGAGAAATGAATGTCTCCACTCAAGCAGCACCATGAGACCACTTGACAACGCCTTTTCGTCGTCATAATTGAACTGCAAATTGCACCCCGTCCGATACGCCGAAAGGCCCGGGCGGGGTTATCTTTTTGAGAGAGACCTTGTGCTTGCCAATCCAATAATGAATCGCTTACACTGCATTAAATGAATAATACTCAAATTGATTAATAATTCGTTATTGACACTTAATCCAATGCATGCTATTCTAATACTATGAGAACAAAGGATGAAATCCGCACGATTCTGAGGCATTTGGAAGGAAAGTCGGCCGAGGATCTGGAGGACGAGGAACTCGAGTTCAAGCATTGGGACTCAGATCCCAAAGCACTCCATCGGATACTGCGCGAGCACGTTGTTTGTCTTGCCAATTCCCGTGGCGGAACCATCGTGTTAGGAGTGCGAGATGGAGTCCGCACCCGCAAAGAAGCCATCCAAGGCATTGGCCACTATGACCTTCCTGGATTGAGACGCGCGGTTTACGATGGAACGGATCCCCACATCCTGGTCGAGATCGAGGAACTCGTGGAGCCAGAAGGTAAGCTTCTTCTGATTCATGTGCCCAAGGGTATGCCACCCCACACGACCAGCGATGGCGTCGCCAAGATCCGGATCGGTAAAGAATGCAAACCCCTAACCGGGAGGACCTTTGCGCAGCTTCTGGCAAGCGGAGGCCAGCGCGATCCAACGGGGGAAGTCATTCCGGGGACCAGCGACGCAGACCTCGATCCCACCGAGATTGTACATCTTAGAAAGATCATCCAAAGGGATGCCCAAAATGAGGAACTCGCGCGGCTTGCGGATCGTCCCCTTCTGGAGGCCATGGGCTTAATAACCATGGATGGAGTAACCCTTGCTGGACTGCTCGTCGTCGGCAGAAAAGAGGCCCTTGCCCACCGTGTCCCGCAGCATGAGGTGACTTTCCTCAGATACCGTAGCGCAACCCGATATGACCAGAGGAGAGACCTGCGAGGTCCGCTGCTTGCCGTTCTTCGCGAGATGGAACAATTGGTTTCCGTGAACAACCGTGTCCGGACTGTTCAGGAAGAGGGATTTGGCCAGCTCGAATTCCCGGATCTATCCTGGGAGGTGGCTCGCGAAGCCGTTCTCAATGCCGTCACCCACCGCGATTATTTCCTGAGGCAAGGCGTTCAGGTGGCCCTCTATCGGAATCGACTGGAGGTCATAAGCCCTGGCGGCTTCATTGGAAACATCACACCAGAGAATGTGCTCAGGCATCCTCCTGTCCATCGAAACGAGCTGCTGGCGCGCGTCTTCCAGACTGTGGGTCTCGTCAATCGGGTCGGCCTGGGGGTGGATCGCATCTACGAGAGCCTCCTTCGCCTGGGCAAGGATGTTCCTCGCTACACCGCAGACGAAGCCCATGTGCGGCTCGTCATTCCGCTTCAAACCCATGAGAGATTCGCCCTTTTCATTGCGATGGAAGAAAGGGGAGGTCGATCCCTCGATCTCGACGACCTCTTGATCCTTCGCGCTCTCTCGCGGATTTCAAGCCTGGACCGCTGGTCGGCAGCCTCGGTCCTTCAGCTTCCCGAAGAAGAAGCGGCTGCAAAGCTGGTGCATCTGCGTGAGGCAGGATACCTTGTAGTTCGGGGGAGGGGCCGGGGGGCAAGTTACGACCTTAGGCGAGATCTCGCGGATCGCTTGCGAGGACGGGCAACTGTTGATGCTGACTTTGCCTTGGACGAAGAGGCGGTCAAGCTACGAATCATTGCTCTGTTGCGCGAGAGGGGTCAACTTACCAATTCCGAGATACGGCGTTTTTCTGGATTCAGTCGCGTCCAGGCGTATCGCCTGGTCAAGGAATTGGAAGGCGAGAAGAAAATACGATTTGCGGGAAAGGGGAGAGGGACCCATATCCTGCTCGCTCAGACGAAAAATGATACAGAGTGAAATGCACAAGATGCTTCAACCAAAGCATTTCCATTGGTCCCAAACACCGCCGGATCGGATTTCGTGGATGGGATGAGAAGGAAGTATTCGGCCTGTGATGGCTCTGAGCTGAAGCCCTTGGCGTGGTCAGACGCGGCTCGGGGCAACCCACAGAACTTTGCCGATTGGTTGTAGTAGTTAGTGTGGGGTGAGCCGCCAGATACTGGAAGGCGGCTTATCGGCATCCCGCTGGATCTTAGACAAGGATACCTATGAACGCTCTTGCAGAGCATCTTGCCCGTCTCTCACAGAAACCAGAGTTCGGGGGCCAGGAATACAAGAATTGGATCGAACAGGATGACTTCGTCCGCTTTCTCCAGACGCTCCCCAGCTTGAACGAAGTCATTCTATATGCATCAGCGCCATACACATTCATTTATGGCGTACTCCTCCCTGCGCGCCTAATTACCTCGCCGAACGTGGATGATCGGGACCAATGGAATTGCAACCCTTTCTCGTCTTGGGGGATCTCAATCAGCTACGGGAAGCACCCAAAAGTGGCGTTGTCGCCACCCTTGGATCATACGGGCTCCAAGACGCTGGACCGTGGAGAGCAGATCCTGTTCGCCAGAGATTTTGATGGGAGGCAAGACCAGCGCTCGTATATAGAAATCTCACAGAAGCTTGCACACGCCTTCGGCCTGCACTATGTTCCCGAGCGCGACGCGTTCTGCCGTTTTGACCAACGCGGCGACGTGGAGGATGTCGTCAGAGTTTCATATCCCTCCGGGCAGTCCGGTCGCGAGGAGGGCTATGCTGTAACAATCCTTCGCACCACTCTCGATGAATACATGACGATCACCAAGCAAGCACTGGTGCTCTTATATGATTCTACACGATTCGAGCCAAAGATTTTCGGCGGTTGGGAGAAGCAGGATGTCGTGTACCGTCAGGTCCACCCCGAGATCTACTATAGGATCGGGCAAATCCCTGGAAGAGCAAGCCACCTGCGGGGCTTTCAGATCATCCGCTCGGCCATGTCGAAGAAAGACATGGTCGCGCGGTATAGAATCGATGAGCCAAGACAGCGGCAGTACGCAACCTTCATCGCGATCGACTGGAAGCATGGCACGGTGCGTGAGTGTTCCTGTGATCCCAAACAGTTAGGCAACTATTTCGTCAAGTCTGACCTTCCGTATGAGATATCTCCAGCCTTTTTCCGGCCGGAGGTGCTCCAGAAATACAAAGCGCATACGGACAAGTACCAGATTCAGGACCGCTCCATTTCCTGCCGGCACGCGTGGCGCCTTCGCACCTACGATGTGAATGAAGCTGGGCAGGTGCACACGTACCTAATATACCTCAGCTACCTCCCCTACGAGGAACAGTTGTATTGGAAGTCGTTCAACGAACCTCCGAAGGGTACCATCTCGCGACGGGCGTTCCAGACCGATATCAAAGGGGAATGGGACCTTGAGTACGACCCGCTGCGAAGTCTCAAACAAATGCTTCGCGATCTCCATGATGCCCAGGTCCCTTGGTGGAGGCTGCGAGAGGAAGCCCTGATTGCGCATGTCCATTATCCGGTCACTAACTCAGCCGATGAGTGGGCGAACGAACTCCATACTTTAGACAAGCTGCTCATCGAGGGATTCGTCACGAGGGATCTGCGCACGCGCCTGACGAATCTTGGCCGCACTTTCCACTCTGATTGGAAATCCCCCAAGCTGATAGAGGAGATCCTTCGTGGTCTTGCATTAGGCGGTGATGAGGTGCGAGAAATCGTGGAACCGCTTCAGGAGCTTCACTTCTTGCGGAGTAAGATCAGCGGACACGCGTCCGGAAAAGAAGCGAAGCAGATCAGGGGTGGAATTTTAAGACAACACAAGACATTTGCGTGCCACTTCCGGCAGCTCTGCACTCAAATCGATAGAGGAGTCCGAGCCCTCCAAACTCTCCTTGAACCCATCACACGGCCAGGAGACGGGAAATAGGGATAGGGTGGAGGGTTGGTAGTTTCTGAATGGACTCATTGTACGCTTCTCTCCATTCCTCATTTCTTGTCCATTCCGGGGGAAGAGGGTAGTATCCCTAAGGAAGTACAGAAATAAGGGTAACAGTGAATCCGCTGATTTTCGCTCAGGACTTGACCAAGCGTTTCGATTCCTTCACCGCGGTGGATGGAGTGGATTTCGCCGTATATCCAGGTGAGGTGGTGGGGTTTCTGGGACCCAATGGGGCGGGCAAGACGACCACTATCCGCATGATCACCTGCACCTCTCCCCTGACCGCCGGCACGCTTCAAGTCTTCGGCCTGGATGTGGACCGCCATCCCCGCCAGATCAAGGCCCAGATCGGAGTGGCTCCCCAGGAGAACAATCTCGATCCCGACTTCACGGTCCTTGAAAACTTGATCACCTATGGCCGCTACTTCCGGCTCCCCCGCAAGGAGATCCAAAAGAGGGCGGCGGAGCTCTTGGAGTTCGTCCAGCTCACCGAAAAGGCGAACGAATCGGTGGAAAGGCTCTCCGGGGGGATGAAGCGGCGCCTCATCCTGGCGCGTAGCCTGCTCAATCGCCCCCGGCTCCTGATCCTAGACGAGCCCACCACCGGCCTGGACCCCCAGGGCCGTCGCCTGATCTGGGAACGGATCCGGGCCCTGAGGCAGAGCGGGATTACGGTGGTCATCACCACCCACTACATGGAGGAGGCAGAGCAGATTTGCGATCGCATCCTGATCATGAACCAGGGCCAGATCATCGCCGAGGGATCTCCAGAGGAGCTGATTCGGCAACATGTGGGCGGGGAAGTCGTGGAGGTGATCCCGGAAGATGGCGCCGAGCAGGCCATCCTAAAGGAGATCGAAGGTCGCTGTCCCTATCAGCGGCTGGGAGAGAAATGGGAGATCTTTGTCTCCGATGGGACTTCGGTGCTGGAGCGGCTGAAAACCCGGGTGCGATTTACCTCCTACAGCATTCGGAGGCCCAACTTGGAGGATGTCTTCCTGCGCCTGACCGGAAGGGACCTTCATGAATAGGGGTTCCATCGCAGCCATAGCCGGCAGGAGGCTTTGGGTTCCCCACCTGAGCTCGCGCGCCTGGACCGTCTGGAGGAGGGACTTCGATGTCTTCCGCCGCCTCTTCTGGGTGAACTTCGCCGTCCCCATGTTGGAGCCCATCCTTTACCTTTTGGCCCTCGGTTTCGGGCTGGGGCTCTTTGTGAAGGAGATCCACGGGGTCTCCTATTCCCGCTTCATCGCCCCCGGCCTGGTCTCGGGAGCCATCATGTATGGGGCCTTCTTTGAGTGCTCCTATGCCTCCTTCGTGCGCATGTACTACCAGAAGACCTTCGATGCCATCATTGCCACCCCGGTCAATTTGGAGGAGGTGGTGGCCGGAGAGATCCTGTGGGGGGCCACCCGCTCTGCCATCAATGCCACGGTGGTCTTCTTTGTCGTCTCCGTCTTTGGCCTGACCTCCCCCTTCTTCCTGTTGGGCATCTTGCCCCTGGCCTTTCTGGGGGGGCTCTTGTTCGCCTCTTTCGGGATGATCTCCACCTCCCTGGTTCCCGCCATCGAGCACTTCAACTATCCATTTTTCCTCTTCATTACCCCCATGCTCCTCTTGAGCGGCATCTTCTTTCCCATCGAGATCCTGCCCAGGGCTCTCCAGAGTGCCAGCTTCACCCTCTTCCCCCTGGCCCACCTGGTGAAGATCGCCCGCGCCCTGATGCTCTCCCGGCTTGGTCTCGGCCTGCTCTGGAACCTCCTCTGGATGGCGGGAGTGGCCCTGATTGCCTTTCCCCTGGCCCTCTACCTGATGCAGCGGAGGCTGATTAAATGACCACCATCCTCCTCATTCGCCACGGCGAGACGGTGGGGAATCGAGAGGGCCTGTTTCGCGGACAGAGAGACTTCCCCCTCAACGAGCATGGAATGCGGCAGACGAAGGCCCTGGTTCAGGAACTCAGCTGTTGGAGGATCGATGCCATTTACTCCAGCCCCCTCTCCCGGGCTGCCGAGACGGCCCGCCCGCTCGCTGAACCCCGAGGGTTGCCCGTCATTCAGGAAGCGGGATTCCTGGACCTCCATTTCGGAGACTGGGAGGGCCGATCCAAGGAGGAAGTAGCGCAGGAGGAACCGGAACTCTGGAAGCTCTGGATGAGCCAGCCGGAGAGATTGGCGCGAGAAGGTACGGAGACCTTAGCTCAAGTGCAGAGGCGAGCGTATCTGGCTTTGGAGCGCATCGTCCAGGAGCAGGCGGGGAAGACAATCGCAGTGGTCAGCCATCGGGCAGTACTCAAGGCCCTCATTGCCCGATGCCTGGGCATCCCGGAGCCCTATTTCTGGAAGATCCACCTGGACACTGCCTCCTATTCCCTCCTGGAACAAAGTGTTGAACGGGGGTATGCACTGACACTTCTCAATCAGACCCGACACCTTCAAGACTTCATCCGGGAGGTTGCTTGACGGTTGGCTCTCACCCCTCCACCACTCGCTTCCAGTCGGCCCGAAAGCTGAACCGGAGGCCCACTTGCATCAGGAAGGAGAACAAGGCTGCGTCCCCGGATAGCCCTTTCAGCCTCCTGATGATCCGGCCGAAGGTGTAGGAAGTCCGCCGCAGCCTGTATAGGAGCTCCTCCCTTTCTCGTATCCCCAGAGTGGGATGGGAGAAGAGGGCGTGAACAGCATCCCACTTCCCCCAGGTGAGGCCAGGCAGGAGGCGACCCTTGTAGTCCTCCCACATGGGCGTGCCCGGCAGAGGCATGAGCAGGAAGGGGATGGGGACCACCCCGCTTTCGTCGCAGAAGTTGAGGGTCTTGTCGAAGGTCTCCTGGGTGTCCGTCTCTGAGCCCAGCACGAAGAAGCCGGCCACCATGATATTGAATTCCTGAATCTTCTTGATCCCGGCCGCCACCTTGCTGAAGTTGATTTCCTCATCCTGACGCAGCTTGGGGGCAATCTGCAGGTGGGCCAAGGTCTCCGGTTCGGCCGATTCCAATCCCACCATCACCGCATTGAGGCCGCTCTTGGCCGCCAGGCGGAGCACCTCCTCTCCTGCCTTGTCGTAGGCCACCGCCAGGCATCCAGCCCCGTGCCATCGCATCCAGCGATTCAGCTCGCCCAGCTTCTGATAGAGCTCCAGGCGATAGGCAATGTCCCCGAAGATGTCGTCATCCGCCATGAACCAGAAGCGACGGATCATTCTTGCTTCCTCAGCCACCTGCTCTGCTGGGCGGTGGCGCAGGCTCTCGCCATAGAAATCGGAAGTCCCGCAGAATTGGCAACGGTAGGGACATCCCCGGGTGGTCATGATGGAATCGAAGAAGTAGTGTGCCTGGAGCAATTCCCTCTTGGGCAGGGGGAGATGGTCCAGACTGGGCCGCTCCGGCACCCAGTGAATCTTGTAGGGGGGGAACTCGAGCAAAGAGGGGCGAGGGCCGGTAATATAAAACTCTTTCAACTGGCCCGCTTCCAGGTCCTTGAGCAGAGCAGGCCAGGTATCCTCCGCCTCCCCCAATACCACCGCATCCGCATGGCTTCTTGCCTCCATCGGCATCGCAGAAGGGTGATGCCCTCCCAGGACGACCTTTACTCCCTTTCCCCGGCTGAGATCGGCCAATTGGTAAGCGGCCTCCGCCATGGGGGTCATGACGCTGATGCCCACCAGATCCGGTCGATCGGAGAGATCGAACCGTTCCTTGAACAGGTCCACCAGCTCCACCTGATGGCCGGAAGGGGTGATCGCTGCCAGGTGAGGGAGCACCAGGGGCACCGTCAGGCCCATGGCCCCGGGGTCTTTGGCCTTTCTGGGCAGAACCAGTTTGATCTTCAATCCGACTTTACCTCAGAGAGAATAGCCCCATGCGGGCATCCGCCCGGCACGGGGCTATTCTCCAAGATGTGGACAACCTGTGAGGAAATTGTGGCTATCCCATGGCTGATAGGGTCACTTCGCCTCCACGGGAAACTTGGCCTCTTCCCATTCCTTCCAGCCACCCTTGAGAGCATAGACCTTCTGAAAGCCCTTGGAGATGAGTTGCCGTGCCACCCGGGCACTGGTCTCCTCATAGGGTCAGGTTCAGTAAAGGACCAGGGTCTTGTCCTTGGGATACTTGTCCGCCCAGGAAGCAATCTCCGCCTGAGGATCCTCCCGGATTGCGCCCTGGATTTTCCACTGACTCTTATCCCATGACGGCCCGAACCGGACATCGAGGATGATCACATCCGGATTCCCCAGGAGGGATTTGAGCTCCTCCTTGGCCATCCGGGGGACCTCCTCTTTGGCCAGGGCCAGCTCGGCCAAGAAGGCCAGTCCCACGAAAAAGCCTACGGCGCCTAAGATGGTGAGCCATCTTCGTTTCTTCACCGATTTTCCTCCTTGCTCTTAGAACCGTGATGCAGTTCTCTCCCTCTTTCATCGGGGATGGATCAGGACCTTCACCGTATCCGGCTGAGAGGATAGCTCGAATGCCCGACCGATCTGCCGCAACGGGATGGGCGCCGAGAGCAAGGGCTTCACCTGGATGAGACCCTTCCAGTAGGGAGCGAGAAGGCGATCGAACCAGATAAACCTCTCATAGGGTGTGTTCAGGTGCATGACGCAGGTGGTCCGGATAGAAATCGCATCGTCATGCCAGCGGCTGATGCCCAGCGACACGGGCTCCATGACCCAGCTGTAGAGAACCAGGGTTCCGTTCTTCCTCAGGATCCGGGTGGCCATATTCATGGATTCTTCCCTACCCGCCGCCTCAAATACCACATCCACGCCGGAGCCTTTGGTCAGATCCAGGATCGCCTGATCCGCATTCGCATGGTTGGGGTCAACGACATGATCTGCCCCCAGACTCTTGGCCAGATCCCGTTTCCCCGCCAAGGGGTCGATGCCGATCACTTGCAGCGCCCCTTTCCTCTTGGCCCCCTGCACCATAATCTGCCCCGCAAATCCCAGGCCCACGACCGCCGCCGTATCCCCTAACTGAACCCCCGAATGGAAGACGGAATACATGGCGCAGGCCAGGGGCTCACCCAGACACCCCAGTTCCATCTCCATCTCGGCGGGTATGGGGTGAAGGTTCTCCTCCCGGGAGACGAAGAAATCGGCAAAGGTGCCGTTGTTATGACAGGACA
>Ga0315314_1002572_pt1 | contig 14885 bp, 6 predicted proteins | sample TDP9_MG_FD_203631 | JGI IMG/M metagenome (GOLD analysis project Ga0315314, IMG submission 203631) | Freshwater sediment microbial communities from Lake Towuti, South Sulawesi, Indonesia - TDP9 | ecosystem: Environmental > Aquatic > Freshwater > Lake > Sediment | place: Indonesia: South Sulawesi...
ATTTGTTTGGGATACCACAGGTGTCCTAGAAGGCAACTACACAATGAAAGGAGAAGCAACGCTTGTTCCATTCGAATTTAATACAGCCAACAACGTTTACACTGATGGTAAAGTGCAAGTAAGATCACTCATACGCGACGTAGCAATATTGGACGTAACAACGGATGTAAACAGAACTTACGAAGGTTTGCCTGTCAACATCACTGTTGTAGCCAAGAATGAAGGAAACTTAACTGAGACATTTGATGTCACGGTCTTCTACAATTCCAACGTAATTGAAACTAAAAAAGTAACAAATCTCGCTCCTAATACAATGGTCATCTTAACCTTTAAGTGGAATACCACCGGCGTGACACCGTGCAACAACTATACAATAAGTGCAAATGCGACCATCCTTCTATTCGAAATTGACACAGCGGACAACACATTCGTGGATGGCTATGTAAAAATAAAAATCTTGGGTGACATCAATGGCGATGGCAAAGTGAATATCAGAGACATATCAGTTGTATCGCGAGCGTTCGGCTCCTACCCTGGCCACCCAAGATGGGATCCCGAAGCCGACTTCAACCAAGACAATAAGGTTAACATACGCGACCTATCCATAGTAGCACGCAACTTCGGAAAAACCTGTGAAACATGACCATCCATTTTTTTCCCTTTTTTGTTATTTTATTGCAAGATTGCGGAAATGAACCGTTGCTTTTTAAGGAAAACTTAAAATACCCATGTTACTCAATGGAAGGAGCAAAAGGATTTCAGCATGAGGTGCGAGTTTGAAGAGAAATAAGATACGTGCGGGCGGTTTTATCGCTTTTCTTTTGGGCGCCCTAGTCTACACTATACTGTTTAGCATGTTGAATTTTCAAATACAATACGTAGATGCTCAAGCTCCTATGGGAACCGTTCTTAATGTGGTTCCTTCAAGTATAACTAAGGGAGAAGCTGGTGTACAAATCCCTGCAGGGGGCTTACCCTTCACAGTAAACATTACGGCAACTAACGTCACCGATCTGTACGCTTGGCAAATTCGAGTCTACTATTTTCCCTCAATATTGAACTGGACCCTAGCTACCGTTCCTACTGATAATATTTTCAAAGGAAAGACAACGGTCGAAGAAATCCCGCCTACCCAACTTGACACGATTAGAAGACTAGAAAACACTTCGGCGGTTAATTTCACAAGCCCTAAGACCAGCCGATGGAATTGGAGAGAGCACCCAACTGGCAGTCAATTTTACAATCTCACAGATTGGCTTGATGTAGATGAAACCGGAATACTTTCTAGATCGGACATCATTTGGGTCAAGTCTGGAACTTCACCTACCGAATACTATCGCATCCAAAAAATCGAGATCAGCTTGTCTAAGGTTATAATAACGATTGAACTTGCCTACATAGAATATATGGTCTCTCTTATCGAAGACGTGCCTGGCGTTAGCGGCAATGGAACCTTATGTCAACTTACGTTTGCTGGGATAGGTCCAGGAGTTTCTGTTCTGAATTTTTCAAGGCCACTAGGCGGACTCCAAGCCGACACGATCCTGTTGAACTCTGATTTGGAAGACATACCTTTTGACGCGGTCGACGGTGTCGCGACTGTACGCGGAATTGCTCTAGGTAAAGAACCTAGCACAATCAGTTTGGGGGTTGATAAAACCACTGTGAAGGTGGGCTCCAACGTCACCATAAGTGGAGGGATAAGCCCAACCGTACCCAATGTTGATGTGACGATTTCCTACAAACCACCTGGTGAGGACTGGTCACTGCTCAAAATTGCTAGGACGGACACGCAAAGCCAATACAGCTTTATTTGGACTACTACCCGTGTTGGCACTTTCGAAATCAAGACCTCGTGGGCTGGTGACGACCTTCATGAAGGCGATGTAAGCGACCTAAAAACTGTTACTGTTACTTCGGAAGAGGACCAACAAGATTTCCTTGGAACGTATCTTCCGTACATTGCAGCGGGCGGTGGAGCGATAGTTGTAGTCGTTGTCCTCCTGTATTTCTTCAAAATCAGAAAGCGCTAACAGCAGGGCACACCTTTCCTTTTTTCCGTCTTCCGTCCGTTCTTTTTTTTGTCACAATGGCTCTAACATTTCATTCCGCGCTGCAGAGCCTTTGTTATGAGGAATCGCGCATCTTAAGTCTGAAGGACCTATTTTAAGCAGGTAATGGTATTAAAGTTGCTGGGTGAGTCTTCCAGCGTAGGAATGGGCTATTGATGAAACGAGGGCGAAAACAAGTACTACCAATTTTAGTGTTTCTGTCCTTCCTTTGTGGCTTGCTTAGGTTGGCAGATGCATCTCTGATGCCTACTACACTGAGGGTTTCTCCAGCAAAAGTTGTGGTTGAAGCTGCAGACATTTTGTTTCCAACGTCTCCGATCACAGTGAAAATATCAGTTTCCCATGTCGTGGGTCTTTATGCTTGGCAAATTAAACTCTACTTTAATGCAACAGTTTTGAATCTGACAACCAATGAAGTCACATATCCTTCTGGTCATGTTTTTGCGAATAAGGATTTCGTGCCCGTTTCTGCCGTTGTGTCTTCGGATGAAAAAGGCACTTACGTTATATTCGGAGCGTCTTTACAAGGAGAAGAGCCATCTTTTAATGGTTCTGGAGTTTTGTGTCAGATGAACTTAACACGCGTTGCCGAAGGTGTTTCCCATTTGCGTTTCTCTAAGCCTTCTGGCAACGACACCTTTCTTTTGGATGAAGGTGGAAAGCAAATCCTTTTCGCGATGGTCGATGGGGGAGTTAATAGTGCAATCTCGATTGAGGTAAGCCCTAGGGATACGATGGTAGAACGTTACGTGAACATAAGCGGAAAAATCTATCCAACGATGAAGAATGTTAATGTGACAATTCATTATAGACTTGCCGATGGATCTTGGGGCATTCTTGCTAATGTAACCGCCGAACAGGATGGCAGTTTCGCTTTTGTGTGGAGACCCACAAGAGCGGGCACATACGAAATCAGAGCCATCTGGCCAGGAGACGAAAATGTAAATCCAGCAATCAGCACCACAGAAATGGTTGACGTTAAGCCGATAGCGAATGTTGCACCTTTTGTCGTAGCTGTTCTTGTGGTGACAATAATTGCATTAACGTTAATATATGTGGCAAAGTTCCGAAAGCGTTGAACATCAAGGGGCGAAGAAGGCACTTGGAGGGACTTGCGTTCCAACAACTTCTGTTGTATGTTGCTAAAAGTTCTAGAGGCTACTTCGAAAATTTTGTGGTTAACAAACTTAGACTATTAACGCAGGACATGATTGTGTCTTAAGAAAAGCAATAGACTGGCGTGTTTAATTATGTTATACAATCGTATAAAACTATACTCATATATATACAGCTTCACAAAGTTACAAGTCTCGATTAAGAGTGTGGATGAGAAACTTCAAGGAGTATTCCAGTATGAGGCATTACAAACGTTTACAGTTTTCGTCTTCTCTCTTCGGCATGAAGGGCTTGAAAGGGAAACTTAGGGTCGTAAACAAAGTTGGGCTGCCTATCTACCTTCTTATAACGTTGACTGTATTGATGATTCTTCCGCCTCTGGGCTTTGCACAGACGAAACCTTACCTAGTAGTGGAGCCAAGAGAGAAAGAATTTGGACCCTATCCTGTAGTCGGCACAGAATTCTCTGTTAACGTATGGATTAAAAATGTATCTTCGACGTCTAATTTAGTTAATGTCACCTTTACCTTGCGGTTCAACTCCACCCTTCTTGAAGCGTTAAATGCAACTGAGGGAAGTTTCATGAGGGGTCTATATTCGCCCTTTCGGGACACAACCTTCAGGCGCCTTATACTTCCTGACCGCATAGTGATAAGCAACTATCTTAATCTTCCCTATACTACCTACCCGAGTGGAGAAGGCATAATTGCAGAAAGAATTTACTTCAGCATTAAGTATCAAGGTGTAGATCCCGATGTAGATACTAGTCCTCTTAGCTTGATAGATATCGCATTGATAGGTAATACCACCCCTCCCAACATTCCTTATGAATCTCCCATTAATGGTCAAGTCACAATCAAAGGTTTAATCAGCACAGAAATTTCTGTGACAAATCCTGAGACTGGAAACAACGACTTCATTTACACCACAAGCGACAAGGCTGTAGGCGGCAAATTTAACGCAACAATAAAAATCAAAGACGTTGCAGACCTCTTCGCCTTCGAAGTCAGATTAAACTACAATTCTACTCAGCTGAATGCTACTAGAGCTTGGCTGCCCACAACAAACCCAGAATACGTTTTCTACGGAAGAACAACAATTGCAATACCGCCAATTCTCTCTCCAGGCACCGTTCAAATCGCAGACACCATAATAACTGGCGCCTCATTTAACGGTACAGGGTTAATGGCCATTATCGAACTCAAGATCCTCCTAACACCTCCATCTGAAGGAAGGCTATCCAGCAAATTAGACATTGACAATATAGACACGTTTCTCGAAGACTCCAATGGGGCCGATATTCCAACCGCAAAAACGAACGGCAACTACGAATATCTACTCCCCGGAGTGAGTTTCATCACCATCAATGTCAACCCGAATGAAACAAGCGTTGGGTCAAACGTAACCATAAGCGGGAAGATTACCCCTATTAAAGCAAACGTTAACGTTACGATTCATTACAGATTAAACAAAACAGGTGAAATCTTCACAAACCTGTCCGAGGTCAAAACTGACACCAGCAGCAATTACAACTACATTTGGACGACCACAACCAACGGCACATTCGAGCTATATTCAAGCTGGCCTGGAGACGCTGACACAAACCCTGCCAATAGCACTAGTACAATGCCTAATCCTCTTGTTACTGTGAAATTAACAAGCACGATAACCGTTGATGTCGACCCAAAAACTGTGGATGCTCTCTTCAACGTAACAATAAGCGGTTACATTGACCCCGCAAAAACAGGAGTTACAGTAACAATGTATTATAGACTGAATAGAACTGGGGAAAAATGGGCGGTTCTCGGCACAGCTCCGACAAACTTAACTGGCAATTACACTTTGCTTTGGACTGCTAAAAAGAAGACAACTAACCAAACAGACAAATTTGAAATAAAGTCTGGCTGGTCAGGTGACGAAGAGATAGCTGCAGTCAACAGCACCATAACAATGTTAACCGTAAATCGAGTTCCCACACAAATAGCGATTAGCATCGATTCTTCAACTATAGCCCTTGGCCAAAACGTAACTATCAGTGGAAAGATAACTCCAACCAGACAATATAGCGGAGTAGAAATCTTTTACAACACCACAAGGATTGATCCACTAATACCCATTAATACAAACATGACAGGTCACTTCAGTCATACGTGGAAACCCCTCAAAAACGCCACATACATGCTAAAGGCTAAATGGGGTGGCAACGCCAATTTGTTCGAAAATGAAAGTGCAACCACAAGATTGACAGTTACGCCTCCAGTAAAGGCGAGCAGCACAATAACTGCTTCAGTTGACATCACAGACCCAACTGTTAAGTCAAATGTGACCATAAGAGGGACAATCCAACCAAAACCAAAACTGGCATCTGAAGTTAGAATTCAGTATTTTGACGGTGTGGTTTGGGCCGAGCTCAATCTTTTAGGACGGTATGGTAAGCCTATAAACACAAACCAAGACGGCAACTTCACTTTCACATGGATGGCCGGATACATTGGCGACATCATTCAATATGATCCTAAAAACATCACTCGCATCATAAGTATCGAAGACAAATGGAAAACTGGCACGTTTATACTGAGAGCCAAGTGGGGTGGCAACGAAACAGTGCAAGGAGCAGAAAGCCCCACTATCAACGTGACTGTAAACCCGTTTAGCAGCACTCTAACAATAAATGCTGATCCTCCCACAGTGAATGTAGGTTCTAACGTCACAATAAGCGGAACCTTAGCACCCGTCAAAGCGAACACAAACATCACAATATATTACAGGCGCAGTGGAACCGACTCCTCATGGTCTGTGCTAGCAACAACTCAAACTGACTCGAACAGTTTCTATAACTACACTTGGACAACCATCGAAACAGGTGAATTTGAATTACATGCCAACTGGCGAGGCGACGATCTAACAAGATCAGCAAACAGCACAACAGCAACTCTCACAGCCGTACAACCATTCACAATACTAACATATCTTCCATACATTGCAGGCGCAGTGATAATAATATTAGTATTGGCCATAGTCGCCTTATACATGCTTAAATTCAGAAAACCCTAACCGCACAAAAATGGAAAGATTTCCATGAAGACAAGTTAAGGCAAAACTCCATTTGAGAGGTAGGCATAGAACTTGAAGCAATCTTCTGCAACTGTTAGGAGTTGGCTACCGATTTTTCTTATGGCAATACTAAGTATGGGGTCATTCCTAAAGACTGCTACTCAAAGCTCACAAGACCCATCGAATCCTACCCTCTCCCTCTCTTTGCCTGAAATTTCAGTCATTAATCCACAAAACCCGTCGAACCCATTTGCAAAGGACGGCAACTTCGTGTTTTACACAAACACAACATCCACAGGCTACAAGTTTAACGCCTCAATTTGGGTCTACGATGTGGGAAATTTATATGCCTATCAAGCTAAACTAGCGTTTAACTTCACAGTAATAAATGCCACCAGGGCATGGGTGCCAACATGGGATCCAGAATGGGTCTTTTACGGCAAGGAAGCATTTCCCGTGATATCCTACGGACCTGATTATAAATATGAAGTAACAATTGGTTCGACCCTTTTAGGAGAAGAAACCCCATTTGATGGCACTGGGGTCTTGGGCGTAATTGAATTTGAAATTACTCAGGGTCTCGCTCAGCCAGGGAAACTTCTCAGTAACCTAACAATAGATGATGAAGAAACCTTTCTCATCGACATCGTCGGAGACGATATTCCTGCTGCCAAAATTAATGGATATTATGAGTATGTTTGGTTCGAGCCATGGCTGGAGGTAAAACCTTCAAAATATGTTGCCGTAGTTATATTCCGACCCTTCAATGTTTCAGTTGAGTTAAACGACGTTACTTCCAGTGACAAGTTAGTCAGCCTTGAGTTCAAGCTTCGCTACAATACCACTCTGTTGCAAGTGCTTACTGTAAGTGAAGGTTTCTTTATGAAACAATTCGGCAACACAATCTTCACACATCAGGAAGTTGATGACTATGTTAAAGTAAACATAACTCTCACACCCAGCACTGAATATCCCGACGGAAAAGGCACTTTAGCCACAATCACATTCCAAGGAATATTCCAAAACGATACGGAACACGCTTCTAGCTTGGAGCTTTTCAACATCGGACTACTAGGCAGTGACGGTGAACCACTCATAACATCACCTTCTAGGAACGGCTCCTACATTATTCGTCCAATATACAGCAGCTTGGTCGAGATCAACCTAAGCTCACCTTCCATTGTGATATATTCAAACGTGACCATAAGCGGAACCATCGTTGCGAACGAAACCAAAGGGGGCGTTGACGTAACAATCTACTTTCGGCTCCCAAGTAATGCTTGGGCGAACCTCACAAAGGTTCAGACAGACTCGAGGAGCAATTACAACTATACGTGGACCCCCCCACAGCCAAGCACATTTGAACTAAAAGCAAACTGGACCGGAGACGTAAGCACAAAACCTGCAGAAAGTGACGTAGAAATACTGACTGTCACCAAGATTCCTAGCGCCCTAACCATCGCAATCGACTTCACAATAGTGACAGTGGGAGAGAACGTCACTATAAGTGGAACTTTGAATCCAACTCGTACAGGAGCCCTTATAACAATCTATTACAAAGTTGCAGGGGGACCATGGAAGATTCTCCAAACTGTTGACACTGCAGATGGATACTATGTTTATGATTGGAAAACCGAGAATGCTGGCGCCTATGAACTCTACACTGTCTGGTCAGGTGACAATGTAACCTTTGAGGCATTGAGCCCTAGGGTTCCCTTGACAGTAAAAAAGATTCCTAGCAGCATAACCATCAAGGTTGAGCCTTATGTTGTGACTTTGGGTTCAAACGTATCCATTAGCGGATCTATAATGCCCAGCAAAGCACAGGCCGATGTGACAATCTATTATATAGAGAAAAACACAACCGTTCAGTCCACCATTCGAACAAGAACCAATTCAACGGGGCACTATAACATAGTTTGGCAACCAACCAAAAATGCGACATTTGAACTCTACGCATGGTGGAAAGGTGATTTAAACACACACCCTAACGTAAGTGACTTGGCCACACTAAGAGTTATGGCGCCAAGCGAAGTCACCATCAATGTTGACAGAGAAATCGTCCCTCTGGGTTCAACCATCACCATAAGTGGAACAATAAGACCCAATAAAGCGAGCGTCAACGTGACTATATACTATAGACTCAATGTAACTGGCGAACACTGGGATATCCTGACTACGGTTCAGACCAACCCCTTTGGCAATTATACCCACGCTTGGACAACAACCAAAGCTGGTGTATTTGAACTTGAAGCCAAGTGGCTGGGCGACAACACATATGCTCCGTCAAAAAGTGATACAATAATTGTAAAGGTTGAGGAACCACTAATTATTCTCTTCTATCTGCCATACATCTTGATTGGAGCAGCAGCAGTCGTAATCGTGCTGGTTCTATATTTTCTAAAAATGAGGAAACAATAACCGTCAGAAACAAAAACGGTCAACTGGACTTGCTCCTCTAAGGCTCTTCAATTTGACTAGAAATATACACCTGTAAATAGCAAATCTCAAATACTGATTGATTTACATAGCTATGGCTAAAGGTGAAAAAACTTTGAAAAGTTTACGTTTGATCATCAATAAAAACAGCAAATTAACTCTTTTACTACTTTTGCTATTGGGCATGACCTTAAGCACTATGCTAATCGACCGTGTATATGCTCAAACTGAAGTCTATATGGTTCCTGCATCTAATCCGCCAGCCCCTGGACCATCCGTGGGTTTCAAGTGGAACATTACCCTCTATGTTAAAGATGTAGCTGACCTCAATGCCTACGAAGTCACAATTTATTATAACAAAACTGCAGGCATCAACGCCACGCGAGCTTGGAGACCCACATGGGATCCACAATGGGTCTTTGTAGGCAGAACTACAGTTGGCGTCGCACCTGTCCTTGAATCTTGGAACGCCACACACAACCGAGCTGTAGTGGGCGATGTGATTCTCGTCGGGGCTACATTTAGTGGCAACGGAAAACTAGGGGTAGTTGAATTTGAAATAATTGCCGCGCCTCCGAAAGGTAAAGCACTAACTACCAGTCTCAACATCAACAATGTCGACACTATCTTGGAAGACAGTGGGGGTGATCTCATATCCAGGATTGCCACAGATGGTAATTATCTATGGGTGTGGACCCCTCCAACTACCAAGCCTTACATTGCCGTAAGCCCAACCCTTGTGGAGTATGGGCCATATCCTCCATCCGCAGTTGGGCAAGCATTTGATATTGACCTCTACGTAAAACAGCTCGACTCCTCTTGGGGAATAACCAATGCAACATTCACTTTAAGCTACAACACCACAGTAATCGACATAATAGGCAATACCGCAAACATCACACTAAACACGGCGGATTGGAACGGCATCAACAGTGTAACCGTAACCCCGGGCATGACAGACTTCACCGTCCGTACAAACAAAACCTTAGGTGGAAACGTTTTAGTAGCAACCATCAAATTCACAGTAATGAACCAAGAAGACTCTCCCCCGTATCCCGCAGGATATTCTGATCGATCCAACTTGACTCTCAGCAACATTAAATTGATGGACCACATGCTTCAAATACCCACTGACCCCGAGCTCAACGGACTGGTGAAGGTATACGCTCTTATACCCCTACCCCCTCCTTCCCTCGAGGTTCAGCCGCAGTCTTATACAGCTCTCTATCCAAGCGAAGAATTTGACATTAACGTGACCATCAGAGACTTGGACGAAGGATGGAAAGTGATAGGTGTCCAGTTCAGGCTACTCTACAATGCCTCCCTAGTAGAAGTGTTGAACGTAACCGAAGGTCCCTTCCTAGCTCAATTCAATCAGACTCCAACACCACCCTACACCTTCTCAACATACTTCATTGAATCAAATGGGCTCTACGGACCCCACGTAGTATTCTTCTCTCTTATCCTACCGAATGACAATGGACAATGGAATCCACCTTTCCCGAATGGAAACGGAACAATCGCCACAATAAGATTCAACGTAACAGGACAGCCTCCAGGCTCTTTCTTCATGACTCTCAACGACACCATAGTGCTCGATAACATGGACAATGAAATAGCACACAATTTGGCACATGGCTTCTTTGAGCTTCCAGGCCTCAACGTTACAATAACCGACCAACCAGCGGCATCATACCAACGAACACAAACAGCCTCCATGAAATTCAGGGTCCAATATCCCAACAGATCACAACGTGAAGGCACGTATTTCACCGCAAACGATCTAGGAACAATAACAGTCGGGGTTTACAACGGCAGCAAATACATCGCAAACGTAACCCTGACTACAGCTGATTTCAACTCCAGTACAAACAAATGGACTGTAAACTGGAAGGCTCCATGGAATGCCACGCTTTCAAATAACTACAAATTCACAGTTTACTCCAACAGGGTCATAGACAAACTTGGGAGCAGTGGACCACCCCTCGACGTGTCATCTAGCACCTTCGGAGTCATAGAAACCACCTTAACCGTGCCATCGATCTTCACCGATAAAACCACTTACAAACGAGGATCATGGGTAACCATATCTTTCCAGGCCACCTATCCAGACGGCAGCCCTGTTACCACCGGAAGAGCAACAATTATCATAACCAGACCAGACGGCACATGGGCACAAAACATAACAGCCAACTATGTGGCAATCAGCAGTCGATTTGAAACCAGATTCTGGTTAGCAGACAATGAGCAATTAGGCACTGGATGGAATGTCAAATTAGCAATAAACAACCTTGCCGACGGAGCATCGCCACCCAACAAAGGCCCAACCACGGTCAAACAAACAACCTTTACAACAGTTCTAGTCCAAGTCTTAGACGTTCAGATCGACGTAGGCACAACCTATTTCAAGGGAGAACAAGCATCATTCATCGCCCTTGCAATGCTAGAAGGCCAGCCAATCAACGCAACCACAATCACGGCAATATTGTACAAGCCTGACGGAACCGCGACGGTTCTTAGCACCACGCGGATTGCCACTGGCGTATACAAAGCCTCATACATAATACTAGCAACCGACCCTGACGGAACATACACTCTTATCGTCCAAGCAAGCTACATCACTGCCTCCACCGAGTCTTCTGGCGCTGCCCTCAAAAGCTTCCTAGTAAGCTCAACACTAACAGATTGGAACGCCAAGTTAACAACAATTGAAGGAGACATAGGCGTCATCCAAACCGATATAGGCACAATTAAAGTTAACCTCAACGATATAAACGCAAGCATAGTAGCCATTAACGGCGACATAGTCACAGTCAACAGCACATTAGGTCAGGTTCAAACAACGCTTGGCGCTATTAATGCAAAGATAGTCTCCATTAACGGCACGGTCGTCACAATCAACACTACCCTAGGACAGATGCAAACAACCCTTGGCACTATAAATGGAAGGATAGTCTCCATTAATGGCACAGTGGTCACAATCAACACTTCAATTGGACAAATCCGAACAACACTTGACACCGTCAAAGGTTCAGTAGACACCGTGAAGGGCGACACCGCAACCGTAAAAACCACACTAGGCGACGTACAGACATCTCTAGGAAACCTACAATCGATTGCAACAATGGGCATAACTGCAGCGTCAATTCTGTCTGCAATAGCGGCAATCGTGGCTATTATGATTCTGCTACGACTAAGGAAAAAATGAACTACCTCCTGACAACCCCTTCTTTTTATATCCTTCTTTTCATATTAGACCAAGCAAAATCAAGAGTCAGCTCAGCCTTAGAGAGAAAAAGCTGTATGAAGTGTTACACACATCCAACTGAAGAAAGCGTGGGAATCTGCTCCAAATGCGGAAAAGCCATATGCTCCAAATGTTTAGAGATGACGTTCAGAAAACTCGTCTGCAAAGAGTGCCTTCAAATCAACGTTAACTCGCCAAGACCAAAGCCTTACGCCCCGATAGGGGCCTTTTTAGGAGTGTTCGGCGCCTTCAATTCTCTAATCCTGGGATTCTACATAGTTTCCACAGGTCTCTCTCCTGTTCTTCTAGCCGATTTCCTGCATACCAGTTACATCGCTGGCGCCTTGACTCTATTGTGCTCCGTGATGCTTGTTTATGGAAGTTACTTGATGTGGAAGGGGCAGGCAACTAACGGAGGCAGAATAAATCTAATCGCTGGAGTAACGTTGGCTCTCATTTACGCTTATTTCGCATTCTTTAGTAAACCTCAAATTCTAAGCTGGTTAGGACCTGCAGGATACCTTCTACTTGTTCCACCCCTCTTGAGCAGCATCATAGCTAGCATTCAAGAACCTTTTCATCGCCCCAAACTTCAAACCCTAAACCTGAAATGACACCCCAATTCTAATGCGGCCATAGCCTCTTCAAATAACGTTGCCAGTCAAATTACGTGGAAAGTTTTATGATGCACAGCTGAGTGTATCATTCGGCACTAGAAGTTATATCCACAAAAGGTAAATAGGGGAAGACGCAAGGAAATATTGCCGCAGTGGAGAGAAGGGAAGCCTAGCTGTGAAGCTATTTCACCTAGCTATAGCTGTTACGATAGTTTTCCTGCTCGTCTTTCCACTTTTTACAATGCAAGGCAAAAGTAACACACAAACTCAAACGTTGTATAATCACATGGAAACAACAACTATAGGTGGAGTTACTTATTACCTGCACAAGACATCATCCGCAGATGGTCCTGCGACTTCATTATCCGTCTCAGCAGCAACAACTGGCAGGAAGTTGACAGGCAGATGGGTTTATCCATTAACTGGAATCGCTTCAGTTCCAGCTTCAACTTGGACCGTCACATATAGGGCTAAAACAAGCGGCTCAGCAACATCGGTTGTTGCGCACGGCGATGTTGACATATTGATTAGGAAGAGTGATAATACAATAAGGACAACGATAGCTACAAACGTTGCAAACTCGCCATCCTTAACACAAGTCAATATTTGGGAAACATTAACAGGAACCTACAGTTGGACGGCTTATACAGTTGTTGACCAGACAGACTATCTAGAAGTAGCATACTACATTCACGTTACAACGTCGCAGAGCTCCAAGTCAGTCTACTTAAGGGTTGATGATAACCTACAAGCGCTCGCAGACCAAACTAAGGTAGAAAATATTATGTTTACCTATCCGAATCAAGCTCCTGCAGCGTCCTTTACTTATTCCCCAACTGGTCCCGTGATTTATGAAACCGTGACCTTTAACGCCTCCGCCTCCTACGACCCAGACGGTTCCATTGTCAGCTACCAATGGAATTTCGGAGACGGCAACATTACAACCGTAACCAACCCAATCATCACACATGCTTACACGACAGCAACCTCCACAGTAAACTACACAGTAACCTTAACGGTAACCGATAGTGAAAGCTCAACAGGCTTCGCCACTCGGATTGTGCCTGTTACAAACCCTGCGATTTTGCACGTTTCCTTGCCGGCTGGCACATATAACGGAGTCGATCCCGACCCATGGCTGAATGACGGTTGGCTCCTCAACATTAATGCTAGCTCTGGAACGTTCACTTTAAGAATAAATGATACGAGTTCTTCGATTACGTCTTACGACACTCATTTAATAATCGCTCTAAACAATGCTTCTCACGATAACCTTGTCAGCCTTTACGTCAATGGCACCCCAATAAGTACCTTCCAATCCGGCACACCAAAGCCCTATAACATATGGAATTGGCCCTCGGGCGACGTATACCCAACATGGTTCGCTGACACCTACATCGTCGGCACAATAAACCCGAAGGGTTACACAGATTTGATAATTTCCGTTACCTTCTCAAATGCCACTGGCACACGAATACATTTCGACGCCTACGGAAGCAAAGACCCCGTTCCTCCAACTCCAGATGTAACAGGCAAAGTCACACACAATCCGCTCAGTGAAGATTCCACGGTTTCATTCTTCCCACCGGCCGTGGTACAGTACTATCTGACCGTAAAGACAGACCCTGCAGGTGTGGTAACAATTCCAGGCGAAGGTTGGTACCCCGCATCTACAAACGTGACTTTAACGGCTCCAACACCTGTTTCCAATGTAACGGGCACGCGGTACAGGTTTAGTCATTGGGATGTTGATGGAAGCAACGTCACAGGGAATCCGATCACTGTGCACATGGATGCTAATCACACGGCGACAGCCCATTATATTAAACAATATAATTTGACTCTAGTAACAAATCCACCAAGCGTTACAACTCCATCCGGCTCAGGCTGGTATGACGATGGAACAAATGCTCCTATATCTACAGCTCCATACGTCGATATCATACCCGGTTCTTCGCGATATCAGTTTGTCAATTGGACAACAACTGATATGACTGAGATAACAAATCCATTAGCGTCATCTACTACCGTATTTATGGACAAAGCTAAGACAGTAACGGCCAATTATGTGGCTCAATACAGGCTAACCATGGCAACAAACTTCGGCACGACGAATCCTTCTGTGGGCCAACATTGGTATGATGCGGGCTCTGTGGTTCCAATCTCCGCAACTCCCCCTTCTGCAATCGACGGAGAAAGGTATGTCTGGCTGGGATGGACTGGAACTGGAACGATCTCCTACACTGGTATGGACAATCCCGCGTCTGTGACCATGAACAGTCCAATCAATGAAACAGCAGCTTGGCGACATGAGTATCGATTAAGAATGGCAACCAACTA
>Ga0315314_1002573_pt1 | contig 14883 bp, 14 predicted proteins | sample TDP9_MG_FD_203631 | JGI IMG/M metagenome (GOLD analysis project Ga0315314, IMG submission 203631) | Freshwater sediment microbial communities from Lake Towuti, South Sulawesi, Indonesia - TDP9 | ecosystem: Environmental > Aquatic > Freshwater > Lake > Sediment | place: Indonesia: South Sulawesi...
GGGAGGGTGGGTCATCTTTTCCAGGGGCGATACAGAGCCATCCTGGTAGAGAAGGACAGCTATGCCTTGGAACTTTCCCGTTATATTCATCTAAACCCGGTAAGGGCAAAGCTTGTGGATCATCCCTCCGGCTACCCATGGAGCAGCTATTTGGCATATAGTGGGAAGACGCGGGGATGGGATTGGCTCTGGATCGATTTCATATTAGATCAGATGGGTTCGAATAGGAGACGTGCTCAGGGGAGGTACCGGGGGTATGTAAAGGATGGGATAGAAAAGGGGAGTCCAGATCCTTTGAAAAAGGTAGTCGCTTCAACCCTCTTAGGTTCAGAAAGGTTTATGAACTGGGTGAGGGAGAAGTGGATTGATAGGGTGGCTTCCCATCGCGATCTTCCTGCCTTGCGGAAGCTTTCCTTGAGACCGGAGTTTGGGGCCATTTTAAAGGAGTCAGAGAGCAGGTTTGGGAGGGGAACCATCGAGTCGAGGAGAGTAGCGATGTATCTCTGCCATCGTCTGAGCGGGAGGCCATTGGGAGAGATAGGGGATTTCTTTGGTGAGATCAGTTCATCAGGGGTAAGCCAAAACACGCGCCGCCTTGAGAAGCTTTTAGAAAAGGATAAGAAGTTGAGCGAAGAGGTGTCGAATCTCAAAAAGAAATTGAGTCAATAGTGTAGACCTGACACCAAAAGCTGTGTTAACGTGCTTATTTTCGAATTTTTGTGAAGAGAAGGAAGAGAAAGGCGCTGCTGATTTTGATCATTCCCATCACGAAACAGGATTCCTTTAGTCCAAGGATGGGTAGGAGAAGGACACCACCAAAGAGTCCCCCAAAGAAGCCTCCCAAAAGATCCGCTCCATAGAGCAATCCAGCCGTTCGACCAAAAAACCCTTGCTTGGAAGAGGTGCTCAGGTAGATCTTTGTCGCCAGTGGAAATTGAAGTCCGACTAAAGTACCACAGAGAAATGACGTCACTAAAAAGATTGTATAAAGGAGAATGTAGACGGTAGTTTTTTCAAGGTGATAGGATGGAATGGAAAAGACAAATGGGAGTAGAAAAGAAAAGCAGATGATCCATAATTCCATGATCAGAAATGTTGAAGAATCCCTTTTTATTCTTTCGAGACGTCGGTTAATGTAAGAACTGCTCAAAGCAACGCCCACCATGAAAATTGTAACTAAGAGGCCGATCTGGTGGTAAAGATAGCCATAGAGGGTTTGAAAGGTGAAAATGATGGCCAGGTCGAGCATCATATCCGTAATACCTGATGTGAATATGGCATAGGGAATGGAGTACCTCGAGAGTTGGGGTCTCTTGATGAAGAGGATGACGGAGGCGATGGTGAAGATCGCTGTGAGACCAATGGTCAGCTCAAGGCTCAATCCCTCAAACCATTTGAAGATCACTGCCAGATAAGGTGAGAAGAGGGCGTTCCAGTATGAGAGACTGAAAAAGACGGCCAACGGATGAAAGTCAGAATTGATATTCACCTTTCTTCCTTCCATCGATTGGAGAAACCATTTAAGCCACCTCTCATGAAGTCTGTATTCGATATAGCTCTTCGTAAACAGGCTTGTCTTAATCCTTCTTTCCTCAAGGCGCTTCGTCAATTCCGGAGCGGTAAGTTTCTCCAACCGACTCGAATCCGAAGCCAGATAGAGATTGATGTCCCCAGGAATAATTTTGACATGCCGATAGACGGATTTCAGTGTATCTAAGATGCATCCATTTAAATCTCTGAGCTCGGGGCTGATGTAGGTTAACGAACCAGGGAGGGTTAAGACGATCATCCCGTTTGGGTTCATCCTCTCTTTTGCAGTCGCAAAAAATTGAGCTGAAAAAAGTCTGTTGGTCTGCAGTTCCTGAGGGGCGGATATTCCTATATAAATGATATCGAAACGGTCTTGACTCCTTTTGACAAAGAACCGACCGTCGGTATAGTGGATTCTTACTCTTTTATCAGAAAGCTCGGATTGGGTGAGGGGTGTTGAGAATTCCTGGACCAGTTTCAGCAGGAGGGGATCAAGCTCCACATAGTCCACTCGGTTCACAGGATATTTTAAGATCTCATGAATCATTCCTCCTGCTCCGCCACTCAGGATCAAGACCGATTCGGGTTTTTCATGAAAGAGCATGGGAAAATGGACAAAATCCTCGATGGAGGCGACGTCAGGAACAGGGACAGTGATCGATGGGATCCCGTCGGTGAAGAAGGTAAATTGCTCCCCTCTTTTTGTGATGGTGATATTTCCGTAGATCGAATTTTCATTATGGATGACCTCCAGTTGCCTCCATTGGTGTTGAACAGAGGAGAGATGGATCTGCTTCGAGGCTGGAGAAAAAAGCAGGAAGGCCGAAACAAGTGTGAGGAGGATGGATAGACTCCAGAGGCCGTTTTGAAGGCGAACGAGAGGCTTTGCGCCTTTTGGCCACAGGAGGAATATCGAAATGAGGGTGTTTAATAGAGCGATGGCAAAAGCGATCTCAAACGAATGGAGATATTGGATGAGGAGAAAGGTCACCAGTAGTCCGCCGATGATGGAGCCGATCGTTTCGAAGACATAGACCTTGCCAATCGAGGAGGCATCCTCCTGATAGAACTCGGAATAGAGTTTGCATCCGAAGGTGAAGAGTGCACCGTGCGTGAGACTCACGGGCAAGAGGATTAAGAAGGAGGAGTAAAATATGGGGACAAAACCGATTCCTTCTCCTGGAGTGGCGATCAGGATGCTTTTGAATATCCGGGCGAGATAGATGGCAAAAGGGAAGGCCACAGAGAAGATCAATTGGAACAGAACATAGATCTCGATCTTTCTCTTGGTCTTCTCAACGGACTTGCCAATGGAGTAAGATCCGATAGCCTCCAGGATGAGCCAGTTGGCGAGGATGATTCCGAGGGTGAGCTCATTGCCCAAAAAAGAGACGAGAAGCTCCCTCAACAGAACGATCTGGGCAATGATGCCGCTCGCCCCCATGATGAGAAGAGAGGTCCTTAAGAATTGGAAGCCAATGTGTTCCATTGCATATTGATCGGGAAGAGTTAATCCTGGGCTCAGTTAAGTAATGTCAAATGACAAAGTTCAAATGTCAAGTGAAATCCAAAGCTCAAAGTAATAATTTTGGATTTTGACATTTGGACTTGAGAAGCGTCCTGCCTCGGCTGAAGAATTATTGGTTGGGAAATAATAGATTCTATACGACGAGGTATTTCCTGACGATCTCTTCGTTTTGCCAGATCTCTTCCATCATTCCCTGATGCTGGATCATCCCCTTCTCCAGGATGTAGCCCCGATCCGAAGTCTTTCGGCAAAATTTTAGATTCTGATCTGCTAAAAGGATGGTCACTCCTTCGCTCCGAATTCGGCCCAGGACTTCAGCTAAATTCTGAACAATGAGTGGCCCCAGTCCCTCAGCAGGTTCGTCAAGGAGAAGGAGATCTGGATTCTTCATCAGCGCCCGTCCAATGGCCAGCATCTTCTGTTCCCCGCCGCTCAGTTGAGTTCCTTTCCTCTCCTTCAAATTGACGAAAACAGGGAAGAGATCGTAGATCTTTTCAAACGTCCATTGGACTTTGCCCCTTTTTGACAATCGACGGGCAAGTTCAAGATTTTCGAAAAGGGTGAGGTCTGGAAAGATCCTTCGATCGTCCGGCATATAGCCAATGCCTAACTGAGCCACTTGGAAAGAAGGCTTCTTGGAAATGTCGACGCCCTTGAAAAGGATCCGGCCGTTCCGAGGAGGCGTCAGCCCCATAATGGAGCGGAGCGTGGTCGTCTTCCCTACGCCATTTCTCCCTAACAGACAGACAACCTCGCCTTCTCGAATGGATAACGAAATACCTTGCAGCACATGGCTCTGGCCATAAAAGGTATCGATGCGATCGACATGAAGGATGGGCTGAATCTGCTCAGTGTTCATACCTTCTCCCAGAGAATTTCCTCACCCAGGTAAACTTTGCGCACATCTTCATTCTGTTTGATCTCATCAGGTTTTCCATCCGCCAGAATCTGGCCTCGATGGAGCACGATGATTCGGTCGGAAAGCGAGAAGACAACATCCATGTCATGTTCGACGATCACAAAAGTGGCTTGTTTCTCCCTCGATAATCTTCGAATATTTTCTAAGACCTTGACCCGTTCGACAGGATTCATTCCCGCAGTAGGTTCGTCGAGGAAGAGGAGTTTCGGCTCAGGAGCCATGGCTAAGCCAATCTCAAGAAGCCTCTGATCGCCATGGGACAATGTTCCTGCTGGGAGGTCTTTCTTGTCTGTGAGGGCGATCTCGTTTAGCAATTTTTCGACCCGTTCATTCACGTCGGTATGATGGCGAACGGGCTTGAAAAAACTTAGACTCTGATTCGAAAGGGAAAAGACAGGAATCAGGAGATTCTCAAGAACAGAGAGTTTGGGGAAGATATTCATAATTTGAAAAGAGCGACAAATTCCTTTCTTCACCCTTTTATGAGTGGGGAGATGGGTAATCTCTTCGTCACAAAAAAAGACCTTCCCAGAATCCGGCAGAATATTTCCGGTGAGGAGGTTGATGAGCGTCGTTTTACCCGCACCGTTGGGGCCGATGATGGACGTGAGCACTCCTTCTTCAATTCGGAGGTCGATATCATCTGCGGCGCTCACGACTCCGAAATATTTTCTGAGTTTTTCCGTTCTGAGGAGGTCTGCCATTTGACCGGAATTCTCCTACGCCCGTTTTAGTAAAGGCCAGATTCGCTCTGTAAAGAAGATCACCACCCCTCCGCGAAAGACCAAAACCAGAAGGACGACGATTGACCCAAACCAGATCAGCCAATACTGAGTGAACCTGACGATAATGTCCTTGATAAGATAGAAAAACACGGCTCCCACAATGGGTCCAGAAAAGGTATGGATGCCTCCAAGAAGGGTGACCAAAACCGGTTCAGCAGAGGTTGTCCAGTGGGCAAGGGGTGGGGTCACCGTATTCTCCAAAGGTGGCAAAAAGGAACCAGCAAGACCTGCATATAATCCAGCGATGGTGAAAGAGAGAAGCCGATAGTTTCTTATAGAAATTCCTGCAAATGCCACCCGGTTTTCACTGTCTCGAATTCCTTTTAAAGTGAGGCCGAAGGGAGAATTCACGATGCGGTAGAGAATGAAGATGGCGATTAACGAAATCACTAAGACGAAATAGTAATAATTCCCCATCGGGTTCATATTAAGGCTGAGAATTCCAGGTATCTCAAGGGGAGCCCTCGGAATGCCCACCAATCCATCATCGCCACCGGTCACATCCCGCCACTTCCATGCTAAGGAGTAGATCATCATCCCAAAACAGAGCGTCAGCATGGAAAAGTAGATTCGACTGTGGCGGACGCAGAGGTAACCCAAGATCAGGGCTGCGATCCCTCCAGCCACCGCTCCTGCAATCACACCCAACAAGAGGGATGGAATGAGGAGAAGGATTTTAGCTGAAGCATAGGCCCCCACTGCAAAAAATCCTGCCTGACCGAAGGAGAGCAATCCCGTATAGCCTAAAAGGAGGTTGAAACCGAGGGCGAAAACGGAAAGGAGGAGGATATGAATGCTCATATAAAGCACGTACTTTCCTGCAAAGGAGGGAAGGAGAAGAAGGAATAAGATCAGTGCTGCAAGGAGAATGGTTTTTAATTTCGTCATTGTAAAATTAGCATTGCAAAATTAAAAATAATGGAACCCTAAATTGATAAATCTATTTTTAGATTCCGAAACAAGTTCGGAATGACACCTATTCAGTCATGCTGAACTTGTTTCAGCATCTCCATTTATATTGATCAATGGTCATTTTCCAAATAATCCTTCCGGTTTAACGAGCAATACAATCGCCATGACAACGAAGATGATAAATAGTTCAAAGACGGGGAAGAGCAGGATCCCAAAGGAGGTGAGGATGCCGACAATCAGGGCTCCCACAAATGCCCCTTTTAAGTTTCCTAAGCCTCCAATCACTGTGATCACAAAGGCCTGAACGATCATGGCCGTTCCGATTCCTGGGGCAACGACACGAACAGGGGTTCCGAGGGCACCTCCAATGGCAGCCAGCATGGCTGAGAAGACAAATACGGTGGTGAAAAGAAAGGGAATATTGATGCCAATAGCACTGGCCATCTCGCGATCAGATGCAGAGGCCCGGATCATCCTTCCCCACCAGGTCTTTTCAAGAACAAGCCAGAGGATAACGGCCACGGCCAAGCCCGCAAAGATAATGAAGAGATTATAGATGGGGAAAGCCCTTGCAAAGATAGTCAGATTTCCTTCAAAGAAACGGGGCATTGGAGGAATCATCGCTACTCCTCCCCAGACCATCTTTACTAAATCGTCAAAGATGAGGATAAAACCGAAGGTCAAGATCAATTGATAGGGCAGGTCGATCTCATAGATACGACGAAAAAAAAGGCGTTCGAGAATGGCCCCGATGATGCCTACACTGATAAGGCTGAGGCCAATTGAAAGCCAGAAATTCAATCCAAGTTTTCCATAAAACGTAAAGGTAGCATAAGCCCCTAACATAAAGAGACTGCCGTGGGCAAAGTTTAGTACCCCAAGGACTCCGAAGGCGAGGGTCAGTCCAGCAGAAAGAAGCCAGAGGTACATTGAGAAACTTAAACCGATGAGGCCCTGGAAGATTAGTTTCTCAAGCATCGTAAAACCGATAGAGGATAGAGGACAGAGGGTAGAGGCAAAAAAGGAAGGACTGCTTAAGCCTTCAACCTCCACCCTCTAACCTTCAGCAACCGAAGGTTTTATTTCACCGCAGCCACGGGTGTAAAGGGTGGATGACGGTAATAATCTTTTGCCGGAATTACCCTCAAATCTCCAAGGATTGGCAATGGATAATCCGGGCTAAGAATAACCTTTCCTGCAGGAACAGTATAGACAGCCTGATGATCTTCCTTTCTGATCAGGCGAACTCCGCCAGGACCTTTCAATTCCATTCCCTCTAACGCTGCTCCAACTTTAGCGGTTTCTAGGCTTTTGGCCTTTTCAGCCCCTGCCTTGATCGCATAAATAGCGGCATAACTACCTTCGGCAGAGTAGTTGGGAAATCTCCCCCATCTCTTTCTGAATGCATCGACAAAGGCCTTGTTTTCTGGCGTAACTGGATAGTTATGGATATAGCGAGCAGTTGCCCATAGCTTCCCTTTGAATTTATCTGCTGCTACTTCTCTGGAGATTCCCTCCAAGAGATCAACCGACCCGCCCATTCCCTGGAACCAGGCATGGATCTTATCAAAAACTCCTAACATCAGGGCCTGTCTCAAGAGCATGACCCCTTCACCCGCCCATGGAGTTGAAAAGATGGCATCCGGTTTTTCTGCCATGACGGCCGCAATGTGGGATGAGAAGTCCATCGTCCAGAAGGGTGCCCAGGCCGCTGCCACAAATTCCACATCCGGACGGAATTTTTTGATCGTCTCTTTAAATAAATTCCAGGCCACATATCCGTATTCATAGTCACAATTGATGCCAGCCCAGCGTTTGATCTCTGGGAAGTCTTTGAAGATCCAGGCAGCAAGGCTCTCCTGATAGACCGGTACGGTCATCCTGAAAATATGTTTAATCCCTTTTTCAGCTACCAACTCTTCTGTTAATCGATGGGTGGATGCATGGGTGAAGAGATGGAGGCGGTTGAGCTCCGGGAGCACAGGTCCAATTGCCATGGCACAGCCACTGGAGTCCACTCCGAAGAGGAAATCCGCTCCCCACTCAGTGACGAGATATCGGACATTCTTCACAGCCGTAGCAGGTTTCAGTTCCTCGTCCATAAATTTGAGTTCGAGTTTACGTCCTAAGATCCCACCTTTGGCATTAATTTCTTCAATTGCCAGCGTAGATCCTGCCATCATCTGCCAGCCGTAATCAGCATGGGCTCCTGAGATCGCGCCCTGCCCACCGATTTTGATTGGTCCTACTGCCTTCTTTGCCTGGCCATAAGTTAACCGATAACCTCCCAACCCGGTTCCCAGGGCCACGCCACCAATGACCGCATCCTTTAAAAGTTTCCTTCTTGTTATTTTCTTAACCATCGTTTATCCCTCCTTTCTTTTTTATTCGCAACTCGACCTGCGTTACATAAGAACATCATATTGCTTGGGATTGTAAGAGGAATTATCAGATTGGTCCTGATTTGTCAATTTAAAAGTTGAGATTTCCTTAAAAGTACAGAAATCTCTGATTACACGGATTAAATATGGATTATGCAGAGAAAATTTAGAAAAAAAATCTGTGTAATCAAATCAAAATCAGTGTAATCAGAGAGCTCAAAAGATCTTTTTGAGCCCTCATAGAGCGAGCCATCCGCCTTCCACGAAAATGCTCTTTGCCACGAACTTCAGTCAGGATTTCTTATAGTAACTTGCTTTGGCGTCATTGATCATTGGAATTTTATGTTTTCTCCCTCTTATCCACAACTCGCTTTGCTTTGAAGGTGGTCCGTTTGAGCGTACCGAAGGGAACAATCTTAACCTCTGGAATAATGTGACACTCTTCTTTCAGCCGATCATTCAACTGAGGTGCGACTTTCCGAATGTCTTCCTCCTTGAGGCATTCGACGATGATTGTGCACGTATCCTGACCTGACTTCGGATCGGCAGCCAGTTCAATACAGAATTCGTCAGAAAGTTCACCGAAACCCCTGACAACATTCTCCACCTGACTCGGAAAAACAGTCTTACCAGCGCAGACGATACTGTCTTGGGCCCTTCCAAGGATTCCTCCCACCGAGCGGGCGTGAGTTCGGCCGCATCGGCATTTTCTCTTGTCCAGTCTGGCCATGTCATCTGTCCAGTAGCGGATCAACGGCGTGGCTTCCTTGGTGAGATGGGTGATGACAAGCGCGCCCACTTCTCCAGGGCTGCACGGTTTCTTCGTTTGAGGATCGATCACTTCAACAAGGAGATGGTCCTCGATCCAATGGATCCCGGCCTTCTGGGAGCACTCCGTAGCGATAATTGGACCGATCTCTGTCAATCCATAACAGTCGAAAGCCTCGATACCCAACCCCTCCTCGATCTTCTTACGTGTGGAAGGAACTTCAGCGCCTACTTCTCCACCAAAGCATCCGATTCTTAAAGGAATATCCTGGGGCGAAACCGCCCTCGACCTCAATCGTTCTGCAATGTATAAAGCATAGGAAGGAGTTCCAATCAAGACAGTGGACCCGGGGTTGAGAAGATAATCGATTTGGCGCTCGGTCTTCATAGCTCCCACAGGAATCATGAAGCAGCTTAGTTCTTTGGAAGCGTAATGAATGGAGATTCCTGCCACCCAGATACCATAACCAAATCCGTTTTGGATGATATCACCTGGCCGGACGCCAAAGGTCCACATCATTCTCGCTGTCCATCTTGAGATATGCTTCACATCTTCATGGGACCAAATGGTATTAATAGAAGCCCCTGTTGTTCCTGGAGAGGGATGAAATTCTGCCCAAGTCTCTGGCGGAGCCACGGTGTATCTCCCAAAGTGAGGATAATGATCCTGTTCCTCCCGAAGCTCCGACTTCGTGACAAAGGGGAGGTAGATCACGTCATCGAGGGATCGGATGTCATCGGGTTTGACACCGGCATTCTTAAACTTTTCTCTATAAAATTCAGAATTTCGCTGGCACCTTCTCAACTGAAGTTTAAGTTGATGAAGTTGGAGGGCCTCCAATTCCTCCCGATCCATCGTCTCTATTTCGATATCGAAATATTTTCTGATCTTCATGTTGCCCCCTTCACTTATGCTCAAAGTTCAAAGCTCAAAGGTCAAACTTTTTAGGATGACAATATTGGCTTTCAGCTTTGAGCTTTCAGCTACGGTGCCACCGAAGTGGTGATGCATAGATGGCCTGGTCTCCAAGCTCTTCTTCAATGCGAAGAAGTTGGTTGTATTTGGACACCCGATCCGTTCTGGAAGGAGCCCCGGTCTTGATCTGACCGGCATTCGTGGCCACTGCCAGATCCGCAATCGTTGTGTCTTCTGTCTCGCCCGAACGATGGGAGATGATCGTCTGGTATCCAGCCCTCTTGGCCATTTCAATCACTTCAAGAGTTTCTGTTAATGTCCCGATCTGGTTGGGCTTGACCAGAATGGCATTGGCCACTCCTTCTCGGATGCCTTTGGAGAGGCGCTTTGGGTTGGTGACGAAGAGGTCATCTCCAACCAGTTGGACTTTCTTGCCCAGCCGATCTGTCATCATCTTCCATCCTTTCCAGTCATCTTCGGCAAGCCCATCTTCAATGGAAAGAATAGGAAACTTCTTGATCAGAGATTCGTAGTAGTCGATCATTTCGGAAGAAGTCCTCTTCGGCCTCTTCTCTGCTTTGAGAAGATAGAAGCCATTCCGGTAAAATTCGGTCGCCGCAGCATCGATCCCAAGTCCCACATCCTTTACAGGACGGTAGTTAGCTTTTCTCACGGCTTCTGTGATGAGGGAGAAGGCTTCCTCATTCGACCCGAGGCTCGGAGCAAATCCTCCCTCATCGCCGACCGAGGTATTGTAGCCTTTTTCTTTTAATATCGATTTGAGATGGTGGAAAACCTCGATTCCCATTCGGAGGGCTTTCGTGAAGCTATTGGCCCCAATGGGCAGGATCATGAATTCCTGCAAATCTAAGTTATTGTCAGCGTGAACACCGCCATTGAGAATATTCATCAAAGGGACGGGAAGACGGGTCGCCGATAGACCTCCAATACGTCGGTACAGGGGGAGGCTCAAATGATTTGCTGCTGCCTTCGCACAGGCGAGGGAGACCCCTAAGAGCGCATTGGCTCCGAGTCGGACCTTATTGGGCGTACCGTCCCATTGAAGCATCGCGCGGTCAATGGCCTGCTGATCGAGGGCATCCATTCCTATGAGTTTAGGTGCGATGACCCGATGAATGTTTCCGACCGCTTTCTGCACCCCTCTGCCGACATAGCGCTTCGGATCCTTATCTCTTAATTCCAAGGCCTCGTGGCTGCCTGTCGAAGCTCCGGAAGGGACAGAGGCTCTTCCCGTAATGCCGCCCTCCAGAAGGACTTCCACTTCAACCGTAGGGTTTCCTCTCGAATCGATGATCTCCCTTCCAATGACCTGAATGATGGCTGGCATATTGCCCTCCTTCAATGAAGGACGAGGTTAATATTCCTTTCCATTTAAGATTCGAGTCCCGAGATAGATGTAGTGGGATCCTGAGAGGATGGTGAAAATGGTGGTTCCGTATATGGCGATGATGGAGAGCTGCTGGAAGATGGGGTTGTACCTTGTCATCAAGACGAAAAGGATCGTAGCGATCTGGAGGTCGGTCGTGATCTTGCTTACGAGACTCGGTCGGATTTTTGGGCGGTAATTGGTGAGCAGCAAGACAAGAAAACCGATGAGGATGATCACATCTCGAGTGATCACGATGACGGTGAGCCAGCTGGGAAGCACTTCGATAATCGCCAGAGTGATATATGCCGATGACAGGAGGAGTTTGTCAGCGATGGGATCGAGGTAGGCGCCCAATTCGGTCCGTCTGTGAGTAATCCGTGCAACCATCCCATCGATTCCATCCGTAATCCCAGCAACGGCAAACGTGACGACGGCCCAACCAAAAGATTTGTTGATGATGAGAATGACGAAGACGGGAATCAGAAGAACTCTGATCAAAGTCAGAATATTGGGCAGATTCATCGCAGCTCAATTGGTGACAGTGATAAGTGATAGTGATTGTTGTTACAATTCACCATCACAATCCACTATCACTAACTTATTCGTATACGTTTTCAGCCTGTCCCTTATAGAGATCTTTGAAGGTGGTGTACCTATCCAAAAAGGCCAGTTCGACCTTACCGATGGGTCCATTGCGTTGCTTTCCGATGATGACCTCGGCCTTGCCTTTGTTGGGGTTATCTTCTGCCCGGTTATAGAGTTCGTCCCGATAGAGGAAGAGGATCACGTCAGCATCTTGTTCGATGGCTCCAGATTCTCGGAGGTCCGAGAGTTGGGGTCTAAAATCACGCCTTTCTTCTGGCTTCCGGCTGAGCTGGGACACAGCGATCAAGGGCATATTGAGCTCTTTGGCCAGAGCCTTCAAGGAACGAGAGATTTCAGATATCTCTTGCTGGCGGCTCTCTGCTCTCGCTCTTCCTCTCATCAATTGGAGATAATCGATAATGAGCATGCCCAAGCCGTATTCGGCCTTGAGGCGTCTCGCTTTCGCTCTCAATTCAAGGACCGAGAGGGCAGGGCTATCATCAATGAGAATGGGAGCGTCAGAAAGGTTGCCCGCTGCGAGGGTGAGTCTTGGCCAGTCGCTCTCGGTGAGAAAGCCTGTCCTGAGTCGTGTCCCTTCCACCCGGGCTTCCGAACAGAGCATGCGAATGACCAGTTGTTCTTTCGCCATCTCCAGAGAGAAGAAGGCCACAGGAATCCTCTTCTCGATGGCCGCATATTGTGCAACATTGAGGCAAAGGGCGGTTTTACCCATACTCGGCCTTCCAGCGACGATGATCAGATCGGAAGGCTGAAAACCCGCAGTCATTCGATCCAGTTCTTTAAACCCGGATGGGACACCCGTGATGAGTTCCTTCCTCTCATAGAGCTTTTCGATCGTCTTGAAACTCTCCTTGACAATATCCCGGATGGAATAAAAGGAGGGTTTCACCCGGTGCTCGGAAATCTGAAAGATCGCCCGCTCTGCTTCATCGAGAAAGTTTTCCACGTCGGTTCGATCCTCATAACTCCGGGTGATAATTTCGGTCGAGGTTTGGATTAAGTTTCGGAGGATGGCCTTTTCCTTGACGATCTTGGCATAGTATTCGATGTTGGCAGCGGTGGGAACCGAGTCGATCAGAGAGGCAAGGTAGGAGGCACCACCCACCGAGTCGAGCTGGTCCATTTTTCGAAGCTCGTTGGTCAAGGTGATCAGATCAGCAGGTTCATCTCGTTCGGACAGGTTGATCAGCGCATGAAAGATTTTGCGATGGGCATCTCGATAAAAGTCATCGGTGGTGACAATTTCCATCACCTTGTTGATGGCCTCATTTTCAATGAGGATACCCCCCAATACGGATTGCTCTGCCTCCGTATTCTGGGGAGGAAGCTTATGGGAGGAAAGATCCAAGTCGTTCATTCAGTTTCACCACGTTAGAAAACCCCTCCATTTATGGCGGGGCTGCTGGTGTTGTTGTTGTAGGGAACGCATATATGCGTTCCCTACTCTTGAACCACCCAGACCTTGAGATGGGCGGTCACCTCAGGGTAAAGTTTGATCGGTACGGTGTACATCCCCAGATTCTTAATGGGCTCTTCCAATTGGATCTTCTTGCGGCCGACATCGATCCCGTTCTCTTTTAGATAACTCTCGATATCCATGGAGGTTACGGAGCCGAAAAGTTTTCCGCTTTCTCCAACAGCCTTGACAAAGGTGCAGGAGAGTTTTCCGATCTGCTCGGCCATCCCCTCCGCATCTCTTCTCATCTTTCCCATGCCTTGTTGAACCTGACGTTTTTGATGTTCCAAGGCCTTGATGCTTTTCTCTGTTGCGAGGGCGGCCTTCTTTTGAGGAATGAGGTAGTTTCTTCCGTACCCGTCAGAGACCTTTACCGTATCTCCAGCCTTTCCAAGAGAAGGGACGTCCTCTAACAAAATGACTTGCATGGATCACCTCCTGCACTAAAAGTTACTGAGTCACTAAGTCATGAGTTATTGAAGAGTCCTTAAAGACAAAGACCCAATGACCCAATTTATTTGATGGCGGTCGTAAAGGGCAGAATTGCGATGCTACGGGCCCTTTTAATGGCGATTGTCACCTGCCTCTGATGTTTGGCACAGTTCCCGGAGATCCTCCGGGGAATGATCTTTCCCCTTTCCGTTATGAAGTACCGAAGGATCTTCGGATTCTTGTAATCGATATCCAGTTTTTTATCTGTGCAGAATCGACAGACTTTCCGCCTCAAAAAAGGCTTTTTCTTTCTGTCGGCTCCTGTTGTTTCAGAAGGTCTCTTCATCCCTTTCTCCTCTCCTGAATGTGGTCATTTTCTCTTTCCGCTGACCCGCAGGTTGGTCTGCTTCCTCCACCTTTCGTAGGTCCGTGGCGATGATCTCCGTTCGTGTATATCTTTTGCCCTCTGGTGTTTGCCAGTGCCGTTGCTTGAGTTGCCCCACGACCAGGAGGTGCTGGCCGCTCTGGAGGAGATTGAATTTGAGTTCTGCCAGTTCCCCAAAAGCCACAATATCGATCAGACTGCGGCCTTCTTGCCCCGAACCATATCGGTTCGGGGCGTGTCCTGAGCGAGGACGCTTCATGACTTCGGCAGTGGACTCCTTCGAATGATTCAATTCCAAGGGGAATTGGATCACTGGAGATCCATCCGGACGATAGCGGCGCCGAGGGGTGGTTGCCACTCTTCCCGTGAGGATCACACGGTTATAAAAGGTCATACGCCTCCCCCTCCCTCCAATTCATCGCTTGGAGGTTCGTCTGGAATGGGGGCGCCCGGCGAAGCCGCACCGTTTTCCTCCAGCCGCACAGACTGGAACTTCATGACGGCGTCCATGACTCGGAAATTTCTCTCCAGTTCAGAAACCAGGGTGGGTGATCCTGAGAAATACATCAGGATATAGTGGCCTTTGGCCTTCTTCTTGACTTCGTAGGCGAGTTTTCGTTTTCCCCAATCTTCAACCTTAATGATCTCCCCGTTGTTTTGTGTAACAATTCCTTTAATTTTTTCGATGGTGGATTGGGTCTGTTCATCTTCGAGGTCTGGGTCTAAAATGAAAATCGTTTCATATTTCCTCATGGGTCACCTCCTCGTGGATTATAGCCCCAAAACAATGTTTAGAGCAAGGGGGACACCTCTAAAATAAATTTCAAATTCCAAACTCCAATTCCAAATGACCTAAACGATTTTGTTTGAAATCT
>Ga0315314_1002574_pt1 | contig 14881 bp, 11 predicted proteins | sample TDP9_MG_FD_203631 | JGI IMG/M metagenome (GOLD analysis project Ga0315314, IMG submission 203631) | Freshwater sediment microbial communities from Lake Towuti, South Sulawesi, Indonesia - TDP9 | ecosystem: Environmental > Aquatic > Freshwater > Lake > Sediment | place: Indonesia: South Sulawesi...
ACGCCCGAGGCACCGGAGTGGTGGAAGCCGCTGGGCTTCCCGGTGCTTGGAGGGGTTTCTGCCGCCCTGGGTTGCCTCGCCGCGGTAGAAGCCGTCAAAGTCCTCACCGGACTTGGCGAGCCGCTGAAGGGAAAACTTCTCACCTACGATGCTGCCACCATGGAATTCGCGAAGTTCAACATTCGCCGTCGGCCCGACTGTCCGGTATGTGGAGGGCTCTAGTGGGATTGCAGCAAGAGCGGCCCCGGCAATATGCATCGTTGCCGCCCGAGCATGGGGAGAGCGCCAGCCGCCTGCGGCCAGTTACCTTCTATGAGTTTCAGAGCGGCGAGTTGCGCGGCTATCTCAGAGGAACAGGGCCTTGCCCGGGGATTCAGATCACCGAGGCCGGCGAAAAGGGTGCCATCACTCCTCCCGGTGGGAGCCTGATGAGCCTCACTCATTATCTTTCCGCTTCCCACGCAGCACCCGAGGCGCCCAGGAAAACACCTGGACGCACGGAAGAGGTTCGCGGCAACACGCTCGTGGTGCGATTTCCGGCCACGCAGGATTGGCCCTTGGAGGCATTGGTTTCCTACCGCGTGGGCGATGAGGGCCGCATAGACGCGGGCTTTGCTTTCCACTTCAGCCAACCCCTGGCGGGCTTTGAAGCCCAGGTAACTTCCACCTTTCTTCACGGCAGCGGGGTCCCTCATCTCCATGTGGGAGGAGACTGGCTGCGTCCTGCTCTGGGGGAAAAGGAAATCTCTTTCTTCGCCCGCGACGCGGCCGCAGCGATGCTGATTGAGGATGGCCGCTGGGATTTCTGCCTCGCCCGGGGCTATCGGGTGCTCCTGGATGAGCGGGGCTATGACTATCCTCTTCTGGTGCACATGGAGGAGAAAAGCGGCTGGGCGCTGGTGCAGATGCTGCTCACCGAAGAGTGCCCCTCAATCTCCGTCTGTTCCTCGCCCGCCCAACTCAACTTCTCTCTCCTCGGCCGGCAGGCAAGGGCGGGGGAAAGAGTCTCCTGCCACGCCAGGCTGGCCTATGGACGGTTTCGCGGGCTTGAAGGAATCCTTCCTCTTTATCACCAGTTCGTCAGGGAGGTCAGAGAGGGATACTTCGCACTCCCCGAGTGAGGGTTCCTCAGCGCGGGCGCGGCTGTCGGATCCCTGCAACACGGTAGATTTCAGTGAGGAGTTTTACTGTGCGACGACCTTCTATCCCGTCCACGAGCGGGACTCTGTCATAGAGAACGGCCTCGGCGTAGTCCTGAATCTGCGCGACATGCCCCGTATATCCCGCGCCCCTGGCATCCGCCGCCGCTCCCGCGCCGACTTCTTTCTCCTCCTTCAATTCCTCCCTCCCTTCCACAGCAAAATGGGTGAGACGGTCATTGGTGAGCACCGCGCAGCCTTTCGTCCCACAGATTTCCAGTCGGGTGGGAAGCCCTGGATAGGTCGCCGTGCTCGCCCGGATTGTTCCCACTGCGCCATTGCGGAAAAGCACCTGCGCTACCCCGAAGTCTTCCGCCTCTATCTCGTGCGCCAGAGTGCCAAGATAGGCACAGAGAACCTTTCTCGGCTCCCCCATTATCCAGCAAAGCAAGTCAATGTAGTGCACTCCCTGGTTCCAAAGACAGCCCCCGTCCAGGGCAAGTGTGCCTCGCCAGTCAGCACTATCGTAATACTCCTGGCTGCGATACCACATTATCTCCGCACTCCCCGACACCAGCCGTCCGAAGCGACCCTCCTCCACCGCCTCCTTTATGCGGCGCGCCCCTTCCGAGAAGCGGCACTGGAAGATGCAGCCTAACTTCAATCTCCGTCGCTTGCAATAGTTTATCAGGCGGTTGACCTTGGCCAGGCTTCTGTCCAAGGGCTTTTCCACTAGAACATGTCGGCCCGCCTGCGCAGCCTGTATTGCCTGGTCAGCGTGAAACCCCGAGGGCGTGCATACATTCACTACCTCCACTTCGGGATTCTTCAACAGCCCCTCCAGGCTCTCATGCCACTCGCAGCCGAACTTCTCGGCCACGCACTTCGCCCGCGCCAAATCCACATCAGCCACCGCTATCAGCCTTGCTGAAGGCGCCTCCGTGATGGCGTGAGCATGAAATTCCCCAATCACCCCGCACCCCAATACCCCGAATCCAATCTGCCTGTTGTCGCTCATTCTTGTATCCCGGCGCCGGTTGCGCTCCTTCCCTGTTTGGCAATAATCACTCCGCTAAGAGGGGCAATCATTCTCTGGAGGAGGCGCAGGGCTCTTTCATCTACGCTGGCGCAAATAGAGGTTCCACGCGGCGGGCCATCTCTTGCACCTCCTCCACTTCTTCACTGGTAAGCGGCCGAAAATCTTCCGCGATATCCAGCGCCATCTGAAACAACTCCGCTTCTCCCGGGGGAATCGCCGCGGTTATGTCCTGCGAGAGAGTAAAGCGCAGCGCCAGTATTGCCTCCTCTCGCTCCTCCAGAGGCTGATACCAGCACTTCTTCCACTTTCGCTCGCTTCCCTCCGGCCAGGGCGCGCGCGCCATGGCCTTCAAGGCCAGCCGCCCTGCACCCTCTTGCTTGGCCATCTCCAGCACCTGCGGGCCGAAGCCAGCATACCAGCAGGCATAATTCACCGGAAACAGCACCGCGTCAAATGCGAATCTCCTGAGTGCCTCCTGCGCCGCCGCCGCGGAGTGCGCACTGAAGCCCAAAAAGCGCACCTTGCCGGCCTGTCGGGCATCCTGCAAGGTTTCCATCGCGCCCGCCGCGCCAAATGCTTCCCCCACCTCCTCCGCAGAAGTCAGCCCGTGCAATTGGTAGAGGTCAAGATACTCGGTGCGCAGGCGGCGAAGGGACCTTTCCAGTTCTTGAGCCGCTTTCTTCCCGTCTCGCTCAATCGTCTTGCAGGCAAGGAAGGCTTGGCTCCGGTAAGCCTCCAGGGCAGGCCCCAGGCGCTCCTCCGCGTCGCCGTAAGTGGGTGCAACATCAAAGTAGTTCACGCCCCGTGCCACCGCCTCGGCCACAATCCTATCTGCTTCCTTCTGCTCCAGATCAGAGATAACGATGCCTCCGAGGCCGATAATAGAGAGTTTCTCACCAGTCTCACCCAATAATCTCATTTCCATTCTGATCTGATTTCTCCTAAACGCGGCTGCCAGCACAAATCCTCTACAAGAGCCCAGCGCGGTTCTCTGCGCAATCCCTGCTCTTGATGCAGAATTCTACACCCCGGCGAGAAGCCCTTCTCGTTCCTTGTTCGTTTCGGAAAACGACTACGCCGCGAAGGGCAGGGAGGGGCTGTAGCATGCTCCTCGCGGCCTTTTCAGGCAGGTTCCTCTGACATCGGAACCTTTTCCGGCCATCAGCGCAGCATCTCCTCCACGCGGCGAAGGGCTTCCCTGGCTTCTTCATAATCCGGCTCTATCTGGAGGGCTTTGCGGTAGGAGAGCCGGGCGCGTTCCGGCATGTCCAGGCCCTCATAGCAGTATCCTGTGTGGAGGAGAAACTCAGGGTTCTCGGGCTCCAGGGAGGACGCCTTTCGGCAGGCCTCCAGGGCCTCCTGGTAGAGCCCAAAGGCGGACAAGGCCCGGGCAAGGGTATCCCAGCATTCGGCATTTGACTCCTTCAAGAAAACTGCCCGACGGGCGGTGTTGAGAGCCTCTTCAAATTCCTTTTCCTGGAACTGGAGGCTGCGGGAAAGGCCACACAGTGCCTCTGCATCCTCCGGCTCAAGGGCGAGGGTCTTGCGGTACCACTCTTCCGCGGCGTCAAATCGTCCCATACCTTCGTAAGCGAGGGCAATATTGAATTTTATCCAGGGATGTTCGGGAGCCAATTGTTCGGCCACCTGGTATTCCCCGATGGCTTCTTCATTCCTGTCCAGCGCGTAGAAGCACATCCCTCGGCCCACTCGGACCTCGCTCGCCGCAGGATCCAGGCGGAGGGCCTCCTTATACTCTTCCAGGGCGCGACCATATTCTCCCACCGAGTAATAGGCATCCCCGAGTTCCTGCCGGGCAACGGGATTGTCCGGCTCCAGATTGCGGGCGATCTCAAACTGGCGAAAGCCCTCCTCGTGCATCTCCAGGTCGCAATAGGCGAGGCCGAGATTGAAACAGGCGGCAGAATGAGTGGGGTCAATCGCCAGCGCCTGCTTGTAGGCAGCCACGGCCTCCTCACTGCGGTTCGTAGCGCGAAACACATTTCCCAGTTCACAGAAGGTGCTGGCGCGACATTCCTCCTCTTCCTCGGGGAGCAATTCCAGCGCCCGCCGCAGGGCACGCAGGGCCTTCTCGTTTTCGCCCAGGGAGGAAAAACACCGCCCCAGCGCGTAGTAGGCCTCTCCCCAGTCAGGGGCCGCCGCGGCCGCCTCCCAGAAGGCCGCCGCCGCCTCTTCCGTCCTATCCAGTTTCTCCAGGCTCCACCCCAGCCAGAAATGGGAATAGGCATCCTCCTTTTCCAGGCGGGTGGCCTCCCTATAGGCCGCGGCCGCCTTCTCATACTCCTCCAGACAGTAGTAGGCATCTCCCAGGTCAGTGTAGAGGAGAGGCTCGTCTCTGCGAATGGAAAGCGCAGCCTGATACTCCCGAACGGCTTCCTGAAAATGACCCATCTGGTAATGGAACTGCCCCAAACTGTGATGCGCACGCTCACAATCGGGCTGCATCGCCAAGGCTAACCGCACCTGTCCAAAGGCCTCTTCCTGCCGGCCCAAATGGAAATAGGCCAGCGCCAGGCTCACCCGTTCATCCACCATATCCGGGGCCAACTCCAGCGCCTTTTCCCATTCCGCCACAGCCTCGGCAATGGAGCCAGCCTCCCACAGTTGCTCCCCCCGCCGGGAGTGCTCGTCAGCCAGGGTTTTTCGTCCGACTTGCTCGCTCACTGAGCCACGAGAAGATTCCATTGCTGTCCTCCCAGACCTCTACCCTGCTTCTAAGGAGGGTTTTCACCCTCTCTGCCTCCGACTCCTTTCCAGCGAGCGTTTGCCTGCCTTCTCCTGGCGGCCAACGCAGGCAGCCTCCAAATGGGAGAGGAATCTCTCCTTACGAAGGAGTATGAGAGGTTTATGCAGAGCGGCAGAATCCCCCTCCCTGCGCTGGAAACCTATCGGGCGCGCAGTTTTCGCCTCCTGCCAGGCCTGCGCGTCAGCCGCGAAGAGCAGGCCCTGGAGTTCATCCAGCAGACCGGGTTCCTCTTGTTATGGGTCTCCGGCAAGCAGTTGAATCTCCCCAGCCTATCGGGTGCCTATCCTCCCCGCAGGAAAGATTGGGCCTGGTGGAATTGGAAACAAGCCTTGCCGGAGAGAAAGGCTTGCTACTACGCCAAGATACTGCGCCACAAGGGAACTTTTCTCTCCTGGGATATATTTCCATGCTTTTACGCGGTTTATGCCAGCCGTCTTCCCTATGAGGAAGAATGGTGGGCAGGTTTGCTGGATCGGACGCACAAACGGCTGCTGGACATTCTGGCGGAGCAGGGCCCGCTTATGTCCAGAGAACTGCGCCTGGCCTATGCCCCTCCAGGAAAGGATAATACCCGCCGCGTAAAGCGCGCGCTGGAGGAACTTCAGGCAGTTTTCCGCGTCTGTCCGAGCGGAGGTGATACGGAGGGCTTTAGCCACCACCGCTGGGAACTGGTGGAGCGGTGGGTGCCACCAGCCTATCTCCGAAAAGGCTGTACCCTGGAGCCGGAAAAGGCCGGAGCAGCCATAATTGCGTGCTTCCTGCGAACTGTAGGCGTATCAACCCCGGGCGAGATTTCCTGGCTTTTCTCCTGGAGCCGGGAGAGGACACAGGCCTTCCTCGCATCCCTCCACGGCCTTGTGGAGGTTGAGATTGAGAGCCTACCGGGCCCGTTTCTCGCCCTCCGCCCTGTGCTTCGGGAACTGGCGAAGGCGTAGGCGCGGCCGCTTCCTTGCCCTGTCGTCAGTGCTCCGCCAATTGAGGAGCCTGTGAGTGGGCCTGCTGTTTCGCCTTTTTCTGCACTCAGCGGCGAAAAGTTACCTCCAGGGTGCGAATCTGAAAGCCGCGGAATGGGACCTTTACGGTTTGAGCCTCCAGTTGCGCGGCTTCGCCCTCCAGCGGTTCCTCATCCAGGCCAAGCAGACGGGCGGAAAGGGGGCTGCGGCCGAATCTGAACTCCCCTTCTACAGACAGCGGAGTTGTATTGTAGGCCCGCACCACCAGGGCATCTCTTTTCTCCGCTTTTTTCAACGCGCTGAGGATGAGGGCATGAGGTGAAAGGGAGAGATAGCCGAACTCTTTCGGCAACTGGCCTTCGTGTTCTCCTGTAACTACCGGCCGGGGCGGTGCGGCAAACTCCTGCGCCCATTTCCATACCTCGGCCCGCCGCCAATCGCCCCCATAAGCGAGGAGTGCATAGTGGAACTCGTGTTCGCCCAGGCACTGCGCCTCCGGGGTGGGAAGCATGGGGCCGGCGTTCCACGCCCTCGCCTCACCATCATCTCTGGACAGCCATCCCACGCTGCGCAACAGGGTGAGACAGATTGTGGCCCTCTCCCCCTCCTTTCGCACCTCATATTCCGGCAACCCAAGGTTCATGACGCATAGCCCCATCTCGCCATCATCCACAGCCACAAACCTCTGTTGCGCATGGGTGGGCGCGGGCTTTTCTCTCCAGTTTTCCGCGCGCGGCAGTTGCAGAGACCGCTCCACCACCCCGAAAGCAGTGTCCGCATGGCAGGTTTCTGCCTTTAGGCCCGTGGGAAAGAGAACCCTCAGCCTGTGGTCGCAAGCGCGATTGTTCACTTTCGTGCGGATGTCCACCCGGGGACAGCCAACCCAAAGGGTGACTTCGCTGCTGATAGAGCAGGGGACCATCTCTGTGCTGCGCGAGAGTCGTGATTGCTCCAGGGCCGCGGGAATCTGCATCTCCCATTCCAGCCTGAAAGTGGCAGCCACGGGCCCCGCCTCCAGCAGACTCATGCGGCAGGCGACTCCCTGAGAAGTGAAGGCCGCTCCGTTCTCCGCCCGGGAATAGTTGTATTCATCTCCCGCGTCTTCGCTGTCCTCAAGAAGGTGCAGGCCGGAGAAGAATCGGCCGCTCTTCTTGTCCAGCAAATCAAAGGTGCCATTGGAATTGAGGGTGAGCCGCACAAGGGAATTCTCCAGCCAGTTGGCCCCCGCAGACAGGTCGCTGGGGAGGCTTTCCGGCGCCCCCTCCACTATCTGATAGGTGCGATAGCCCAGCGCGGGGACTTCTTGGGCAAGCCAACATAATTCAGCACTATCAACCCGCATCTCCGCAGACCCGCCTGTAGAGAGATGCTGGCGTTGCTCGCGCCGCCGCAATTGCACCGCCACAGCCTGGCCAGCAGGGTCAAGCAGGCTATACTGGGGCACCTCCTCTCCCTCCCGCAGCCTCCGCTCCAGCCTCACCTGAACAGGCCCATTCCATTCCCAGCCATGGGGGTTCCAGACAACAGCCGCTTGCGCGCCTTCTCCTCTCCCAGAACGAGTGTCAATTCTATTTGCCAGATAGGCCAGGCTCTCCTGAGTCAACATTTCGCCTATCTGTTGGGCCTGCGCAAAGCGGGGAAGCATTTCCCGATGGACCTCATCTATGGAACAGCCGCAGATGGAATCGTGCGGGTGGTTCTGGAGACAGAATTTCCACGCCTGCCAGAGAAAAGATGACTCGTATTTGCCTCCCTCCAGCCAGGCGAGCGCGGAGAACGGCTCCGCCCACTTCTCAAGCAGGGTCTGGATGCGCTCATTCTCCTGTTTCAAATAAATCCGCGCCGAATATACCCCGGACAGAACCTCCCAATGACGCCCCCCGTGGAGTTCTCCCTTCACACGCTCCAGTTCCGGACGGCGAGCAAGCACACCCTCCACATAATCCTCAAGCGTTCCGTGGACGACCTTCGCACCTTCCAGCCGGGCATTGACGAAGTCAATGATTTCCGGAATCTCCGGCTGAGCGAAGGCGTGGTCAATTCCATTATTGAGGAGGATCAGTTCTGTGGAGGCCTTGGGCCCCAGTTGCTCCAATTCCCTTTCTATCTGGGCGAGGGCCTTCTCCATGTTCACCCTTCCTGCTTCTATACCCAGATGGCAGGCATTTCCATAGGTGTTCACCTGGTGAACAGCCAGCACGGCGCTCCCGTCCAGTGCCTCCCACCAGAACTCCGTCGCCAAACAATCTGCGCGATCATCCATTCCCCGCATGAAGATTGCGTTGTTGAGACGAAAGCCAGCGAGTATCTGGGGAAGTTGGGCGATGTGGCCGAAGGGATCAGGCACATACCCCACCTGCATACTGCGGCCCAGGCGCTTGGCGATTGCGCCCCCCAGCAGGAGATTCCGCACCAGCGCTTCTCCACTCACCAGGAACTCGTCTGGCAGCACATACCACGGGCCCACCAGAACCTTGCGCCGTCTCACCTGCTGTTCCAGCCGCTCCCGATTCTCTGGTCTGATCTCCAGGTAATCCTCCACCACAATGGTCTGACCATCTAGGGTAAAAGAATGAAAACTCGGCTTTGTCTCAAGCAATTCCAGCAGTTCATCAACCAGCATCACCAAGCGACGGCGAAACTGCTGAAAAGTCAGATACCACTCCCGGTCCCAATGGGTGGAGGAGACCAGAATCATCTTCGCTTCCTTCGGTGCATTTGGCTTTCTCTTCATTGACCAATCCCTCTCTTCTCTAAACACAGCAAAAGACCCCGACTTCGTCGGGGCAATCCAGAAAAATAGCCGACAGCCTCTCCCTCGGTGCAGCCGCGAGATGCAGGTGGTGCCCAGGGCGGGATTTGAACCCACACAGCCTTACGGCCACCAGCCCCTCAAGCTGGCGTGTCTACCAGATTCCACCACCTGGGCTTTCCCAGTTGCTAGGGGCTAGAGTATTTCTTGTATTACAGTAATACGGCGCATCCTCACGCGAACGGCTGTAGGGGCGGCTTTGTAGCCGCCCGTAACTCTTTCCTCTAGCCACTTATTCGGACATACGCGATGGCCATCAGCAAAGAGATCACCATGAAAGCGACGGCCACCCAGGTTGTAATGCGATTGAGGTGTTCCTCCACGCCCCAGCGGCCAAGCGAGGAAGAACTTTTTCCGCCGATGACGCCCCAGCCCATGCCTCCCAGACCTGCCCCACTCTCACTCTTGGTGGTCTGGAACATGATGGCCGCAATCAGTATTATCCCGGTCAACACTTGCAGGACCTGCAAGAAGACTATCATTTTTCTTTTCCCTCCGCTAACCCTCTGGATTCTACCACACCTCTTCACCTCTGGCAAGAGCGGCCGCCTTCCTCAAGCGAGAGAGGACGCGCGCTTTTCCGAGCACCTCCATCATTTCAAAGAGCCCCGGCCCCACGCTCCGGCCGGAAAGCGCGACGCGGGCGGGATGGATTAGGGAGGCGGCGCGGATTTCTTTCTCCTTGGCTAGGCTTCGCAGCGCGGTTTCGGCTGCGGCAGCGCCGAAAGGCTCCACCTGCTCTAGCCTCCCGGCAAGTTCTCCCAGCAGCAAAAGAGACTCGCGGGTGAACCATTTCGCCGCCGCCTTCTCCTCAATCGCAAAATCGTCGCTGAAGAAAAACCCGGTAAGGTCGGGCAGTTCCCCCAGGGTGCGGGCGCGCTCTTTCTCAAGCGCCAGCACGCGGCTCAGGTATTCCCCTCCGCAGCGGACCCCTGTTCTCTCCATGAATGGCCGCGCCAGTTCTGCCAACTTCTCCATGGACAGGGAACGCAGATAGAGGCCGTTCATCCACTTCAGTTTTTCTATATCAAAAATTGCGCCGGATTTCCCCACGCCCTCCAGAGAGAAGGCCTCTATCAGATCTTCGCGCGAGAGTATTTCCCGGTCATCTCCTGGAGACCAGCCCAGCAAGGCGAGGAAGTTGACCATCGCTTCCGGCAGAAAACCCTGGTCACGATACCAGAGCACCGGCATGGCTCCATGCCGCTTGGAAAGTTTTGCGCGGTCCGGCCCCAAAAGCAAGGGGAGGTGAGCGAACTGCGGCGGCGATTTCCCCAGCGCCTTATAGAGGAGAAGTTGGCGGGGGGTGCTGGAGAGCAAATCCTCGCCGCGGATGACGTGGGTGATTTCCATCTCCGCGTCATCCACCATGCAGCCCAGAAGATAGGTGGGATAACCGTCGGATTTCAGGATGACAAAATCATCCAGCAGGGCATTCTCAAACTCCACAGCGCCGCGAATCAGGTCTTCAAAAGCCGTAGTCCCTTCCTGGGGAGTCAAGAAGCGAACTGCTGCCGGGCGGCCTTCCGCCCGCAAGGCCTCTCTTTCCTGGAGGGAAAGGCTGCGGCATCGGCCATCATATTTGGGTGGCTTACCGGCGGCGAGCATCGGCTGCTTGCGTTCGGCAAGTTCCTCGGGAGTGCAGCAGCAGTGGTAGGCCTGTCCTTGCTTCAGAAGTTGGCGAGCGGCCTCCTGATAAAGATGCAGCCGCTGGGATTGAAAAAAGGGGCCCTCATCCCACTCCAGGCCCAGCCAGTGAAGGGCTTCAATTATGTCTGACACAAACTCGGGCCGGCAGCGTTCCCGGTCGGTATCCTCAATCCGCAGGAGGAACTTTCCCCTGCCGCGGCGGGCGAACAGCCAGTTGAAAAGCGCCGTCCGCGCCGAGCCCACATGGAAAAGCCCCGTCGGAGAAGGAGCCATCCTGACCCTGACCCGTGCAAACATCACCCTATGCTCTATCTTTCAAGAAATCGCATAACGAATATTCGCCTCTATGCTAAAGCGAATCTCTTTGCCACTTGGACTCGTCCAGGCAAGGGGCGGGCCAGGCTGATTGGCTTCCTCCAAAGGGCAAATCACCAGGTCCGGGCGCGGCCGGCCCCCTTTGTCCCTCCAGGCGCGGGGAAGATCATAGTAGGTTATCTCAGCCGTCTTACTCTGAACAAGATTATGCGCTTGCAGAATTGCCCCTGGGCCCTCCTGATAGAGCAAATTGAGGTCAGCAGCCGCGGAGAGGCGAATAATATCTCCCTCCAGTGCCACTCCCCTGGCCCCCAAAAGGTGAAGGTCGCGGCCAAAGCGGCCAGGCACAACGGCGGCCAGGCCATCAGTGGAAATATCTCGGATTTTCCTCCAGCCCCCGCCGCGGGCATTGGCGAAAAGGTAGGCCGGAGAGCGAACATAATCGGCGCGTTTCCCCTCCACAAGGGCGGAGAATTCCAGAAACTTGCCATCTTCTGTCCAGGCCAGCCAGCCGTTGGCCGGAAGCAAGTATTTCTCTCCCTTTGGCCCGGCCACCTCCCAGGGAGGAAGGGAATCTGGCAGATAGGAAAGGGTGATGATAAAACGAGTGCTATCATAATTCTCCTCGCCACGGGCATGCACCAGGAAATGCAGGCGCTCTCCAACCTCCACCTTTTCCTGGAGGTCGAATTCCACCCCGCGGCGGTCGCCGTTCTCAATGCTGTGGGACCACAGTTGCTCCTCTCCCTTCAGGATTCGCACCTGCACTCCATCTCCCCCACCGGAGTCAAGGTCCGCAGCCCGGCCGTAGATTCGCACCTTCCCAGCCCGAGGAGCCACCCAGGTGCGCACCGGAATGGTGCTGGAGGAGGGGTGGGCCCCGTGAGGGAAAATCAAACACCAGGGAGCCGTGCCCTTCCACATAAACCGCTCCCAGTCAAAAGTCATATCCCGAAAAGCATTCCCCTCCCATTCCTGATAATGCCAGCCGAAGCGCCCCTGCTGGAAGGAGAAATCCTTCTCTGAATCCCGCGCCCCGGAATCGTGATTGAGAAAGAGTTGCAGGCCATTGTCATAAGAGATGTGCAGCCGGGAGTTGAGAAAATCATAGTCCTGGGCAAGTGCCTGGCCGAGGGCAAGCCGCTTCTTTCCCTGGTAATAGGCAATGCTGGTGGGAGAGCCGGCAAGATAGAGAGATTGCAACTGCTGGAGCAGATAATATTCCAGAAACTGCTGAGAAAAAGGCGCGCCATCGGAGATGAAGCCGGCATGGTTGAAGGCGATCTCAGAGGCGCGATAAACATCCCACTGCTGGGCCAGGGAAAGCCCGAGGTCAAAAAAACTCTCCAGGCCGTCAGAAGAGGGGAGGTCCGCTTGCCCGGTGCGGACAAAATAGCGGGAATAGTAGCCCATGCCGTGATTGGCCATCAGGGGTTTGACCGCCAAAAGTTCATAATCCGGGATGATGAAGGCCAAACTGCGGCCCTCGGTCTGTCTCTCCACTCCATCCACCAGGCCGGCGAAGAAGGTATCAAAGCGATAGGGCCCTTCTCCGCCCTCTCCGAATAGGGGCCCCTGATAAATCGCGCGGTGCTGTTGGAATAGTTCTCGTGCCAGCCGAATTCCCTCGGCAAAGGTCTTTGGGGTGGGATTGGAGGCCCTCAAGTCAAGTCCCAACCCAAATTGCGCGGCCGGCTGCCAGGCCGGAGTAATATCCAAGAAGGTGGCATTGGGCCGATAATGAGAGCGAATCAAGCGCCCCTGTTGGGCGGCAAATTCCAGGGCGCGGTCGGCGGCGAGCATGAAGGCCTGCTGTTTGGTGAAAGGATTATACCAGCCCAGCACGGGCTTTCCCTCACAATCATGGGCCAGAGCCTCCTGGTCAAAATGAGGGCTGGGGAATTCAGGTGGATTGTGGGGATACATGTCGCGATAGTTCTCATGCAGGGCGAATAGGCCTCCGGCAGATACCGCGGTTTCTATGAGGGCGCGCAGGTCATCATCTGAGCCAAAGGCCGGGTTCACCGGATAGTGAGCAGGAAGGCCAGCATCATAGCCGTAGTGTTGCCAGACATGATATATGATGGCAATGTCTCTCATCCCAGACTCATGATAGAGATCAAGCAGGGCGCGACTTGCCTTCAGCCGGGGGGCAATGCCAGCCTGTAGCAAGGCCCCTTCTAGCCACCACCAGTCCACCACCACTTTGTCGTTCAAAAGCGCGCGATAAGGGGAGGAAGGATTGAGAATCCGGGGCAGGCAGTCCAGGGGATTATCGCTGATGGTAATATAGGCGAGTTCATGTAAGGGAGGAACCTTTCCCGCCGTATCCGCGGCATTCTCCGAGACGATGCAGCCCATGGCGGAAGCGGGATTCCAATACCAGGCCCGCCGATGAAAATAAAGGGAGGTGCTTTCCGACCAGTCCAGATAGGTGGAATAGAAGCGGCCCCCTTCAAAAGCCACAATGGGACAGACAGCATAGGGAAGGTCAATGATTCTGACCCCGGGAGTGGCCTCTCCTGGGCCAAAGGCGAAACCGGCATAATTGTTTTTGTGAGAAGTTCCCTCTGCCTGGACACGCACAACCAGGCTGCGGCCAGCCAGCCAGAGAGAGTAGGTCTTGCGGCTGACGCTTCCCTGATAGGTTTCTTCAAACTCCAGGCTTACCTGGCCGCGCTGGTGGTGATGAGAAAGCAATCGCACCGAGGCGAGGGCGGCGAATTCCCAGGGCTCTAACAGTTTTCCTTCCCCGTCGCGATAACGCGTTCCCGCCTCAATCACGGGATAGAAAAAAGATGAATCGCCAATGCGTGCCCGCAGCCTCAGTAGCCCACGCTGGACAGCAGCATCCTTGAGGTCAAGCCGATACTCTACTCCCGCGCCCAGAAAGACATATTCCTCTGTTTGGGACCTCCATGAAACTTGCTCTTCGCCTGCCCTGACGACCCCAAAAGGAGGATAGATGCCCATTTTGATCTCCCTTCCAGCCTCCCCATGTGCATGTGACAGGAGAAAAATGATCCAGAATATCACCAATATCCCTTTCGCCGCCAAAAAGGTTGCCATACCGTTTACCCAGCAGGAATTTCAGCAGGCTGAACCAGACAGCGTGATTGGAGGGCCCGGGCCTGGGCTTGCTCTGCGCCGGTGAGTCCTCCAGAGAAGAATTCTATTCCCAAGGCCTCTTTAAAGCCTTCTTTCAGGGCCTGGGCCACTTCCTCCAACTGAAGCAGGCATCCGGCTGTTTCCCAGAGGCCGACCGCTTCTTCGCCAACTCCTTCCATACCCTGAAAAACTTCTTTCCATTTCTCTGGCTCCACGACAAAGGGCAGGGAGTTCTGCTGGAGCAGAACCTGCTGGCGATGCACCTGGGCTGAGCCGACAATCTTTCTTCCGCTAACCATCAAATCACAGCGCGCCTTCACCGCAAAACAGGCGGCGGTGGGCGTTCTTTCGGGCGGCAGCACTTGTCCTGAGCGAAGCCGAAGGAATGCCGCCCCTACAGCGCAGGCCGCAGATTCTGTAGGGGCGGATTTGTATCCGCCCGATATTCTCCGGTCGGAACGTTCCACCAACTCGGCCTTGACCCCCAACCGCCGCAGACCGGCGATTATTCCCTGGGAAAGACAGCGATAGGAATCCATCACTCCCTGGGTTCCCAGGAAAGCCAGAGGCGCAACAATGCTGAAGGTGATTTCCTTATCATGCAGAATCGCCCGCCCCCCGGTGGGGCGACGGCACACTTCCAGGCCTTTTTGACGACAGGCCTCCAGGTGGAGGGCCTTCTCGGCCTGCTGGAAATGGCCCAGAGAAATCGCCGGAGGCCTCCAGGAGTAGAACCTGAGCGTGGGAGGAACTTCTCCACGGACGCATCCTTCCAGGACGGCTTCATCCACGGCCATGTTCCAGGAGCCGGGGCCTGGGCCGCTATCTATCAGTCTCCACATTTCCCCTTCCTGAAAGACTTGGCAGCAGGTTCCAGACTTGAGAGGAATCCTCAAAAACCTGCGCCCCAAGAGAGATGAGTTCACGGAACATCCGGCTCGCCTCTCCTGCGGTGAAGTCCCTCTCTTCTATTGGGGGCGAATTGGCCAACAGCACCTTTCGCCCCGCGTAAAAAGCCTCTCTGGCCGCCTCCAGGTTGGCGAGGTTGCCCATTCCAAAGGGGACCGCGCACACGATGACCATGTCCGCCTCCGCGGC
>Ga0315314_1002575_pt1 | contig 14880 bp, 15 predicted proteins | sample TDP9_MG_FD_203631 | JGI IMG/M metagenome (GOLD analysis project Ga0315314, IMG submission 203631) | Freshwater sediment microbial communities from Lake Towuti, South Sulawesi, Indonesia - TDP9 | ecosystem: Environmental > Aquatic > Freshwater > Lake > Sediment | place: Indonesia: South Sulawesi...
AGACCAGCAAAGAGCCCGAGCAAGACAGCAAACGTGACGACGGCTAGATTCTCTGTCAACAACATGGTCGTCAACTGTTTGAACGAAAGCCCGCGCACACCCATCATCGAAGCTTCGCGTTGTCTTTCCTTCAGGCTGATAAATGTAACCAGAGCTGTTCCCACCGACGCCGCCACTATAGCAAACGCGACGCCTAAGCGTTGAACGTTCAATGTTCCAGTGGACATAGGGTCGCGTTGCTGCCGTTGAAGTTGTTCAGCAACTGAGTACACTGTTGCCGTTCGCGGTGATACGAAAGTTCGAATCTGCTCGGCGGCTTTAGCTCCATCTGCCGCGCCGCTCAGTCTGACGAGTAGTCTGGCTGTGGAAGAGTTAGCAATGGCTTGGCCTAGCTCGTTAAACAATCCCTGAGGAACATAAGACCATGAGGAGTATATGCCAATGGATCCGAATATGGGCACATCTGGTCTTCTGACTCCGTAGAATCCAACAATGGTTAAATCTGCTGCAAGATTTTCTCCGGGAAACCTTTCATAGCCAAAGGTCACTCTGACCTTGTCGTTTAGGCGCAGACTGTTGCGCTCCGCGATGTCACGGTCTAGAATGATTGTGTAATTGTTTGATGACATATGCTGAAAAGCAGTTCTGAAGTCGTTGCCACTGAACCAACCGTTTTCATAATAGGCCGTCTCAGGCCATTCGGTTGTGTTCACAGCCAATAGTTGCTGCCCTCCAAAATAACTTGATGTTCCATAGAAAGAGTACTCAGCAGCCGTTGACGCAACTTCACTCACGTTCGCATGCATCAATTTAATCAGATCTTTGATCGCCGTAGCATTAATTGGAGGCACCATATCAATTCTCACATCAGCACCAACGTTGGCATACACCACTCGTACATTGTAGTCTTGATCGCTGGCTAAGGTTCCAGTGATTTGAACGCCGTACCCTATTATCAACGCTATCAGAAAGGCAACTGCGGCAGCTCGCGCCGGATTTCGCTGTACATTTCTCGTAGCCAATGATCCCAGATCGCCCGCAAACCTCGCTGCCTTGGCTGTGATCTCCTGAAACTTCAGCGAGCCCCGTATGAAGATTTTCGTGAACCCCCAGAAAAATAGGACAGGCCCAATGTACGTCAACACAAGGAAGTCAAAAGCCGCCCATATCGCAAACAAGATTACGAGTAGAAAGTTGCCGCCGCCCATGGCTAACTTTGAAACTTCGTTCATCAAGTTTATGCCCAATGCAAGTATTATCAATTTGTATGTACCGAGGATGAAGGCAACCCATGGCCACCGCTTCCTGTAAGGCTTCACTTCTTCAACGTACATGTACTCTCGCAATGCATCAACCGTGGACAAGTTCGAAGCCCTTCGAGCAGGCCTGAAGACTGCAAGCACTATCAGGACCACACCGAAACCAACAGTCATCACTGCCGTGTCAGGCCCAATTGCTGCTGCTCCGGTGAATTGGCCGCCGACAGCTCGAATGAACAATGGGTTCAGAGCCAAACTGAGCAATATTCCCATGAAGCCCCCAACTAGCCCGAGTAGCAGTGCTTCGCTTAGAAACATCCTGAAAAGCTGACTCTTAGAGAATCCCTTGGTCAGCAACAGCCCTATCTCTCTACGTCTCAGATTAAACGAAACATCCGAAACTGTGGTGCCCATGTACCACGCAACGAAGAAAACTGGAAGGGACACGCCCACAAAAACCAGCCTCATCATGTTGAGCGTAAACTGGGCATAACTCAAAACGGATTGCAGCGTTCCGTATACGTACAAGCCAAAACCGATAATGTTGACTTCGTTTTCGATTTTGCGCCTCAGAACTTCGAGCCTCTGTAATGACCCTTGAATATCCCAGACACTGATCAACGCGTCGCGGTCAACGTACACAAGAATGTCGGTATTCAACTGGGAATACGGCTGTGAATACTCATGGAAGGCATCGAGGAACTTCGCAAGCGTCTTCTCCAGATCAACTATCAAGATGTCCTCGACATAACCCGGCGTTTGATAGACCATCTGACCTCCAAAACCGAGAAGCACCCCAAAATCATACGAGTAATATTGACCCTGCAAAACTGCTGATGCCTTGTTGTCGAGTTGAGCAAAGCCTGCCACAGTGAGATTCACAGCTAAAGTGGGAGTAGTCATTTGTTGAGAATCGTACATGTAATATGGCATGCTCATATTGACTTGAATGACGTCGCCCTGCTTCAACAGCTTTGAAAGGCTTGATCCAGCAAGAGCGTATGTTTGGTTTTCTTCTATAGAAGCTGGAACGTTGGTCCAACCGTCGTAAATGTAGGAATTCTGTGATATTCCAACTAGCCTAAACGAGTAACGAGAATCTGTGCTTGGAAAAAGGGTGTCAACGTAAGCTCTTGAAACGGCTTCAACTTTCACGACGTCCTGAATGGCGCTTATGCTATCGACCAGACTCGTTACATTTTGAGACGACAAAGTGTAGTAAGCGCTTACGATGAAATCTACAGGAACCGTGGCTAATGCTTGGTCCAAAGCCTGTTTAGCCGCGGTGTCGGCGCCCACGTTAATGCCAGCGAAAAACGTGGAAGCCAGCACAATGCCCAAAAACAAGGCTATGTACAATTGCCAAGACCGAACCAGACGCTTAACTACGTATGAGATTGGCAATCAACACGCCAGCCTAAACTTGCCCCACAGCCCAATAGTATGTCATTCAGTTTTCTTTTTAGATCTATACTTTAGAACACGTTTATCTTCTTTGGTACACTTCTTTTTAAGGTGTCTGCCGAATCGTCTTCCCGCACCGAGAAATATCAAAATTCTTATCTGAAACTCCATCCCTCATTCATATTTGGGCTGGTGAGCTGGCGGACGGCTGTCGCGTTCCTTGGAGCGTGAGGAAACTCCGCCCACCACGCAGACGTCGCAACGCTCGCATAGAGTGTAGGGTGAGAACCCTGGCAACAGCTCAGAAACGAAACGTCCACCCAACGTGTGAACAGTGATGCAACGCTGAGTTGCTGAGGAGCTGGGTTGGAAACGGTGAAACGGCTGTCCTGCGAGGTGAAAGGGCAAATAGACGCCGAAGAGGTGTCTGCGCGAGGCGCGGGTAGCCCGTTTAGCTAAATGCCGTCACGAACAAACAAAAGGCGGGTTATGTCCAGCACACCAGCCCTCATGAGAACGGGCAGCAGTTTAAGCAAACTTATTTTTCGTATTTGAAGAGCGGAACTGTGTGAAAGAATTCGTTCTTCCATTCATAGCTGTCTTGCAGAAAATCAATTTTTTTCATTCCAAGCTTTATAGCATCATCGATCTCGAAAAGATTGACAAAGTTCCCGATTCCAGGAAAAGCCTTCACGTTGTATCCACATCTCAGAGTATAGTAGCAACCGTTGAACAACGCGATCAAGTCAACACCTGCGATCTCGTCGTCGATCACAACTGAGATCATTCTCACCTTGTACGATTTTCCCGCGAGCCTGATTACTTGGCGAAAGGCCTCTATTCTTCTCGGGTCCTCCCAATCTGTCTCTTCATGCTTCTGCTCAAATCTCTCTTTGCTTAAGCGCACCAAATGCTCGAAGTCGGAAAAATTATCGATCAGAATTTTCGGGTGTTGCCCTTGGATCTTTCTCCTATTCCTGCGCAGATTCTGTCGAGTCTTCTTCCTTATCGCCATCAAATAATCTTCGTGGTCCTTGAAGTCCTTTAACTCTAAGATGTATTTTGGTTCATCTGGTTTAAACCGCACGTTGTAATCCACAAGTCGAGCTGCATCCTGGGAAATCGCGTTCAGCAGAAGAGGGGAAGGAGCCAGAAAAAGCAGAAGGGCAGCGTATTTCGGATGTTTGCTGAAAAACCTGACTTCCTCCTGCCAATCGCCTCCAAACCATGAATATCTCTTTTCGTCATGTTCATACCAAAGTGGCAGAAGAGCCAGGTTCTCAGATACATTTGTCAATAGCAGAAAACAAGGCTGGTACTGATACGCGGCGTAGAATGCCATGCGGAAATCCCAAACGTCGAAGAGCGTTTTCCGAGGACTGAACTCTTCCCAGAGCCTGCGGCACGAATTAATGTCTGAGATCACATTTGTCTGAAGAGTCTCCAGCAATGGGGAGTAACCATTCTTGCTGCAAGAATCCAGGTCTAGATGAACTGGGGCTTTCAAAGGGCGAGGAGAATAGACTGTGGCATTCATGCTTTTGCCCTAAGAAAAGAGTTGTCAGCGATCGATGAAGTTCCGAGATGGTTGAGATCACTTTTTCTGGCGAGGCGTTTTTCTAATTGGTTGGTTTCAATCTCATATGCTGAGGTTATCTCATTCACCCGATGTTCCTGCGAATAAATGTCACTTGAGAATATATAATCTTTCTTAATGAAAACACGGTTGCCGCTTGGTTTTCTCGCCGACTGCACAGCACATCGCTTACACAGGTACTCAATCTTACTGGGTCTTCGCTTCAAGCTGAGTTGCGAAACACATCTAAAGCGGCTAGATCCGTTATCAGTTTCTGTCTCCTCTCTCCTCTTGTACTTCCCTTCAAAAGAGTCCCGAGACGTATGAAAACAAAGCAAATGCAACGCAGTAGGTAGCCAAGTATGGGAACTAGCCAAGTGATCGACCGACCCTTACCATTCATGAAATTGGCGGACGCATAGTTAATGCATCATACATTTACGCTATTCCGAGTCTGGCGATTCAACAATTCTTAAATACCTATACTTCACATATATTCAATACGGAGTGGGGTCCCCCTTTGAATGCCCTTCCGCCTCTGGTTGGCAACTTCAACATGTTTTGAGGCCCTGCCTTCCTCTCTAAATCGGTCAACAGGTGTGGGTGGCATTCAAAGGGTTCTAATCATGCATCTTAGTACTTCTTGTCTTAGACTTCGTATCCCCACGCCTGTATTACTCTCATTCTCTCATCGTTGTGGACGCCTTTGCTCTCCACTCGGTTTCTTAGGCATTCGAGGCATTCGTGTACAGTTTTCTGGCATCTGCGACTGCAACGAACAATCATGCACATCCTGAAGTGCCTGTCAGACAAGGTTCTTAGGCTCCCAGCTTTTCTATACGAAGCATTGAAAAATAAGCCTATGCATCGTGATCGTCAGAACGAGTCTAGGACATGAATTTACTCTGCAGTCTGACTATTTCCGTGCTGTCTTTCGCGTCTGCGTAGGCTTGCAGCATTTCTTGGTTCAGCCTTTTGAATTCTGGTCCCCATTTGAATTTCGAAAGCAGTTTATCGGCTTCTTCGGAGAAACCTGCGATGTAAAGTGCGGCAGCCAATGCCTCAGCTGTACTCAGCTTGGTTGGTGTGCCATAATTCACGGGATTTGCCGCAATCAAGTAAGGTAGGGCTCTGGAAGCTTCGTGTCTGCTGAGTTCGAAAACTTGGTTCGCGTGGATCCAGCTGCAGTCAATGGCTGCTAAGCCCTGATTCTTGATTGTTGATCGGTCGGCAGGCGAGAAAGCCTTCGAAGAAAATGGGTTCAAGACCACTGAGTCGTAAGGCAACGCCTTAATATTGTGCACGATTCTTGCCAAGCCGAAGCGTTTCAGCTTCAAAGTCGTGCATTTTCGGGGGTCGTCCTGTCCAGCGTGGTAGACAGTGATTTTAATCGTCTTTTTTTCAGTCACGTTTTCGTACCTTCATATGTGACATTGGGTCATCGATCATTCTTGGAATCCACCTGAGCAAGTCTGTGGCAACCATGTGGAATCCTCTCTTTGAAGCAACAAAGTCTCCTGCTGCGCCGTTGATGAAGGCACCTGCAACCGCAGCCTCAAAAGCATCTGCGCCCTGCGCCAAGAAGGCGGCGACAACGCCAGATAATACGTCGCCTGTTCCGCCCACGGTCATGCCTGGATTGCCTGTGAAGTTAAGCTTGACTCGTTTTCCATCAGATATTATGTCTGTGTGTCCCTTAAGCAGGACGACGGCGCTCAGTTCCTCTGCTGTCTTCTGTACGTCAACGGTTTTTTGCTCCAGATCGTCTGGCGCCTCGTGACCTGTGAGAATCTTGTATTCGCCTGCGTGTGGGGTCAAGACTTGGGGCGATTTTGCTCTGTGTTTGATTTCAGCGTATGCTTTCAGTCCGTCTGCGTCGAGGAGTAGAGGAATCTTCCGTGCTTCTGTGAGCCTGATTATTTCGTGGACGAATTGTTTAGTTTCTTTGTGAAGCCCCAGCCCTGGTCCTATGGCGATTGCAGTTGACTTCTCCAAGTATGGCGCAAGCGTAGCTGTGTTGCGTGGGTTGACGTGGTCGCCTTCCAGTTTGATTGTGATGAAATCGGGGGACATTGAAGATATGGCGTAGGCTGTTTTAGCTGGAGCTGCGATGTGAACTAGGTCAACGCCAACACGGTATGCGGCGGACGCGACGAGTGTAGGAGCGCCTGAGAAGACTTCGCTTCCGCCAATGACGAGCAGTCTGCCAAAGTCTCCTTTATGCGCTGAGAGCGAACGTGGTTTGACGATCATTTGGATGTCGCCTGGACCTGCAAAGCGTTCGAGCTCTTCGGGCAGCCCGATGGGGGCTAGGATGACCTCGCCAGTGTATTTTCCGGCTTTCTCCAGTCCATGTTTCAGCTTGTGAAAGGTCACTGTCAAGTCAGCTTTGACTGCTTCGTTTAAGGCTTCGCCTGTGTCGGAGTCGATGCCTGAGGGCACGTCGACCGCTAGGCGAAAGGCTTTCATCGTGTTGATTTTAGCTATGAGCTGGCTTATTGGAGGTCTAGGTGCGCCTTTTAGTCCTATTCCCAAGAGAGCGTCTACGGCAACATTGGCTTCTATGTTTGGTATCATGGATGAATCGTAGACTTCATTCATGGTCAGATGATCTGTTAATGCTGCGAGCGCATTCCAGTTTGTCTTGGCTTCTTTGTCTGTGATGTCGTTTGGTTCTCCTGCTAGCACTATTTGGACTTCGAAGCCGTGGTTCAGCAGGTGTCGGGCTGTTACGAAGCCGTCGCCTCCGTTTCCGCCTAGACCACAGAAGATGGCGACTCTTGATTTGGATGGTTTGAATCGTGTTGCGATTTCGTTTGCGACAGCTCTGCCCGCGTTTTCCATTAATTGAAGTCTAGATACGCCGTAGTATTCGGAGTTGATTTCCAAAGCGCGCATCTCTCGGCTTGAGATAGACAAGTGTGAGTGCTCCAAGACTGACTTGATAGTGAGCTTGTATGACAAAATATTTTAGGTTATAGGACACAACTGTGTAAGCAAATATGGTAATGGAGGATTGAATGACTGTATGCCGATGGCTTTCGTGTTGATTAACGCTGAGATTGGTTCAGAGGAAGAAGTGCTCAAGGAACTTAAGAAGGTGGAAGGTGTCGTCGAATCGTTTGTTGTCTACGGCGTCTATGATGTGGTTGCAAAGATCAGAGCTGACACGATGGACAAGCTTAAAGACGTTGTTACTTGGCATGTGCGTCGCTTGAACAAGGTTCGGTCCACCTTGACGATGATTGTGGTGGAGACTCCTTAACCTCCAAATCTCCATCTTTTTGTTGACTCGGAAAGGGTCAACGGGGCTAGATTCTTATCATCGAGCCTCATTGTTGATTGCTGAGTCATCCTGAATGGTTACGTTGCATGTTGGGATAGATGATACAGATTCGCCTAGGATGGGCTGCACCACTTATGTAGCTTCGCTACTGGTCCAGCGACTGCACAATATGGGAGTCTCATTCATCGACTATCCTAATCTTGTTCGCTTAAACCCCAATGTGCCTTGGAAGACGCGTGGTAACGGCGCTCTGTGCTTGCGATTCAAGTGTGATGAGGATCAGATTGGAGAAATCAGGGAAACCGTCGTTGACGCTGTGGAAAAGAACAGCGATTCGGACTATTCTGGGACTGAGCCCGGTGTGGTTTTCTTCTCGGGTGATGTCGTTCCCGAAGAGTTGGCTACTTTTGCGGCACAGGCTATTCAGGGCATAGTGAAGTTGAAGGACGCGATGAGGCTTGTTGAATCGTTCAAGGCTGAGGCTGTTGGTTTCAAGAGTGGACGCGGAATTATTGGTGCTTTAGCCGCAGTAGGCGAGACGCTTGCTGGTGATCACACTTACGAACTCATCACGTATAGAACTCGAGCAAACCGGGGGACTAAGAGGCGGGTCGATGCGGAGTCAGTGTTCAAGATGAACGAGGAAACTCAGCCCTTCACATTCAACAATGTTGATCCAGAAACTAGGCGGATTTTGATTGCGCCCCGCGGACCAGATCCTATACTCTACGGCATTCGAGGTCAGACACCCGCCATTGTGAGGAGAGCTCACAGCCTAGTGCGCAGCTCTGAGCCTGTTGAACGATGGACTACTTTTCGCACAAATCATGGCACAGATGCGCATCTTGGAAAGGTTGCTTCAGTCAGGGAGATTAAGGCTTATCATCCCGTTGTCATGGAAGGAAAGGTAACTAAGTCGCCTCGAATAATTCCGAGGAGGCATGTTGTTTTTGCTATAAGCGATGCGACTGGTCTGGTTGACTGTGCTGCTTATGAGCCCACGGGTGATTTGAGAAAGAAGGCTACTGAATTGATTGTGGGAGATGTCGTTGAGGTTTATGGTGGTGTGCGCCCGGCGTCTGACAGGCGACCTATTACGATCAACTTGGAGAAATTGCGAGTCATCGCGTTAGCCAAGAAACTCTTGTTCAGTAATCCTGCCTGTCATGAATGTGGAAGGCGCATGGAGTCGATGGGCGCTGGGAAAGGATTCAGATGTGACAGGTGCGGTTTTCGTTCAACTGAAATCAAGAAGCAAGCTGTTGAAGTTCGGAGGAACCTACGAGAAACGCTTTATGTGACTTCGCCTCGTTCGCAGCGTCATCTGACGAAGCCCCTTAGTCGTTACGGTTGTGAGAACAAGGGCAAACCACACAGTCTTATTTCAAGTTGGTTCTGGATCAACGATAAGTTGAAGTGAAAACAGTGATACGCAAACATGGCTGCTGCGATTGAACGTTTGTTCCTCCCTTAGTTGTTGTTGGAACCGCAAGCCCACGGTTTGCTGATTCTTATTCTGAATTCATACGGAATAAATAGCCCAGCATTAGCCCACCTTCTTTGGAATGGTGGAACTGAATTGGAGGAAAACGAAGCTTACTGGGGAGGCTTGATCGTTGCCGCTGTTATGTTGGGTAGCGGGTTTTCACTGCTGCTTTTCCCTGCGTTCACTGGTTATGGCGCGGTGATTCTGTCGTTGGGGATAATGACGATGGTTGTGGTTTTGATGACTAAGGCTGTGATAGTTCAGATTCAGAAGTGGATGGACTATAATGCAAGGATTGAGGAAACAGTTGCCAACATCCTTGCCCTTAGATCGCAGGTGGTTCCTGCTCGACCAGACATTGGGGCAGTGCAGCCGAAGAAGCATAAGGCTAAGGTTAAGGCTGAGACGCCCGAGGCTGAAGCCAGAGAGGAAGAGGTTGCGGCTGTTTAAACCGTGTCAGAGTCAGGCTTGCTTCTCAACATTGAACATTTGTGTCAAGAGTCTGTAGAGTTCGTCGCCGCCTTTAACATCCTTGAAAAGCTCTTTTTCTGCCCTCAGTATTCTTCCGACCATTTCGTAAGTTCTTCTCCACTCAGCCTCCTTCCAAAGAATCTGGAAGTGTTTGAGTTCAAGCCAAGCGCGGAAGATGAGCACTGCAAACATGCCGACAGTCACGGCGAGGTTGAGCAAGTAGATCTCGAACACTTCAACCATTTCTAGGGTCACCTCATGCTCTCTTTTCTGGGTTTTGAGGTATTATACTATGTGCTGAAAAACTTTCTCGGGTTTGAAAGATGGCTTGGCTTGCGCTTTACTAAGTAAAGTTTTTATCCTATCTTATGATCACTTGTGCTGGTGGTCTGCGTTGACACTGGTTTCTTTGACTTCGGAAGGCAAGGTTTTGGCAACTCTGTGGCATGGCAGACATTCTTATAGTGAGTTGAAGCTGGAGACCGGTCTGAGTGACAGGTGGCTGACAGTCAAGCTGAATGAGCTCTTGCATAACAAGGTTGTCAATAAGAGCGGGAGATGGTATGGCTTAGCTCGAGAGCTGGATGTTTCTTCTTATGAATTGAGTCTATACATGGTTCTCAAGGCTGAGCAAGTTGCGCGTGAGCTTGGCAAGCTGCGTTCTATTGTAGCGATAGTTCTTTTTGGTGGCGTAGTTCAGAAAAGGGCGCATTTGTACAGCGACTTGGACATGGTGATTGTTGTCAGCGAGCCAGTGGACGACATGAGAGGTAAGGTCTTGTCTAGGGTCTCGGAGTTGGAGTGGAAGTATCATGTGGCGATTGAGGCTATAATTCTGAGTCAGAAAGACTTCTTGGATAACATCAACTCTCGTGAAGGTGGCATTGTTTATGGATTTGCTGAAGGTTGTGAGGTCCTAGTTGACAAAACTAGTGATCTGAGTAAACTCCTGCATGATAGGATTGAGGCGATCAAGCGTAGCCATGAGTATTTGGAGGAGGCTAGGATTTGGCTGAAAGTAAAGTAGAGGTCTTGTTGAAAGTTGCAGAAGTAAATCTTGCCAGGGCAGAGAAGCGGTTCGAGGCCGGTGAATACGATTCTGCGGTTTTTCATGCTTCATTGGCCGTTGAAAGCGCAGCAAATGCCTTGATTCTTAAGCTTGGAGGCGATGAGGCTAAGGATCACAGAGCCATTAGCGGTTTGGTTGCTGTGGTTCGAAGAGCTAAGCCAGAAATGCTCAGGGACCATAAATGGGTGAAGCTGATTGAGAGTGGGCGAGAGATTCAGAGGGAGGTTGTTTATGCGCGTTATCCTCTTCGGTTGGGTGGTAGATGGGTGTCTCCGATGGAGTATTATACACGCAAGAAAAGCAGGACTATAATTGACAATGCGAGGATTGTGGTCAACGGAATCAAAGACCACTTCAAGTAAGTGGTGACTGAGAAATGGATGTGTTGAAGATAGAGTCGCTGGCAGAGTTTTCACCAGAGAAGTATGTGAGAGTGCCTATCAGGAATTCAAGCGGTTTGGTGCGTCTCCTGTGCTTTGAGCCGGGTCAGAGCGTGGCTTTTCACAGGCATCCAGATGGAGACGAAGTTTTCTACGTGTTAAGGGGAAAAGCTGATTTTACTGTTGGCAAAGAAACGGCTCGCGTGGAGGCTGGAAGCTTCGTTAAGGCTACGGCTGGGATTTTTCACGGTTGGAACAACGGTTCAGAGAGATTGATTCTGATTTCTGTGCTCATACCGCCCTCGAGTTACATGTTGGCTGAGCACGTGGAAAAAATGGAGTTTCTGTAGCAAGATTCCACAAGACATAAAAGTTGTTCGAGTTGAATCTAAAGGAGAGGTTGAACCCATGAGTGAAGTTCTTTCTCCATTAGGTTATCAATTAGGAATCGGCGGAATAGGCGGGTTCATAGCAGGGTATGCCCTGAAGAAATTCATGAAACTCGTGGCAGTGATAATTGGACTCTTCATCTTGGCCCTTGTCTACTTAGGCTACAGAGGCATTATCTCGATCAATTACGGCGCACTCGGAGACTCTGTCTCAGACGCATTAGGTCTTACTGGAGCGGCTGCGGAATGGATAGCTCCGATTATTGCGCACTTACCTTTTGCAGGCGCCTTCGGACTGGCATTCTTCCTAGGATTCAAAATGGGTTGAGTGCCTAGCTCCTCTACTTTCTATCATAACTATCTTACTTGAAAAGCACCACTAAACCAACAGAATTACTGCTGGAGAAAACCAGTCAGGACAATCTCTGAATCAATCCATCGAAGCCAGAGTCAAAGCTCATCATTTGCTTCACACCGTTCTTTTCTACATGAGACAGCGAAACACAGTCGGAGAAACTCATTGGTCGGTCCTTGAACGTTTTGAACCTTTCCCACGCTAGGTCAAAGACGTCTTTTGTTGTCCAAAGCTTGAGGATTCTCGGAGACTCAATAATATACCTGCCAACATCAACCGCCAAACTGTGCCTTCTCGTCCTTGCTAGGGCTGTTGTTATTGCCTCATCTATGACATAGTCTGATGTGAAAATTCTGCCGAACTCACCCTTCAGCGCCCTCTTCATCAGCCCCATGCTTCTGACGTGAAATTCGTCATCAGCGTTTCGCAAGGCCACAAAAATGCCCGTGTCAATGAACACAGCCAAGAGCCTTTATCTCCCATAGAGATACTCGTCAATTCTCTTTGAGGAATCCTTAATTCCCCAACGCATTGGATTCTCAAGACCCTTCCACGCGGGATCCTCCTCCAACGGAGGCAGCTCCTTAAGTCTCTTGATTATGTCCTCTTCGTTTTCAAGAGCGTAGTCTACCATCAGACCCACTGCCTCTTGCAGTGTTATTTTGACCCCTTCCTTCAGCAAGAGTGAAGCGAGAAACATGTCTAACTTCTCCTTCTTGGCGTCTTCGATTTTTATGGTTGTGGTCATCTTTCTTCACCACTATGACACAAGTAGAAAAGTCTACTTTTATACTTTGCTACACAAGCCCATGCGTACATGGGAACAGGCTTCAGTCAACAGGATTTTCATGGAACAGCTTTCTTTGGGGCCCAAGATTAAGGGTATGATTAGCGTGTACGAACCACTACTGTCTTTTGGGTTTCCTAAGGAAAAATCGAATAGCCGCAAGAATAGTAGCACTCGGAGGTCGATTCAATCACTTTTGCTTTTCATCTTGGTTGCCAGAGTCGTTCTTTGTTTCGAGAGGAGGACCAGAATCCCGAATCCAAGACTTAGCAGGAAAAACAACATCATATCCTTAACAAAATTTGATGCCTCAAAGCTCCAAATGTCTGTCACGCCTCCAAAAGTTTCGCTGACATGTATTAACCACCAATAAGGAAAACCATACTTGGTGTACACAGAGTCGGTCATACTTACATGTTCTACGTAGAGCAGACCAGCAACGGTCAAAATTGGACTAGATAGAATGGAAAGAACGAAAAGAAACAATACATGTTTTAAGAGCATATTCTTCCCATGATATTTTTTGAATGGCGTAATATATTTCTACACATTAGAACATCATGCACAATGCTGAAAAAGATGTCCGGGTAAGCCATTGAGGCTATGGTTCCTGTGTACGAACCATTAGAAGCCCTCAGAATATGTGAGAAATGTGGAATAGTCGCAACAGGATAGCCGCGTCTCCCGAACTCATTAATGCAGCCTCAAGATGAAATCTTAGGTTCTAGAAAGATGTTTCAGAAACTACTAATATAACTAATGCTTAGAGTGGTCTAATACTAAGGGATATTCCAACATTGCGCTGGTTTTTTTCCTTGAATCCTTTGACTGGAAGGAGGTGAGAAAAGTGAGAAAAGGAATTCCGATTTCGTTCATGACCCTGCTAGTGATGTTCACAATGACTCGAGTGATAGCGGCGCCGTCAACGAAAACTCCTTATACGGCAGAAATGAGTTTTGTCCCTACTTCTCCAGGCAAACAATGGATTACGGAGGATGGCATCTCACACATCAAGGGAGGAATATTTGAAGGAACTATCACTAGCATTTCAGGTCCCGACATCTCAGGTGCAATATGGATGCGTGTGGACGAAACCGTTGATCTAAACACGGGAATGGGCTCTTTGCATGGAAAATGGACGATCACTGCCGTGTCTGACAGCTACACCTTTGAGGGTTCTGCTGTTGGTTTTATAACACCAACTAGTCCTACTACGAGCCATCTTTCAGGCAAATTCGTTGGACACGGAATGGGTGACTTTGAGGGACAACAGATAAAGGGTTCATTCAGCGGCGAGGTTCCAGTGGAAGTATATCCAATAGAACTAGATATGGAGGGCATAATACTATCCCCCAAGGGCTAAACACAAAGATTTTCGAAAACTCGAGGCTGAGAGGAAGCCTTTTCTGCCTCGTTTTCTGTGAAATCTGCAACGTGAACCTTTGAAACGTCAAAATGCGAGAAGAGCGGTAAGATTATATCGAATACCTAGAGCGACTAGGCATCAACACCCACGTTCCGCAAAGCCAGATTCAACAAAGAAGTAGTAGCCATCGTACACGCGGCGCGGACTACTACTTCTAAACCTAAAGGCACCTCCGTGTTATTACTTGACCCAAGCGAGAGTTAATAACATCTGAAACACTCAGGCCCAGTTCCCAACATTCAGAGAAGTTGTTGCAGCAAAGCACTACGCTAGTCAACAACAACTTCAAAACAGCCACACGCAAACGTGATGATGATGAAACTAAAGGCGCAAGACAACTTCATCACGCACACAAACAGTCTGCGTTCGCATGTTCAACCTGCAACTGTCCAAACCCTGCCCGCAACATTGGAAGAAGAAGGCGCTGAGCTACTGACCTCGTCTTCTTCTTCTGAAATTCTCTTCCCGCACAGCCAGCACTCAACATACCCAAATGCCCCACACACCAACATTCAAACTTCACGCAAGACAACATGAAACTTCACGCTAAACAACATAGAACACCACGCAAAAACAGCGAAAACAGACCCAGAAACACCAACCAGAAACAAAAGCAGCGCCTAAAAAACAAACAGAAAAGCACCACCGCACCTCAAAAAAATTTTTCACGCACCCATACTAAGCCTAGTAAACCAAAACAAAACATAACTTATCCACACATCACTTTCAAATATTTACCCCGAATTCATAAACCACATATCAATCAACTCACGCTGTTCACATACGGGTGTAAATGATTGGCACAACAAGCACAGACAATGCAAGTTCCACCCATACCGGAACCAGTCCCAGAAAAAATAGTAGACCGAAAAATCATAGTTTACAAAACACTCATCGACCCAACCGTAATCAAACTCGCCACGGAGAAAGTCAAAGACCGACTATTCGTAAAATTCGGCTTTTTGAAACCCAACCCAGACCAAATTCAACAA
>Ga0315314_1002576_pt1 | contig 14880 bp, 15 predicted proteins | sample TDP9_MG_FD_203631 | JGI IMG/M metagenome (GOLD analysis project Ga0315314, IMG submission 203631) | Freshwater sediment microbial communities from Lake Towuti, South Sulawesi, Indonesia - TDP9 | ecosystem: Environmental > Aquatic > Freshwater > Lake > Sediment | place: Indonesia: South Sulawesi...
CGCCGTCCAGTTGGTTGGCAGCTTCATACTCGGAGCATTGGTTACGTACCTACTGTTCAGAAGGAGAGGAAAGACGGGCGTTTCCACAGGCGGAGTCCAGCAAGCTCCACATGTGAGCTGGTGCCCAACATGCGGCAGGCAGCTTACATGGATTCCCGAATATGAAAGATGGTACTGCTTCAACTGCCAGAAGTATCAGTAGCCCTGCACCGGCGAAACATCATATAGTCCTGTGCAATCGATACGCGTAATTGTAGTGATGATTATGCCGCGAACGGTCAAAGCCTTCGAGCTGATTAGAGCGCAAACGGGCAAGGAAGACGTACTCATGAATGGTCTGATGAGACTTCCACAGGTAAGAGAGGTTCACCTGCTAGCGGGAAAGTGGGATATCATAGCCACGCTCGCCTTCGAGGAAGAGCCGATCGACCCAAGAGAACGCCTGCTGGATATCGTGACCGGAAAGATACGGAAGATGCCCCTCGTTAGGGACACGAACACGATTGTACCCGCGATGTCGCGGGTTAAGGAGATGCATTTGGCTCATCCAGAGCGACGTGCGTACGCTTTCGTCTTCATTGACGCCAAAATGGGCAAGGGACAAGAAGTCATGAATCGCGTCATCAAGTTCGATGAAGTTGCCGAATCGCATCTTCTTCTGGGGAAGTCCGATGTCTTGGCTATCCTAGAGTTTGAGAAGGGCATTGTCCCGCCAGTTCCAGAGAGGGCTGCAAGGATAGTCACGGAAGAGATAGCGAAGATCGGTGACATACTCGAAACAGAAACACTCTGCCCAATAAGATCCTTAGTTAAGGACTAGATCTTTCGGCGCCGAGCGGGTGGGTCCCTGAGCTGATTAGCACATTTTCGTCAACAGCTCATGTAGGCCGTCCTTACGGTAGCCCAGCTCGCCGCTGTCCGCGAAAGGACGCTTTGAGCTTCGTGGGAAACCTCCTCTGGGCGGGTGAAGCCTGAAAACCGGTTTGATGCCCGTCTGCCACAACTTCTTGAGAGCGAATTTTCCAGCGTAGAGCTCAGAGAGCAGTTCACTAAGACCAGCGAACTTCGTCTTTTCCTTAACAAATTTGGTATCAATCCCCAGGCCGTCTGCGGTCTCTGCTCGATTGGACAACAGCAGCTTCAGGTCCTCTTTCTTAGCCTCTCCCCAAGTCACATGGTCCTTCACTCGTCGAAGCATGCCCCTTATTGCGGGGTTGTCTCGCAGCAGAACCGCGCTGAAGCGAGTCTTCATTCTGAGCGCGTTCAGCGTGGACTCCTGAGGCGGCCTGACGCCGGGCATTCCGTCGATGCGAACGGCTATCAAGTAGCGCTCAGCGGGCGCACGTTCCTTCTGAGGAACTTCCTCGGCGGGCCTTGGTGGTTTGGTCACCTTCGATGGGACTCGCCGCGGCCTCGCCGGTTTCCGTGCAGGTTTTTCTTCTTTCTTCTCTCGGCGAGGGCGCGCAGCTCTGGCTTTCTTGCTCAACTATGTTCACTTCGCCTTCTCAAAAGAATGCACGATCTTCTCACGCACTTCTTCGAAGTGCGAAGGCACATCTTCGGGCTTGAGCTTGCGCTTCAAGTACGCCGAGAACTGCTTCTGATAGGAGTTGGCGTCCTGAGCAAGGATCTTTGCGTAGGCCGCGATATGTTCCCCGCGGACACGTTCCTTGGTGGGCAATACGTCTGATCTGTGAGGTATCCTTAGTCCAGAATCCACGGCTCCGCTCATTGCTGCAAACATCCGCGCTCCCGTGCTGGCAGGCCTTGTTCCAAGATCCAATACGGCTTTTTCAATTCCCTTGACCTTTGCCCTGTAACCTGCCAAGGTGCCGGTAAGATATGCCGCAGGGACATTTCCTCCTGCGCCTTTCCAGGAGTATTCTTTGAGCTCTGAGGAGTGCGCGGAGGCGAGCACGCTGTCAGCAGTTGGCTGTGCTTCAACTAACTGGACTGTGATATGCTTGTTTGCGAGTCTGACAACTAATCTTGGCAGTCCGGACAGGACCAGTCGCCTTCTCTTTGCATAATCAGTTTTTGCGCTTCTCCTTCTTCTGTAGGGAAGGTTGTAGTGCGACCCTTTGACCATCTTGAGTCCGCTCCCCGTTCATCATCTAATACACGTACGCAAGAAGTCTGCCACCGACCTTGCGTTCCTTGGCGTCCCGTTGGGAGACGACTTCACCTGGGGTACTCAGGATGAGAATCCCGACTTCTCTTGACGGAAGGAATCGCTTCTCCCACTCCTCAATTCTCTGAGACTTGACTGAGTACCGGGGCTTAATGACGGCACAGCTGTTGATCCGACCGAGAAGCTGAACTCTGAACTTGCCGGAGCGTCCGTCGTCGATGAACTCGAATTCTCCAACGTATCCGTTCTTTTGCATGACTCGCAATACTTGCCCCATCAGCTTTGATGCTGGCCAGACCATGCATTCGCGCTTGTGTCTGCGTTCGTTGTTGCTGAGTGTAGACAGTGCGTTTGCAAGCGGGTCTAGCAGTGTCAATCCGGATCTACTCCGTTCGCACCTTTCTCTTGGATCGGCCGCTTTGCCTGGCAGCTATGAGCCCGACCTTTCGTCCAGGTGGGGTATCTCTTGAAACAGTCGTGGGTTTGCCGGCGTGCTTGTGTCGTCCGCCGCCGTGCGGGTGCGAGGCCGCAACCATAGCCTGGCCCTTGGTGATCGGCCACAGCCTTCCTTTTGACATCAGCCAGAGCCTTCTGGTGCCGGCCTTCATGAACGGCTTCTCGGCCCTGCCTGCTCCACTTACCACGCCGATCATCGCTCTGCAGTTGTCTTTCAGATTAACAGAGGCTCCTGAAGGGAGTCGAACTTCCGTCTCTCCCGGTCTGTGAGCCACAACCATAACGTGACTCCCGGAGGCTTTCGCGATCTTGCCTCCGTCTCCAGGTTCTCTTTCAACGTTGCAGATCATCGTCCCTTCTGGGATTCTTCCAACAGGAAGTATGTTGCCTATCTCAGGAGGTGATTCGGCTCCTCGAGAGATCGTTTGACTAACGAGAATTCCTTCCGGAGCGCTGAGGCAGCATGTCTTTCCGTCTGCGAACTGAACCAGTGCAAGCGGAGAGCCACGGCCCGGTTCATGCATGATATCGACGACTGTGCCATCTACGCGTCCAGCAGTGTCAGTTACTACTAGGGGCGGATACGAGGCGGGTGCCACTCTCCGATAGATGTGGGCTCTGAATACCGAGCCTCCTCTTCCTCTCCTCTGTACCCGTATGCGCTTGCCCATTCATGCCGCCTCAAGACGACCTGTACCTTCTTGGCTTTGAAACGCGGCTTGCTCAAGAGGCCGGTCAGCTGAGTCTTTCGAAGTCACTCTGAGGATTGAAAATAAACGTTGCGGTCATTCACAACAATTCATAGAACGGGGCTCGGTTCTGGTTTCAACGATCACATGCTTCTCCAATACCAGCTCTCCTCATCGCCCGGATACACGGCGTTTTCGTCCAAAGAAAAAGATGTCGGAATCATGTGTCGATGAAGCTAGTGTTGCGGTCCAACGAGGAGCTCGCCGATAACAACGGCCGCTCCGATAAGAATCAAACCGATAAGCAAGATCCGGAACCCGTTTCTTCGCTTGAAGAAAGCTCCGAGAAGCATTCGTCCAGCGTGACTGGGCGGATGAGGTTCGTCTTCATCGGTTCTCTTGGTAGAATCAGGTTGCGTGGTATCTTTCGAAATCCTGCAGGCAATAATCGCCCCAACGACGGAGAGGGCGATCCCTTCCAAGAACAAAGCATCAGAGACCAACCTCGGTCTAGAGGCGAGGGGGGCATGAAGGCATATTATGACCGCGCTTGTGACGAGCTCTGAGAACGGTGTCCTCCTGAACACGTGCAAGGCGATCGTCTTCTGTGGGGTCAATCCCGAGCTCTGGAGCTGGCAGCTACGGTTTGGCCAAGTGAACGATCAGCATCGTGAGTCCAATCAGTGTCAACAGAATAATGAGAACCGGAAGGAATGTGCTTTCGATCGCTGCTATCGTAACTGCCAAGTAGTCTTTCCAGTCCAGTTTCACCGCTGCTCTGTCATGCGCTGGCTCGTGTCTGTCTTCCTCAGAATCCATGTGGTACCGCTTCGATGTCTCTTCCAACTAGATCTGCTGACCAGCAAGGTGGCACGCGGCCACGTGACCTGGCGAGTTGTGTTCGATCAGTTCGGGCTCGACCTTCGAACATTTTTCAATGGCTATGGGGCATCTGGGGTGAAAGCGGCAGCCCGAAGGCGGGTTCACGGGACTTGGAACATCGCCTTTGAGCACGACACGTCGCCTATGATATGCTGGGTCCGGAATGGGGATCGCCATGAACAAGGCTTGGGTGTAGGGATGAAGTTGCTTCTTGAACAGTTCGTCTCTCGATCCTAGCTCGACTATCTTTCCGAGATACATGACCGCGATTCGATCGCTCATGTGCTTTATGACACTGAGGTTATGAGAAATGAACAGATAGGTTAGTTTTAGGTTGGCCTGCAGAGTTTTCAATAGGTTCAGAGTCTGGGCCTGAACCGACACGTCCAAGGACGACGTTGGCTCATCCAACACGATCAGATCCGGAGTGGACGCCAAGGCCCTTGCGACACCAATGCGCTGCCTTTGCCCACCGCTGAACTCGTGGGGAAACCGGTTCATGTGATCCTCGCTTAGACCCACAAGTGTCAGTAGGTCAAGCACCCTCCTTCTCAGGGTTGCGCCCCTTGCAATCTTGTTCAGTAGTAGCGATTCGCCAACGATGTCTTTGATGGTCCAGCGGGGGTTGAGAGAAGCGTAGGGATCTTGGAAGACTATCTGCATCTTTGCCCTGACTTTTATCATCTCGTTAGGTTTCAGGTCAACGATGTTCTTGCCTTCGAAGATTATGTCGCCGTCCGTGGGTTCGGTGAGCCTGAGTATGCACCTGCCGACGGTGGTTTTTCCGCATCCGGATTCTCCGACGAGCCCCACGGTCTCACCGGTTTTCACTGAGAAGTCGATGCCGTCAACCGCATAGACATAGCCCACGGCGCGTCCGAGCACGCCTCCCCGGATGGGAAAGTGCTTTTTCAACGACTTGACTTCAAGGATGTTTTCTGTCAAGGGTGTCTCCTTTTCATCGTTTCTCCTCCGGGTAGAGGTAGCATGCAACCGAGTGTCCTGCCTCAACTTCAAGAAGAGGCGGGAACTGCTTATCGCAGATATCCATTCTGAACGGACACCGAGGATGGAAACGGCAACCTGAGGGGGGGTGTATCAAATTGGGGACTGAGCCGGGGATTATCTCGAGGTTCTCGACATACTCGTGAAGCTTAGGTATGGCCCTCAACAGGCCTTGGGTGTAGGGATGCAGGGGCTTCTTGAAGAGCGCTTTGGTCTCGGAAGCCTCGACAATGTTGCCCGCGTACATTACGCCCACTCTGTCGCAGGTTTCAGCAACAATGCCCATGTCATGAGTGATTATCAGAATCGAGGCGCCGATCTTCTTCTTCAGCTCTGACAGCAGTGCCAGAATCTGTGCCTGAATCGTCACGTCTAAGGACGTTGTGGGTTCGTCGGCGATGAGCAGATCTGGGTTGCAGGACAGCGCCATAGCAATTATGACTCTCTGGCGCATGCCGCCGCTCAGTTCGTGCGGGTACTGCTTGACAACCTTTTCCGGATCGGGCAACTGCACAAGCTTCAGCACATCAATCGTCCTGTGCAGAGCTGCCTTCTTGATCTCTCCCTTTGAAGCCTTGGGAGGATTCTCCTTCATCATTTCCAGCTCTTTCACCCGCTCCATCAATCGTTGGCGGTCAGGCGAAGACGGATCAATCTGCGCGATCTTTTTTTGAACCTCGTCTATCTTGGTCTGGACAGCCTCGCGCGCGAGGTCCTGATGAAGCGTTATGACTTCAGAGACTTGGTCGCCGACGGTCAGTACAGGATTGACGAATGTCATTGGGTCCTGGAAAACCATGGTGATCTGGCTTCCTCGTATGCTCTGCATCTCCTGCTCCGATTTCTTGAGAAGATCTTCGCCTTTGAAAATGACCTCGCCGCTCACTATCTTCCCTGGAGGGTCTGGCACTAGGCGCATTATTGAGAGCGATGTCACTGACTTGCCGCAGCCGGTTTCGCCAACGAGGCCGATTGTTTCGCCTTTGTGAATGTCAAGATCGATTCCCTCGAGGGCGCGCACAACTCCGGCGTAGGTATAGAAGTACGTCTTCAAGTTACGAATCTTGAGGATGGTTTCGGGCAATGAGCACTACCTTCTCAACCTCGGATCGAGGACATCTCTCAATCCGTCTCCAACGAAGTTCAGTCCAAGTGATGAAAACAGAATTGCGAGCCCTGGAAAGGTTGCGATCCAAGGAGATTGAAAGAGATAGCTTCGGCCGTCAGCAATCATCAAGCCCCATTCCGCGACGCCTGCGCCTGCTCCGAAGCCTATGAAACTCAACCCGGCAGCAGTCAGTATTACGCCGCCCAGGTCCAGCGTGGCCTGAACTATGATGGGGAATATGGAGTTCGGTAGCACGTGTCGGAAGATGATTCGCCCCGGCCCCGCCCCGACCGCCCTGGCGGCGTCAACGTACAGCCTCTCCTTCTCAGCCAACACTTGTCCTCTTGTCAGGCGCGCATATGTCGGCCACCAGACCACGACAAGTGCGATCGTAAGATTCGTCAAGTTGCGTCCGAGAGCCGCAGCTACCGCCATAGCAAGTATCAGAGCAGGAAACGCTAGGAACACATCGGTGATTCTCATGAGTATCTCATCGTAAGCTCGGCCCAAGAAGCCGGACACGGCTCCCAAGACCGACCCGATGAGAATCGCCGACGCGACCACTGTCAAGGCTATCGTCAGATCTAAGCGCGCACCCCAAATCACTCTACTGAATATGTCGCCGCCCGTTGTGTCAGTCCCGAATAGGAACTCCCAGCTGGGCGGTTGCTGAGGAAGCTGCCAGAATCTCTCTTCAGCTCCGTGCGGAGCAATCCAAGGCGCAAAAATGGCGACCCCGATGAAGAGTCCTATCAACGCAAAGCCCACGACCACAAGTGGGCTCTGGCGCAGGAGATACAGCGTGAATTTGAATTCCCTTATCTGAGGAGCTCTCTCCTCCCACCAGCTCGGCCGTTTCAGAGCTGTCGTATCCTCGGACTTTGAGAGGTCCCGCATGCAATTCATCCCAGCCTGATTCTCGGGTCAATCCATGCATAGAGGAGATCCACCATGAGATTTGCAAGCATGTATACCACGGCAATGATTAGCATGAAACCCATTATGCTCGCAATATCATCTCGGACTATCGCGCTCACCGACCAGCGTCCAATTCCAGGGTAGGCAAAGACTGTTTCAGTGAGAACTGCTCCAGCCAAAAGCCCTCCAAACGCCAGGCCGGCCACGGTTATGGTGGGAATCATTGCGTTACGTAACGCGTGTCTGTATATGACAACCCGTTCGGAGAGCCCTTTCGAACGCGCCAGCGTGATGTAGTCCTGACGCATGACCTCCAGCATACTTGATCTCATCATTCTCACGAAAACAGCCATGAAGATGTATGAGAGAGCGAACCCGGGAAGAATCAAGTGAACAAGGGCATCGATGAAAATAGCGAAGTTGCCAGTGATTAGGCTGTCTACCGTGTAAAGGCCCGTAATTATTCGGAGCGGGTGATCCATCCAGACAAACTGGTCTACCCTTCCACTTGACGGAAGGTTGGGAAGATTATGGATCTTCATTTGATAGTAGAAGAAGTACTGAAGAAGCAGCGCGAGCCAGAAGACAGGCATCGACACACCGACCAGTGAGAATACACGTGTAGCATGGTCGGCCGGCTTGTCTTTCCTGACGGCTGAGATTATCCCTATCGGAATCCCCGCTGCTAGAGCGAAGATCATTGACACCATCGCGAGTTCAGCGGTCGCGGGGAAGTAGCGCTGGATCGATTCGACCACCGGTCTGTCTGAATCGGTTCTTGATATTCCCCAGTCTCCTCGTAGGAGGTCGGAGATGTAATAGAAGTACTGCAAGTAGAGCGGGTCGTCCAAGTGATGTGCCTGCACGATTCTCTCAATCTGTTGCTCAGACAGCTTGACGTCTTGGCTGGAAATGTATGCAGCTACTGGGTCACCGATAACATGCGAAAGAGTGAACGTCATCATGGAGACCCCGATTAGCACCGGGATCATGAGAAGCAGCCGCCTGATCACGTAGTGGCGTAGTCTCACTCTAACCGACCAGCGGAAGCAAGAACATACTCTGTGCTAATAAGCTAACGGAACAGTCAGAACAAAAAAAGGAGGAAGAACTATGCGCCTTTGCGCGCATAGTTCGGGAGTGTTGGAAGCACCATCGCCGCTATGACGGGAGCGAGCGGCTCGACGGTAATGGCGATTTGGTCGGTGCGTTCTTCCTTGTACATTCCGAAGGCGGCGGGTGTGATGTCAGGTCCAGCGAACATGGGGTTGTAGAACCAGCCCTTAACCCAGTCTCTGCTGACGTGTATGTTCAATGGGACGGCTGCCCAGATGGTAAACGCCTCTTGGAACAGCCAAGTTGTGACTTCGTCGTACAGGGCCTTCCGCTTCTCCGGATCGGGCTCCACGGCTGCTTGATCGATCTTAGCGTTGATCTCGGGGTTGTTGAAGCCTTGCCTTCGAGCAAAGGTGCCTATCTCGCCGTTCGCAAAGACCGGAACATAGTCGTCTGGGTCAGCGAAGTCAGGGGCCCAACCGATAAAGAACACGGGCAACTCCCTCACTCTCATCTTAGCGAGGAATGTTGGCCAGTCGAGTTCCTGAACCTCAATGCTCATGCCCACGCCCAACCCCTCGATGGTGTCCTTGAGCAGCAGGCATCCTCTCCTTCTCGCCTCGTTCCCTGTGTTGTAGTAGAGTGTGATTACTTGGCCGTCGCTGTAGGCGCCTGCAGCCTTCGCCTTCAGGAAGTAGTCCTTCGCCTTCTCGGGGCTGTAGGAGAACTGCAGCGACTTCACCAGTTGCTCATTGTATCCAAACATGCCTGGAGGAATCGGTCCCACTCCCTGAACGGCAGCACCATTGACGACTGTGTCGATGAAGGTCTTGTAGTCAAAGGCGTACGAGAACGCATATCGCAAGTCCTTGTTGGCAAATGGGGTCGCACCCGTCACTGGATCTTTCCAATCAAGGTTCAATCCAAAATTGGGCGAAACCGTGTAGGTCGGATCCATGCTGACCGAGAGGCCTGCCTTTAGCGGGACGACCTCTTTGTTGCTGAGCCACTTGTCCTTGTCGATCACGTCGAACAGGTTGGTTGCCGGAAGTGTGATCACGTCGGCGTCTCCGGCGAACAGCGCCAATTCTCTCGTGCCGACTTCGTCAACCTCGTTGATTATCACGCGTGCTAACTTGGCCGGTGTTCCCCAGTAATTCTCATTTCGTTCGAGTACTACTCTCTGCTTTGGTGTCCACTCGACGAGTTTGAATGGGCCGGAGCCCACCTCGGTGCCGTGCTGGTTCATCCAGTCATTGTAGAAGCCTGGCGTCAAACCGCCGTTAGCCTCGACAACGTCCTTGTTCACGACGCTTGCAACCGTAAAGGCCATAGTTGAAAGAAACGGGGCGTACGGCGCGTCCAACGTTATCTGGACGGTGAGTGGATCGATGACTTTGACTCCGCCCGCGTTCAGGTACGCGTCCACCGCCGCCTGGTTTGTGTTCTGCCAGCAATCCTCGCAGTATAGATAGTCAACGGCGCCCAAGATGTGTATCAGCAGAATCGGGGCCGGACCATCTGGATCGCCAATCAGTACTGCCCTGTCAATTGAGTATTTCGCGTCCTCCGCCGTTACCGGGCTGCCGTCGTTGAACTTCGCCTTCTCGTCTAGGTGGAATGTGTACACTTTCCCGTCGGCAGAGACATCCCAGCTCTTGGCAAGTCTAGGCGCGATCTCTGTGCTCGCCCCGGGCAACTTGTAGTAAACCAGCGTCTCCAACGTCAATTCGGCAACTTCTCCGCTGGCTGTGTCGTACATCACAGCGGGATCCATCTTGTCAACGTCGCCGAAGGTCGTGAAGACGAGTGTGTCGGGGTTGGGAACAAGGGGTCTAGTCGATGGTAAGTACATGTAGTAGTAGCCGCCGACACCAGCGATGACTATGATGACGATTATCACCAGAGCCGCCAGTGTCTTCTTGCTTGTACCAGAGGTTTTCTTTTCACTCATTTTCTTCTCACTTATCTCAGAAAGCCAGAGAACCCACCGATTGAGTTCTAGGCGGCTTTCTTGCCAGAGAAAACCGGCTCGTCGCCTTATAAGACCAACTTTTCTTTGTTCACAAAACTTTCAGTGTCTTAAATACGAGTTTTCCTGCGTGTTCGCGAACTCGAACGCATCCAGCAATACTGACTCGTCGGATATCGGGACCCAGCAGTTAGGTTTGAGACACGTGCAGCCCGGTCTGAAAATCGTTAAGTTATTCCATGATTGATATGCCTACGGATTGGACTGGGGGAGGAAAACGAATGACCGCTACCTTGCCCCGCACGATAGTGAGCGCTTGGTGGGGGCAAGGCAACACTAGAGCCCTTGTCTTGATCATGACGGCACTGGCTGCGCTCGACAGCGGATACACGGCAATGTGGATTGGTCAGCGGGGCCTGATTGGGGAGGCGAACCCGCTCATCAAGTCGCTGTTCGAGGTAGGATTGGGACCCGTCTGGGGAATAGTCAACGTCTTGGTGACGTTTCTTGGCGCGATTTTTCTCGGATCTTGCGTCGTCGCGTTGCAAGGCCGAGGACGAGCTTACCCTGTGCTTGGAATGTCACTCTTGGCGACTCTCAAGATCGTGCTTGCTCTGTACCATCTGATTCAGGTCTACAATATCCTCGAATTCGTTTGGATTCTCTGGATTGCCGGAGCTGTGACCTTCGTAACTACTAGAGAACTGTTGGACAAAGGACGATTGTTTGACTCGGATCAAGCGGCGCACCTTGTTCGTCAACTGCGCAGCGATCTGTCGACGTTTGTGATATTCTCACGCGCGCCAAAGACTAAGCTCACGTCGGGCAGTCTTGTGCCAATTCGTGCATCGAAGCCGAAGAGTGATCGAGCAAGCATACTGCGTGACAGGAGACTCTTCTTCTGGTTAGGCGTAATCGTTTTGGCGCCGATTTTGGGGCTAAGCGTGGTTGAGTTCCTGCTTCGAGTGTCAGGAGTACTCGATCTCCCAAGCTGGATGAGAGGGCTCGGGATCGTCAGCGAACAGCAGGGCAGGCTGTTCTTGGTCGCTTTGGTGACGATTCTATTGACAATTGCCGTATTGATCTATAGCATTGTCGCTGTCTTCGAGATCTTGAGTAACGAGACGACGAGAAAGAAACGCCGGTCGAGGAATAGGGACGAGTAGAACAAGATGATTAGACTTCCAATGGTTTTGCTGTTCCTCATGGCCTGTTGGACGATCGTACCTGCGTCCGCTCTTGCCACATCGAACGTTGATGCTGCGCCTCTGCCAAATGATTCCTTTGCCAAATTGCTGGAAGTTGCCGCGGCACTTGACTCGAAAGGAAGGGTTCACGCGGCATGGATAGAGCAGAATGACGAGTCTTCAGAACAAAGCAGTGTCCGTCTTTTGTATTCTACGTATGATCCGGAGACCACTCGCGCGAAGGGGGCGCATCTACTTGACACCTCATCATTCATCTATTCGCTCAGTATGACAATTGATGAACTCGACAGAGCGCACATAGTGTGGACAAGTGAATCTGTTCAGACTGCGAACCTGCAGGGTGAAACCGACCAGAAATCCGCAAACAGAGTCTATTACATTGAAATGACCGCCGGTGAGGCGACATCGAGCTCCCCGAAGCTTCTCGTTGATTCCAGAGCGGAAGCTCTGTGGACCGCAATCGTTCTCGGACGAGAATCTCAACTCTATCTTGTTTGGACCGAAGTTGATCGACGGAGCCCAACGGACTTTGAGTCGCTGGGCTACTATGCAAGGTTAGACATGCATGACGTGGGGTCTAATCTGACACGCAACCAGTTCGCAAGCAGAACCGGTTCATCGAGACTGCTCAAAGCGACGTCCTCGGCGGATCGCACTGGGTTGCATCTCGCGTGGATTGAGGAAGCATTTGAGAATAGATCACGAATCATGTATTCCAAGATGGATCCACTTCAAGGGACTGCCTTGATCAAGGACTTGGAAGACGTTGACGGAAGAGTAAGTCGACTTGCTCTGGCTCGCGCCAAAGATGGCGAGGTGGTGGTAGGTTGGACTTGCAGAGAGGCAGCTCGCAACGAACAGACAGCCAGCCTCGCTAGACTGTCGGATCAAGGAGACATCATGAGGATGGAGACAGGACTGCGATCAGACCGCGCAGCCGAACCGGAATCAGTGACTGTTGATTCTGAAGGAAACCTTCACCTTCTTTGGATGGACTATGGCGACAGCATTCAACGCGGACCAAAGCCACTTCGAGGACCACAGCCGACCTACTATCATGTGAAACTCAGTAGTGATGGGCAATCGCGTGAGCAAGAAGAACTGATCTCTAATTTCGCGACAAAAGCAGCGTTTCTCGTGGACAACGGCCGGATCTATGCTGTTTCGCAATGGGGCTTACTGGAAGTGACCAAGCCAGTCTCGACCTACACCTCTACAGTCTTTCTGCTGGCGTTGTTTGCGTTCGCGTCGGCCTTGGGTGCAGCAAGCACAGAGGCCGGAACATACGTGCTCACACGCTGGGCAGCGACGTTGCCATTGGGAAGGACTCTCATCCAGAGCGGGCCGTTGGATCTTGAACCTAGGCTACTCAGAAGGATGAAAAGACGTCCGGGGGCCACACTGTCCGAGCTCAGGTCTGCAGCTCAACGTAACATTTTCAGTATCGCATCTCACCTGCGTCTCCTCGAATCGTCTGGCGTGGTTCGCTCTCTAAGAGAAGGGACGCGGCAAAGGTTCTATTGTCTCATTTCGGATGATCAGAAGGAAACACATGCACATGAGCTGCGGAGATCCGTGCTCCTCTTGGTGCGGACGGAGCCGGGGATCACTGAGGCACAGATCGCTAGACGCCTGGGGATAAGTCAGCAATTGACAAATTACCACCTCAGGCTTCTCAGCAAATCGAGACTGCTATCGTCCATACGAACGAGTGGAAGAGTAAGCTACTTTGTAAACCAGCGCATGCTTCCTCGCCTAAAGGAAACCGGTGAAGCTGCGCAATGCTCAGAGACATTGACTTAGTCGAGATGGGGGCAACGCTGGCCTCACTTCAGTGCCACGCTCGTGCATTCATGGCTCTTCCGAGAACACGTCGTCTCTTATGGCATCCGTCAGTCTGCTGATGTCGTTCGAGATTTCCCTATCTCGATCCAACAGTGGAACGAACTTTCTGACGAGATCGTGAGTCCTTTTGCCCGCATGACCCAGCTTTTCGACGCCCCGAACATCTGCTGCTTGGGCGGCGCACAAAAGTTCTATGGCCAATATGGAGCGAACATTTTCGACAATTCGTGCCAGTTTCAAAGCAGCTGTGGGACCCATGCTCACAAAGTCTTCGAAGTCAGCGGAGGTTGGAATGGAATCTACGCTCGCTGGGTGAGCGAGCACTTTGTTCTCTGAGGCTAGTGCAGCGGCTGAATATTGCGAAGTCATCAGACCGCTACTCAGTCCGGGCTTGGCTGTTTCGGCTGCTAGAAATGGGGGCAAACCCGACTTGGCATTCGGGTCAAGAAGCCTTGTGATCCTTCGCTCAGCGATGTTGCCGACTGTAGCCAACGCGATAGCCAGCAAGTCCAAGACCATTGCCACGGGCTGACCATGAAAATTGCCGCCCGAGAGCACAGCCTGATCCTCAGCGAACACAAGAGGGTTATCCGTTGCAGAGTTGAACTCTGTCTCCACTATCTTGGAAGCGTAGTCCACGGCGTCCCTGGCCGCCCCCATGACTTGCGGAACGCATCTGAGGGAGTATGGGTCCTGCCGGTGAAGCCCCTTCAACGCACGCTCATGTTCCGATGTCACAAGTCTGCTTCCTTCGAGCAACTTCATCAGGTTGCGTGCACTCGCAATCTGGCCCGGGTGGGGACGTACCTTGTGGAGCCTTTCGTCAAACGCTTCAGAAAGACCCCTCAGTACCTCAAGCGACAAAGCACTTGAACGTTCAGCACATACAATGAGGTTCTTGGCGTCATGGATCATCAAGCCGCCGATGGCGGTCATCATTTGAGTTCCGTTGATCAACGCGAGTCCTTCTTTGGGCGCAAGGTGGACCGGCTTGATGGAGGCTGCCTCTAGGGCGTCAGAACCGCTCATTCTTTTTCCTTGATATTCTGCAAATCCTTCTCCAATCATTACTAGTGCTAGGTGAGCAAGCGGACACAGATCTCCACTTGCCCCGACGGAGCCTCTTTCAGGAATGATTGGATGTACTCGCGAGTTGATCATGGCGATTAGCGTGTCAAGAGTTGAAGCCTTTATCGCCGAGAAACCTTTCGCCAACGTATTGGCTCTCAAGAGCATCATTGCACGCGTCACGTCAGTCGGAAGAGGAGGGCCGATTCCGGCGGCATGGCTTCTAATCAGATTGATCTGGAGAGCTTCCAAGTCATTTTGGGCGATCGTTACGTTGCTGAGGGCACCAAACCCCGTGTTGACCCCGTAGATAATCTTGGAATTGACGAGTTCCTCCAATACACTGCGACAGTCCTCGACTTTCCTACGTGCGTCTTCACTTAGCGCAACGTGCTCCTGTTGTCTTGAGACCCGCACGAGATCAACGATCCGGAGGGATCCTCCGTCCAAAGTGACCGTCATTCTGGAATCCTGTCACGACTATCGCGTAGGATAGGGTCTAAAGCTATCGGTTCTTCAAGTTACTCTCGATCAAGGAGGTC
>Ga0315314_1002577_pt1 | contig 14880 bp, 11 predicted proteins | sample TDP9_MG_FD_203631 | JGI IMG/M metagenome (GOLD analysis project Ga0315314, IMG submission 203631) | Freshwater sediment microbial communities from Lake Towuti, South Sulawesi, Indonesia - TDP9 | ecosystem: Environmental > Aquatic > Freshwater > Lake > Sediment | place: Indonesia: South Sulawesi...
GCCCTCTTACAAGTTTACCGATTCCTAGTAGTGGTAAGATTGTTGTCGCGTCGAAAAGCCCTTTAACAGGTGGTTACGGTGATGGAAACCTTGGAAGCACGGTTGCGGTTAAACTTAGAAGAGCTGGATACGATGCTGTTGTAGTTAGTGGGAAAGCTGAAAAGCCATGCTACATATTCATTGAAAATAGTAGAGTTAACATTTTAGATGCGGAAGATCTATGGGGTTTAACCACGTCTGAATCTGAAAGAAGACTTAAGGGAGAACACGGTAAAGACATCGGAGTCTTGGAAATAGGGCCTGCTGGAGAAAACCTTGTAAAATATGCAACAGTAATTTCGGAGGATGATCAGGGGCGATCTGGAGGCAGACCTGGAATGGGCGCCGTAATGGGCTCTAAAAACCTTAAAGCAATAGCCATAAGAGGGACAGGAGACTTATCCATAGCGGATCCTGAAGAGCTTAGAAATATCAGTGTTGAGGGGTATTCGAGCATCAAGAAAAAAGACCTCTACAACTTCTGGTGTAGACAGGGTACAATGTACACAATTGAATGGGCTAATGAAAATTCAGTGCTACCAACCTACAACTTTAGAGACGGAATGTTCGAATACGTTAAGGATATAGATGGATACTTTATGGAGAAGATAAGAATGCTTCAGCGAGGATGCCCATACTGTAACATGATGTGTGGAAACATAGTTAACGACATTGAGGGAGGACGAATAAAGATTGAATATGAAAGCGCAGCAATGCTAGGTTCAAACATTGGTGTAACTGATTTAAGCCATGTTGCAGCTTTAACTAGGATATCAACAGAGTACGGAATCGATACGATATCTGTAGGTAGTGCAATAGGGTTCGCCATGGAAGCATTTGAGAAGAAAATAACAAATGAAAAGATCACATGGGGAGATTATGGAGCTTCAAAAGAATTAATAGAAAAAATCTGTCGAAGAGAAGGATTTGGAGACACATTAGCAGAAGGAGTTAACATAGCCTCAAGGAAGATAGGCGGTGGATCATGGAAATGGGCTATGCATGTTAAAGGACTCGAAATATCAGCGTATACATGTCAATCAGCTCCTGGAATGGCTCTTGCATACGGAACATCACCAATAGGGGCACATCATAAAGACGGATGGATAATCTCATGGGAGATAAAAACAGATAGACTAGGAGTAAGCAAGGAAAAGGTAGAAAAACTCATTGAATTACAAAGAATAAGAGGAGGACTCTTTGAAGCATTTACTACATGTAGATTTCCATGGCTTGAAGTCGGGCTTGAGCTTGAGTCATATCTTAAATACCTTAAGGCGTCAACTGGGGTGATTTTTACAATGGATGACTTATATAGGATAGCTGATCGAATATACAATTTGATGAGAGCATTCTGGGTAAGGGAAAGGGGCGGATGGAGCAGAGAGATGGACTGGCCTCCGCCGAGATGGATTGAAGAGCCATTAACTAAGGGACCATATGCTGGTAGAAAGCTAAACAGCGAAGATTACAATAAGCTATTATCATGGTACTATGAGCTGAGGGGATGGGATGAAAACGGGATACCAAGAAAAGTCACACTAAAACAACTAGGACTAAACTATGTAGCTGAAGAACTGAATAGAGTAGTTAAATTACAACAATGATAAAAGGGCTTAAAACACTATGTATACTTATAGCTTAAAGATTTTAGAAGAATACCGCAAAATACCTACCACAACAATTTCAGATGCTCTAGATAAGTTGTACATACGAGGAGTCATAGCTGGACTGATACCGATTATACCACAAGCGAAGACTGTCGGTCCAGCCTTCACCGTAAAAGAAGTTGCAAGAAAGGCAGACATCTCGGAATTTCGTGCAACCGAAGCTTTAGATCAAGCAAAATCCGGCGATGTGATAGTCTTTGATGTTGGAGGATATACGGGAGCTTCAACCTTGGGGGGTTTAGCGTCCTTATCGGCGAAGATGAGGGGAATCGAGGGTGTCATAGTTAATGGCGCTGTTAGAGATGTTGATGAGATTAGAGAAATAAGATTCCCTGTCTTTGCACGGGCTATAACACCGACCACTGGGAAAGGACGTATAGCGACGATTTCTACTAATACTTCAATTGAAATTGATGGTGTTGAAATTCATCCGAAGGATCTTGTGGTTGGTGACGATAGTGGAATAATAATCATTCCCCGTGGAAGAGTTGAAGAAGTGTTAAAAATTGCTATGGAAATCATGACAAAGGAAGAAAAAGTTAGGGAACGAATAACCCAGGGGAAGTCTGCAGCGGAAGTCGAGAAAGAATTAAAAATTCGGATCTGACGTATTTATTTCTCTCATGTGCTGGGAGGGGTTACACTTTAGCCTCAGGTTCAACTTCAGCCATAATAACTCTGACAGTTTCTGATGCTTTGCATGCTTCATATTAAAAATATGCTCACTTGAAGGAAAGCACGCATACGGCTTGAATAAATTCCACGAAAATCTTTTAATCTCCGGAGCATAACCTCATCGCAATATCAAATCCCCTCAATTTATAAGGAGAGAAGCGAGTATGGAAAAAGGTATGTCGTCTGGTATGCATTTCATGCTGGGGAATCATACTTGTGTTGAAGGAGCGATAGCAGCTGGATGTAGATTTTTCGCAGGGTATCCGATTACACCCGCAAGTGAAATTGCAGAAAGAATGGCGCGAAGGATGCCAGAAACCGACGGAATCTTCATTCAAATGGAAGACGAGATAGCCTCCATCTGCGCCGTTACTGGCGCTTCTTGGGCAGGTTTAAAGGCGATGACCGCTACCTCAGGCCCAGGCTTTAGCTTAATGCAAGAAGGCATCGGCTTCGCGGTGGCAACAGAAACTCCTTGTGTCATAATTAACGTTCAACGCATTGGGCCTAGCACTGGAAGCATTTTTGGACAACAAGGTGATGTTATGCAAGCCCGCTGGGGGACGCATGGAAACTGCCATGAAATAATTGCCTTAGCTCCTTCCTCTGTGCAGGAAATGTTCGATTTAACCATAGACGCATTTAATCTTTCCGAAAAATATAGAGTTCCAGTCATTCTGTTAGCTGAAGCATCGGTTGGGCACTTGAGGGAGAGCCTCATAATTCCTGAGCCAGAACAAATTAAGATAGTGAATAGGAAGAAGCCTTCTGTGCCGCCGGAAAAATTTGTGCTGTGGGAGGCTGAAGAAAATGACTCTCCACCCATGGTAGCGTTTGGAGATGGTTACCGGGTATATTACACGGCTCACTTACATACAGAGAAGGGATATCCGGTCCTCAGCTTGCCGAAATATCCACTAGCTGAAAAAGTGCTTAAACGACTCTCAAGCAAAATCAAGTTAAATATTAACAAAATCACTAAATTTGAAACAAGATACCTTGATGATGCAAAAATTATTGTAGTTTCTTATGGATCAAGCGCCAGAGCTGCTTTGAGGGCTGTTTTTGAAGCTAGAAAGGCTGGCATAAAAGCGGGATACCTTAGGCTTATCACAGTTTGGCCTTTCCATGACCAGAAAATAAAGGAACTATGCGCTTCAGCTAATACAATTATCGTCGCAGAAGTAAATAACGGCCAAATTGTTCATGAAATCCAAAGGTCGATCGACGACCGTGAAAAGGTAGTTCCTTTGCTGAAGCTAGCTGATACTCATACTCCTGGTGAAATCCTTACGAAAATAGAGGAGGCGACGTAGATGGCACATCCACTTTCAAACATCATACGAACGGAACGGTTGCCTCACGAATTCTGCCCTGGATGTGCTATCGGCCAAATTTACCATTACGCTGCCAAGGCTGTTGAAGAATTGAATCTTGATTTAAATAAAGTGGTTTTCCTAAGCGGAATCGGCTGCAACGCAAGGGGTGTTGGCTATGTTCGCTTCGACTCCGCCACGACATTACATGGCAGAACATTGCCCTTCGCAACAGGCATTAAACTTGCCAACCCAAGCCTAACCGTCATCGTGGTAACTGGAGACGGAGACGGAGCCGGAATAGGAGGAAATCATCTAATTCATGCTGCGCGAAGAAATCTAGATATCACAGTTGTCTTGTACAACAATGGAGTTTACGCCTCAACAGGTGGGCAAATGGCACCGACGACGCAATATGGTGTGTACACCTCAACAACTCCCTACGGCAATCTAGAACAACCATTCGATCTATGTGAGCTAATGGCCACGGCTGGCGCTGTATATGTAGCCAGATGGACTACCGCTCACGTTCGACCGGCAATAGATTCCATAAAAAAGGGTATTCAAAAGAGCGGTTTCGCATTCATCGAAATTATGGGACAATGCCCAACGTACTTCGGAAGATATATCTTAAAAACGACGGATCCAGTGAAGTGTATAAATTGGTTCCGCGAGAACTCAATAAGGAAAGAAATGGCGAATAAAATGTCAATGGAGGAGTTAGCTGGCAAAATTATAATAGGGGAGTTCGTAGACAAGGAAAGACCTGAGTTAACAGAGCGGTATAAAGAGCTACACGAAAAATTACGTAAAACTACGTACCCTTAGTCAAGTTTTTGGATTTTCAATTGCAGCTATCGCAAAATCTGGGCACATCAGTTCGCATATTCTACAGCCTGTACACTTCTCTGCATCTCTCAGTTTAGGGGGATAATATCCCCTTTTATTCATCTCTCTTGATTGTTCCAGCACTTTAAGCGGGCAAAACTCTATGCAGATGCCACAGCCCTTACAGATATTTTCATAAATCTGTATCTTAATGTTAACGTCCCTCCAGCCTAACTTTTTCACCTAACTTTATTCCCGCTTCGAAAGCCTCTAAATTAACTTCTTTACTATCTGGCGGCACATTTGCCGTGATTGCCTTCACCAAAGCGTCTTTTGATACGACCCCCGTTGTTGCAGTTAAAAAACCTAATATAATCATGTTTGTTATCAAGCGCTGTCCAAAACTATCGGCAATTCTCACTATTGGCACCTGCTTAATGATAATATCGTCACGCGTGGGCTTATTCCTAACAAGGTCTGGGTCTATTATAAGGATTCCTCCGGACTTTAAATTGCCCAAATTCTCATTTAACATCATTTGGTCTAATGCCACTAGCACATCTGCCGCTATTACCCTAGGATAGTCGATTTTCTCACTCGAAATAACAACATCTGATGTACTTGGCCCTCCACGAGTCTCCACCCCATAGGACTGCCAATGAGTAGCAACTTTACCGTCAATAGTGGCGGCCATGCCTAATATGGCACCAGCAATCTTGATACCTTGACCGCCAACGCCCACAATTTTAATCTCATAGCTTTCCATAAAAACACCTTTTACTTTAGTAATTCATCTTCGTTCTTTAATACTTAACTTACTCTTGATCATTCAACCATGTACTTGTTATAACAGTGTCCCTAAAGTGAACATCGCGTTGTTACCAGTCCCGTAAGCAGCTCATTTAGTACAGTGGTTTTACGTTGCGGTAGATGTTTTAGCTTGATCACCGTTTAAGCTTTTCAAAAAGTCACCAAATATGCCTTAAAAACTTTCCAAAAAGGGAAAAAGCGTACATGGAGGATGATCATGTAAAGCTTAGGTTAACGGTATTGGTGTGATCATATAGAAACTTATATTTGTAATTTTTATTTAATAATCATCCCGTGGTTTTCATGGTTAGGCTATATGAACATCAAGGGAAGCAGATACTCAAAATAGTTGGGGTTCCTGTTCCCGAAGGCGATGTAGTCTCTACACCAGAAGAGGCGGAGAAAATTGCTGAAAAGATCGGAAAGCCCGTTGTAATTAAGGCGCAGATTTGGGCGACGGGTCGTTTTAAGGTCGGAGGCATAAAGTTTGCAGAGAATCCTATGGAGGCAAGAAAAGCCGCAGAGAAACTTCTAGGCGCTGAAATTAAAGGACTTATTGTGAGGAAAGTCTTAGTTGAAGAAAAACTGGATATTGACAAAGAATACTATGCGGGCGTAATTGTCGACGATTCGTATAAAGTTAGGGCTCCTGTGGTAATGTTTAGTATTGAGGGCGGTGTAGACATCGAGGAAGTAGCTAAGGAGCATCCTGAGAAGTTAGTCAGTGTTGTGGTTCCCTATCTGGAAGGATTTAAAAAATCTGATGCCCTTAAACTTCTTTCAAAATTCGACATCCCAACCTTTTCAATGGATGCGATAAGTACCATTTTATGTAACCTCTACGATTTATTTAAAAAATGGGATGCACGAACAGCGGAGATAAACCCGCTTGTCTTGACAAAGGATCAGAAGATAGTGGCGTTGGATTGCCGCGTTACCATAGATGACAATTCTGTGTACCGCCACCCCGAATTTGGAATAGAGGTTCCTCGTGACATGGACAGACCGCCTACAGAGTTAGAGAAGATAGCTTGGAAGATAGAAGAGGGAGATTACAGAGGGACAGGCTACTTTACGCAATTGGTACCTAAAATTAAGGAGGAAGGTTATATTGGTTTCCACGGCATCGGCGGGGGAGGAGCAATGTTGGCTGCAGATGCCCTCCTCCGTAGAGGGTTCAAACTCGCTAACTACGCAGACACCAGCGGTGATCCCCCTGCCTCAAAAGTATATAGAGTTATAAAAACTATTTTATCCCAGCCCAAGATTGAGGGCTATGTTTTGATGGGGTCTGTTATCGCGAGTCAGGAGCAGTGGCATCATGGTCACGCCATTGTTAAGGCGCTTAAAGAAGACTTAAAGGACAAGCCGGGTTTTCCTGTTTTAATTTTGATAGCTGGGAATAAGGAGAAAGAGACCCATGAAATCAGCAGGGAGGGCTTAAAGAACTTGCCAATAAAGTTGGAGCTTTATGGAAGGGATTACATTTACAGAACCGATTTCATCGCCGACCGGATTGAGGCGATGGTGAAGTGGTATCGTGGGATGGGGAGGTTGTCTAAATGAGATCAACAGAGCAGATGCTTACGTTCGCGTTCAGAACGGGTGAGGTTTCCATTGATTTAAGTAAATGCACCGCACCCAAATGCCGATTCGTTTGCGTGAAAGCCTGTAGGTTTTATGGAAGAGGGGTTTTGAAAATTGAGGGAGGTAAGCCGGCGCTGGCCGTTAGTCGCGAAGAGGTTCCACGTCTCTGTAACGAGTGTCTCGCCTGTGAGATAAACTGTGAGCTTCATGGAAACAACGCTATCAAAATCACCCTTCCACTTTTCGGACTTCAGGAATATAGGAAGGGTGTTAGCTCATCCACATGAGGAGACATGCAACATGGCAATACTCATAGATGAGAAAACGAAGGTGCTGGTGCAAGGGATCACTGGACGGACAGGCTCCTTCGCCACTAGGTACATGCTAGAATATGGCACAAATGTTGTGGCCGGTGTTACTCCCGGTCGCCAAGGTGAAAGAGTATGGGGTATCCCAGTTTATAACACGGTGGCGGAGGCAATAGAGGAACATGGGGCCGTAGACGCTTCACTAATTACCGTTCCAGGCGACATCGTTAAAGGTGCCTTTTTAGAAGCCATCGGAGCTGGCATAAAAACGATGGTCATGCCTGTTGAACGTGTCCCTCTACACGATATTTTGGAAATGATCGCATATGTGAGACAGAAAGATGTTAAAATCGTGGGTCCCGGTTCCTTCGGGGTTATGAGTCCTGGAAGAGCTGTAATTGGCTGGATTGGAGGCTCGCTGGAGTTAGCTGGGGAAGCATACAAGCCTGGGCGAGTAGGTGTTATTTCCCGAAGTGGTGGGCAGACAACGACTCTCTCTTGGAACATCTCTAAAAGTGGCTTAGGTGTAAGCACAGCTATACATGTTGGAGCTGAGGCTATAGTTGGTCTAACAGAAGCCGAACTTCTGATCCTGTTTCAAGAGGACCATGAGACCGACGCTGTCGCGCTTTTCGGGGAGATCGGCACGATTCAAGAGGAGGAAGCGGCTGAAGCCATTCAAGAAGGCAAGTTTACGAAGCCCCTTGTAGCCTACATTGCCGGGGCAAGACTTCCATCTGGTATTCGATACTCGCATGCCAGCGCCATCGTTGAACGCGGGCGGGGCTCAGCTGAAAGCAAGCTAAGAGCCCTTAAAAATGTTGGGGCTCACGTAATTGATAAACCTGAAGAAATCGGGTATATCTTGTCACAACTCCTTAAGCATTAATGGGAGTGATGTCTATGTATGTCCCAAGGGTTTTAAGATCGATGCTTTTCGTTCCCGGAAACAGCTGGAGGATGCTCATGGGCTCTGGTAAGGAGGGCGCTGACGCGGTCATAATAGATTTGGAAGACGCTGTACCCATTGGGGAGAAGGAGACAGCCAGGGTTTTCGCAAGAGACTCCATAAATTTGATTAGGGCTGAGGGCGTCGATGTGTTCGTGAGAGTGAACAGTGTAGCGACTGGTTTAACCGTTGAAGACATCAAAGCGGTTGTATGCGAGGGTCTTGACGGCATTATGCTTCCAAAAGCCGAGTCGAGAGGAGACGTTCTTCAACTGGATAAATGGGTTGAGGAGGAAGAGAAGGAGAAGAGATTAAAACCCTATACTTTGCCCATAATCCCCACTTTGGAGACCGCTAAAGGGATCTTAAATGCGTATGAGATAGCTACTTCCAGTAAGCGCGTGATCGCTCTCAGCTTCGGAGCCGCTGACTTTCTTAGAGATTTGGGGCGGAGCTACGCCACAATGTCCACAGATGAGACGGAGCTACTTTATGCTAGGTCACAAATATCAATAGCCGCGAAGTCAGCTGGGATTTTAGCGGTGGACACCCCGTTCCTCGGCCTCATCATAGATGAGGAGGGTTTGATTCGAGAATCAAAGATTGCACTTCAACTTGGGTTCAAAGGCAAAATGGTTATTCACCCAAAGCACATTAGCCTCGTTAATCAAACCTTCACGCCGTCCTTGGAGGATATTAATTACGCTGATAGAGTCATCAAGACCTATGAAGAGGCCGCGGCCCGCGGGCTGGGGGCGGCCTCCCTAGAAGGAAGAATGATCGATTACGCAACCTATAGAATGGCTAAGGAGCTCACTCTGGTTAGTAAGGCCATAGGTGAGAAGGATTTAAGGAGGCTCAAAACCAAGTAGCTTTCAGAGTTGATTTGGCGATATCTCAGCTTCATTGCCTGTGAAGTAGGGCAGTTAAAGACCTCATATCGTCTAGTTTATTTAAATTCTTCACTGTCGTGATGACCTCCTCAACCTGTCCTTTTGATAACACGAGGGATGCTAGGCTTCTGAACTTGTCTTCCAGCTCAGCCTTGGTTAATGGATTCTTTGGATAGCCCTTAGGTACATCCACACGACATGAGAACTCTCTACTATCCACAGTGCGTATCGTCAACTTTGCGCACCCCAACCGAGCGTCCATGAATTCTTTATCAGTCTTCACCCTGACCCTCTTTGAGAGCTCAAGAATCTTTGGGTCCGTCAATCTCTCCTTGGAGAACTCTGCTAAGCCCACTCTCCCGCAGATTAGGGCTGTTGCCAAACAGTATGGGAGGCTGAACTTTCCCTCGGAACCCGTCTTCGGCTCGATGTTTTTGCCCACAATCCCTACAGCTATTGGGTAGGTTCCAACCAGTATCTCCTCTACATCTTCAGGCTTTATGTCGTATTTTTTAGCTAGGTCAAGCAGGGCATCGATGGCGCCATGTGTATGACCACACGAGGCATGACGCTTAAAGATGTTATTCATGATCTCGAACCTTTTCCCTAGATTTTCAGTTATCTTGTTAAGGTTAGATTCCTTTGAGGTGGCTCTGCAGTATCCCTTTTTTGCCTCAAGTATTGCATCTGAGCTTGTGAAATTCTTTTGGGCTAGCAGCGCAGCTAAAACTCCGCTTAGGGCGGCTTTCCCAGCATTAAGCGGTTTGCTCATTGTTCCGAAAACCTCGATTAAGCCAGATGCTTGCGTACCGGCTACTCCCAAAGCGTGAGCCATTTTTTCTCTGTTTAAGCCTAGAACCTTCCCAGCAGCCGCAGCAGCACCGAACGTACCGCATGTGCCAGTTGGATGCCAGTATTGGTAGTGGGACGGATTTAAGACCATTCCGATTCGTATTTCAACTTCGTAACCCAATACAATAGATGTTATTAAGTCCTTGCCGCTGGCACCATCGCGCTCTGCAACCGCCAAAGCCGCTGGAAGAACCGGAGCAGCCGGGTGAATTATGGACTCCTCATGGATGTCGTCTAATTCGACAGTGTGCCCAATTACGCCGTTGGCTAATGCGGCATTTGCACACGAGGTTTTGATGTCTGTACCGACGATGGTAGACTCTTTTTTTCCTCCGATCTTTCTTATGATTGAAGTAACTATCTTGGCTGGAGGTTCCGGTGATCCAGCGAGTGCTGCTCCAAGCCAGTCTAGGATGCAAACCTTCGCGTGTTCTGTGACTTCCTCTGGAAGATCATTAAAGCTTGTATCCACAACGAAACTTGCTAAGTATTTTGTTATACTCATGTGAGACATCTCTTATGTTTTAGTTCAAACCTTAAGTTACTCTTCGCTAAGCGACGTAATCATGTCATATCTTTCTTTGCCCAGCACTCCAGTTGCTTCAGGTCCCATAACAGCTCTAAGTAGGAGTTCAGTCAAGTCTATACTCCGTATGGAGTACCCCTTCGTTTCAGCTGCGTCCGCGAACTCGAAGTAACAGAATGGACATGCGTGAACAACAACTTTTACGCCTTTGGGTACATCCGCCTCTATTCTGTAGGAAGCGACCTCCCTCGCCACCTCTCTATAGCCAGATCTAACTCCACCGCCTGCGCCACAGCACCTTGCGTTTTCCTTAATTTTATCGTTAAGCATTTCTTTGAGGCTGCAGCCCATTGCCTTTATGCAATCTCTTGGGGGATCGTAAACGCCGACATGCCTACCTAAATGGCATGGATCATGATATGTAACGGGTAGGTTAATGGTATACTTTGGCGTCAGTTTCCCTTCGCTTATGTATTCTGCAAATAACTCAGATGAGTGGCGCACTGGTATTCCTAAATTTATGCCCAGTTTTTCTGGGTAGTCTACTTTAAATGTTCTGAAGCAACCAGCGCATGAAGTCACTATTGCGTCGAAGTTATACTCATCTACCCTTTTCTTCAGGTACAAGGCAAACTGTTGAGTTAGATCCATGGCCCCTAGCCTAACAAAAACTGAACCACAATCTCTCTCGTGCGGTCCCAGTATTGTGAAGTCAGCCCCTGCTAAGCTGAGTAAGGTTGCTGTTGATCGCGCCACTCCCTGCTCACGCCAGCTCGCCATGCAACCCACAAAGTATAAAATTTTGGCACCCTTCTTGGTTATCGGCACCTTCAAGTTTTTAGTCCAATCAGCTCTCGTCGCGTTAAGTTCAAATAGCGGGTTATAGTTCTTCTTTACCTCCTCTATTATCGCTTTGTGTCCATCTCTAAGTAGGTTACGCTTGTTATAAGCCAGATACCTCATTTTGCCTACGGCCTTCTCTGGTATGTCTATTTCTTTTGGGCACACGTCTTTGCAGGTTGCACATTGTGTACAGGCGTTTAGGCCTTCAAGAAAAGCAGTTAATAAGTGGTCGAAGGCATTCCGCTTGTCGAGAGAAAGTCTGGCTAACTGACTCATAACTATTGGTCCGCCGTAGACATCCCAAGCAACTTGAACCACGGGGCACATAGCCACGCATGACCAGCACTCAATGCACTCCCGCATCGGCTTAACATCTTCTACCTCATATGGATAAATGGCCTCTGGTTTTTTGGGCGGTGTGGTTCGATGCATGTATGGATTAACCTTTAAGAGTCGCTTGTATCCCTTTTCAACGTCCACCACTAAATCTCTAATCACGGTAAATATTGTTAAAGGTGAAATTACAATTTCGTCCGTGCCAAGTGGGACAAGCGTTTGACATGCAAGCCCTGCCTTGTTATTGACCATGATTGCACAGGATCCGCATTGCCCTGCTCGACATTCCCAGCGGTACGCTAAGCTGCCATCATAGTTGTCATGTATATGATTGAGTAAATCTAGTATGCGCATTCCCTCAATGTAGGGAACTTTGTATATCTCGTAGTGCGGCTGAGCATCCCTCGTGGGGTTGAAGCGAAAAACCTTCACTATCTTAAACTCTTCCATGTTCTCATCCACAGATTTACATTGGTGGTTTTAGCCTCGTTATCGTCACAGGCTCGAACTTATGCTTAAGGATCCCGCCATCAAGAGACCACACGATATGTTTTAACCAGTTAACATTATCAGTTTCAGGACAGTCCAATCTATAATGGGCTCCACGACTTTCGGTCCTTATGATAGCGCTTCGCAATAACAGTTCTGCCACGCGCACTAGATTTACGTTTTCGAGAGCCTCAACCAACTCCCTATTAAATTGAAGTGTGTCTTGCTCAGTTACGACCATTTTGGGCACCATTTTCTCCTTTAAACCCTCCATCTCCATCAAAGCCTTAGAAAGCCCCTCACCAGTTCTTGCGATTCCAGAATACTCTTCCATAATTCTATTTAACTGCTTACGCACTTCGATTGGACGTATCCCATCAGGTTTCTCAGCAAGTAGACTTAGTATCCTCTCTTGCTCTTGGACTACCTGTTTAGCGTCGATAGGTGAGGTGGTCTCCTCCTCTGCAGCGAAGAGCACAGCGTTTTCTCCTGCGCGTTTACCAAAAACCTGTATATCACTTAAGGAGTTCCCACCGAGCCTGTTACCACCCTGAACGCCACTTGCTTCCTCACCAGCTGCGTAGAGCCCTTTAAGCGTGGTCTCAGTCTTGACGTTTATCTTAACCCCGCCCATATAGTAGTGGGCGGAGGGGGCAACTTCCATGAGTGCCTTTGTTATATCCACGCCCGCTAGAACGAATTGCTTGTACATTGTCTTCAATTTTTCCTTAACTATCTCTGGCGGCACATGCGTTATACTAAGATATACTCCTCTATGAGGTGTTCCGCGGCCTTCTGAAATTTCTCTCCATATAGATCGGGAAACCACATCCCTTGGCGCCAACTCCAACATTTTATGATAGCGCTCCATAAAGCGCTCGCTTTTATTATTAAGCAGAATTCCACCCTCACCTCTCACTGCCTCAGTAACTAAGATTCCCTTACATGAGGGAGGCCACACCATGCTTGTTGGATGAAATTGGTACATCTCCATATCTTTCAGCTCTGCGCCGGCATCAAGTGCTAAAATCTTGCCATCGCCAGTGGCTGAAGCCGGATTGGTGGTTGTTTCATACATTCTTCCGGCCCCACCAGTGGCAAGCACTATTGCTTTGGATCGGAACACAATAAAACCGCCTGTTTTTATGTTGAAGGCTACTGCCCCAGCGACTCGCCTTCCAGAGGTAAGCAGTTTGCTGACGAAGATTTCCTCCATAACCGTTATGCCCCTCCTTCTAACCTCATCGATGAGAGAAAACATTAACTCGTGTCCAGTATAATCAGAGACGAAGCAGGTTCTTGGGTAAGTATGACCTGCCAATCTTTTTTGCATAAGCTTACCGTCGGGGGTTCTATCAAAAACCCCTCCAAACTCTTCAAGATCATAAATCCTTTCGGGAGCCTCCTTCACCAACGCCTCCACTAAGTCTTGATCATTAAGCCAAGCCCCACCTTTAACAGTGTCTGAGAAATGCGCTTCCCAATTGTCTTCAGGTTCAATGTTCCCAAGAGCCGCATTATAACCGCCCTCGGCCATCACTGTGTGGGCTTTGCCGAGCAACTCCTTCCCCACCACGATTACGTCCACATTATGTTTAGAGGCCTCGATGGCAGCCCTGAGTCCTGCGCCTCCAGCCCCTATGATTAGGATGTCGGTTTCAATTCCTTCATAAAACAATCCTTTACCCCTTTACATTAATCATTTTAGAACCTTTACATGCTTAAACTGTGATATAAGTGTAACTAAATATGTCTGGTTATTACTCATTAAGAACTCACTTAGCTTTTATGCCTATTTGTTGATAAATCTTCTCTTTGTTCGATTTAACTTGCTTCATTACCTCACCATATAGGAAGACACTTGTCTTCAAAGGGGGACTCCATTCATGCCCTACAGCCGTGTGTCAATGTGCTTGCCAAGGCTGAAACTGCCGCGGAGTCGAAAGTTGACATGCTGGTGGCATCCGCCGTCTCCAACTGTGGAGGCTACGGAATCTAAGCCTGTATATCATACTTTACCGGTAAGTCCAAGTTTCTTAACGCCCCAACTTAAGGAGCCGATACTCACGTCTGCGGTAGGCGCCACTAGTTTTGCCGTCCCACTTGACGTGAAAAATACTTTGCTGTTGCTGAAATCTAATCTTTCTATAATTCAAACAAACATCATACAAGAAAAGCATTATATACAATTTAATGAAGTATATTAAAAACATTGGGAAGCGAGGGATCGAAGCATGGAAAAGGTCAAGGTGATCTTATACGGTGTTGGTGAAATTGGAAGCCGCGTAGCCAAGTTTCTATTAGAGAAGGAAGGAGTGGAGATAGTTGGTACTATTGGTGGTTTCGTCAAGAAAGATAAGGTTGGAAAGGACCTAGGTGAGGTGCTAGGCATTGATAAAAAATTAGGGGTCATAGTGTCTGACGATGCCGACGCTGTGTTTTCAAGGGCAAAGGCTGACGTTGCAATTCATACAACGACCTCTTTCCTCAAAGATGTATATCCACAGATCGCTAAAGCCATAGAGTACGGAGTGAACGTGATATCCACAACTGAGGAGTTGACTTATCCCTACATCGTAGACCAAGGGCTGGTTAGGAAAATTGATGAGATGGCCAAGAAACACGGAGTCACCGTTCTGGGCACTGGCATAAATCCGGGCTTCTTGATGGACACGCTGCCCATAACATTAACAGGCGTTTGTCATAAGATTGAAAGAATCAAAGTAACGAGGCAGATGAACGCAGCAACTCGCAGAGTC